>Ga0153966_100577_pt1 | contig 11807 bp, 8 predicted proteins | sample TSFL050MetaG_FD_104738 | JGI IMG/M metagenome (GOLD analysis project Ga0153966, IMG submission 104738) | Attine ant fungus gardens microbial communities from Florida, USA - TSFL050 MetaG | ecosystem: Host-associated > Fungi > Mycelium > Unclassified | place: USA: Florida, Paynes | collected... | reverse complement strand
GACTGAGGTGTTACTATCTAAGGTAGACTAGTTATAATATTTGATCTTTAGAGAACCATTGATGAACATATTATAGAGACTGGCAAGCACAGCCTGGGTATTAAACACTTGAGCAGTCCAGATTGTGGAAATTACCTTTTTAACTACTGTTGTGACCCATGTTGACATGTTGCCCGTTATGTGATGGGTATCATGTAGGTGGTCTCTCTGACCTAAGACAAGCTTTGCATTTGACAAAAGACTGTAGAAGACTACACAAGGTTTTCATTTTGGACCTTTGGCCCAACTCAATCCCTCTACTAATTCTCAATGGTATTAAGTAAATGTTGCTGTCAGGTTGCTGTACTCCCTTCCACCAACTGTCTGTCTATAATAGCAGGTAGTGTTGGAAGGTCAGGTTGCTGTGCTTGTTATGAATCACCACTTGCTCTAAGTCAATATTTATATTTATATTTATTTTATTTTGAGTTTGTAAGCAAGTACAAACAAATGAATGTGTATATATAATGTAGAACAAACTAGCGAGGACTCTAATAAGTTCTCTTTGTCAACTCTGACTTAGAGTGTGATTCAATCTTAAATAACACTACTTGAGTATGACTCCTTATACTAGAACTTGTTTCCATATCTAGAACATGGATTGCCTTGATCCCTATTCAACTTCATTCTTATCACTCCCTTGGTGTGTAGTCAGCTTAGACCCTAGAGGTGGACAGCTAGAACTAATTTCAGGTACTAGCTCAGACCAGACCTTATAACTAAGCAGTGCTTGTTAGTATACTTTTAAAGTTTTTGCTTTATTTACTCTGTGCTACTGATCCATTGTGATCAGTCTATATAGAGGAATAGTAGTCACTCTTTAGGAGGCTACTTAAAGTAGAGATCTTTCCTGTGAAGTGATAGTCTACCCTAGTATTAGGACAATAGTAAGTAGGGCAGTAGGCACCTGGCTGGGAGAAGATCTATGCACCCTAGCAGATGTAGTATGAGCTCTTTGAAGAAGATGACAAACTCTCATATATATACATAATCCTGTCTAGAGACATAACACTATATAAGAGTTTAGTCTTTGATTGAGCAATCTTAGGCTTAACTCCACTCTAAGTCAGAGTTGACAAAGAGAACTCAGTAAAGTTCCTAATAATTACTCTACACTACTTCTACAAAATATTTATTTGTATATGTTAAATTCCTTTCATACTGACAAGAGTGTTTTGTGAGTTTTGTTATAAATATATAGATAATGTTCAAGTACAAAACAACTTCAAAACAAATGAGGGAATCTGTCATAATCAACATCATTGCTTCCAGGTGTTCTCTATGACTCTAATACATGAACTGCTTCTATCCATTAACATTTTCTTAATTGTACAATGGCTCAGTCAGTACCTTATTATAGGAACATGTTCTTTACTCAGCAGGCCTTATGTCTACCATACTCTCTGTTATAGTCATGCTATGAACCAGTAGTCACATACTGTATGGTTTACTATTTCACCAAAAGGGCAATGTTAGCAAGGCTACTTGCTAACAAGGGTCCAGCTATTTATGCAGTTCATTGAACAAGTATTTTGTTATACTTCTATGACACTATTTAGTAGTCACTTTTTTGTGGCACTCCCTTCTCACCCATATCTCATGGTACATAGGTATATATAGTAGTAGATGCCCACTTGTATTTTCTATGCTTTACTAATTGTATTATTCCCTTCCTTCCTCTATTCTTAAGTCTTTACTTGAGTATTGCAACCTGAGTTACTCCTTAAGGCTATAATAGAATCACTAGGATCACAGACATAATAACAATACTAGTTCTTGAGTGTTATTTATGGGAAGAAATTAAATCAAAAGATAATAGAAAGAGTTTGAGAGATGGAAACACAGTTTAAAAGTATACTTACAAGAGGTAAAAGTCATTTTGAGAACAAAGAAAATGTGAAATTGGTAAAAAATAATCTTGAAAGAAGTAAAATATAAAAAAAGTGAATTGTTTTTATGTTCCATTGTAAAGTGTGCCAGTTCTAAGTTGAAAAGATTTCTTTAAAGTGCACATGCCTCTCATACTGTAATAGTCTTCACTGATTCCTAGTCTAACTGCACTAGTTCACCATCAATCCAGCAGTACAGTCTCAAATCTGGCTATGGTTTATAAGGCACTTCACTACAGTCAATCATATGACCTATGAGTCCTATCCCAAAGCATGCTAAGAGTTCTCACTTCTAGAGCACAAAGCTATCCAAGTTTCCTAAGTAGTTTTAGTCATACTTGCAAATGAGTTTTTTATTCTTTTCTGGATGAGGGTACACACAACACTTAAGACACTTGAGATTGTAACTTTATGACTTTAGAGCTCAGAAGACAGGTACAGAGTTCCCTCTCTTGCCTTTCTTGTAACTAGAGTATTTTATATTGAGATTACAAACCAAAAAAACAAAGAAATAGAAAGAAACAGAAACTTGAGAATAAAATTAAGGTACTAAAATGAAACTGAAGTCTATGTGTTCTACAAAACCAATTCTCTCTAGTCCTTGCTAACCTAGTTCTATGTCAGAATAATGTCTTAGATATCTTTGACATCAAAATGTTCTCTTATGAGTAGTCTTCTTTATTGCTGACTTGTCTTTAGTCCAGACTTAGAGTCTATTTTTAGTTTATAGTAGCCAACCAAGGCTGTCTGTCCCTTACTACCACTTAAATATATAGAATATTCTTAGTTGTACCTTAGTAAACAAACTAAGTCATGTAGTTGAGTACAGCCATAGTGTTTTTCAGATGATTCCATTGTACTCTATTCAACTCTATCATTCTACAAGCATAACAAATATTCTAATAATATTCACTTTAGATATAAAAGTAAAGTAGCCACTGCTAAAAAAGCAGTCTAATATATATACTCATTCTCTGATCCCTTCTTTTACTCTCTTTATATAAAAACTACAGGTTATTGGTTCCCCTATTCATTTTTCTTTCTATTCTAAAACTATGTCAACAAACTCTCTTGTATCCACAACCAAACTTGGAGAATACTTTGCTAAACTCCCTGTATGCAAAGCTGATAGAACTAACTAGATCTTTTTCCAAAATTGCTTTCTCTTTACAGTTGATGCTGCTGGTCTAAGTGACCACTTTGAAAACAGACTTACTAGAATGACATCAGAACCAACTGAGCCTACAGTAATTGATCCAACAAAAGAAGAAAAAGAAACTATAAAACAATATCCATTAACAAAACACATATAGAAATCAAAACAAGCAGTTATCAAGCAGGGAATCACATCAGTAATACCAGACTTACTATTTTTAAAAGTAAAGAAGGAAAAGACAGCAAGAAAAATATAGAATAAAGTAACGGCAGAGTATGAAAAGAAATCAAAAATAGTCATAGTAGATCTATGGAGAAAACTACAGGATAAGAAATGCTCAGAAGGAGAAGATGTAAAGGCTCACCTAACAAAGTTACAGACTATCCAAGAAGGACTAATTGCAATGGAACCAGACCCTAACAATGAAAAATTTGTTGCCATAGTGCTAGAATCACTTCCAGCATTATATGAGATATATCTATCAACGCTCACTAGTGCAGTAACACTTCTAGGAAAGACTCTCAATCCTGATGTCAAGCCAGATAATGAATTTTGGCAATATAAGTAACATTTGAGACATAATAGTCATAATATATGGCTTTCAAAAGAGAATTAGCTCCCTAAACATAACTATTAGAAGTCCAGTCATATACTTGTAAACATTATCTAAGTAGCTATGATCACCACTATCAATACCTCATAAAGCTTTCTGGATGGTTTCATATTATATTTATAAAATGGACTCCTCCCTAGAAGTACTCTTGAGAGTAAACTGGATCTTAGAAGAATTTTCCCTAATAATGACATTATCCAATAACTGACCCCTAGTTTATAATAAGAACACCATCAGAGGCCGCACATCAGTCCTTATCACCATTCTAAATATAGAAAACAAGACAAAGATACACCAAGAGTCATTGGAAAAGTATAAAAAGAAGGACCTAAGAAAAGTGAATAGGAGATGAAAAAGAGACTAGAGGAAAGTCTAGAGAAGAAATCAGGAAAGCTGGAAGTAGAAAGAAATGAGATTGACAAAAAAGACATGCTCAAGAACAGTTGGACCAATGTCTGAAGTATCTCTTAAGCACCCCAAAACACTTAGAATAGGCTTAAAGTTAGCCAATGAGATAAAGAAAGTTGGTAGAAAATAGATAGGGAGTATAGAGAGCAGCTGTTGCATGATTGGATATGAGCTCAAGTTATTCTACCTGCCTTTTCTAGTAACTAGGAGGATTTCTTGTTTGTTACATTCTGGGCTTTGTAATGCTAATATACTAATCTAGTAACATGGAGTGGCAAGAAGAAGAATCCTCATCTTTGTCCTTCATTGCTCTAGAGCTGAAACTCAACTTGAGTGACTAAGAGCTCTTTTTCTCTTATTTCTTTTTTATAAAACTCTATAAAACTTCCCTCAAGGGATACCCACTCTAAAGGAGGACTTGGGCATTTGCTTGGACTAGAAGCTAAACCCCTCACTGTTAAGCCAGACCAATAATTTACAGCAAAATAATAACATTTTAGTACTCTAATGAGGCCAATCTGTCTCCAAAACAAGGACAGCAGCTCCTACACATCCCTATAATCCACTCAGATTGTACCTTTCAGTGTAAATACACTTGAGAGATAGAGTAGTGGTCATAAACACTACTATCAGATACCTCAAACCCATAAAACCAACATCCAACTTCCCCAGATAGCTGGTATTCTAGTCTTTAGACTGAGAAACCACTCAGAACAGACTCAAGAGTGCAAAGTACTACTCACAAAACAAGCTACGGTATATAGGAACTTTTATTAGGACCTTTGATATCATAGATTACCTATCAGATGTATCTATCAATCATTGATGGATAGCTACAGAAATAGATCTTACTTATGAGAACAGGAAGCAGTTTATAGTACTGTTAAACTACACTAGAAAGATATATCAGGCAAATAGAATAAAATGAGATGAGATAGGAAAGAAGAGAATGAAGGGTGAACATACCTAAGCAGTAGCAAGGAGCCAACAGCCTTGATCAGCTACTATAAACTAAAAATAGGCTCTAAGTCTAGACTGAAAACAAGTTGGCAACAAAGAAAACCATTTGCAAGAGGATATTTCAACATCAAAAACACCTAAGATATTATTTCAACAATGCAGAACTAAGTTAATAAGGACTGGAGAGGATTGATTATGTGGAACACATAGACTTCAGTTTTATTTCAATTTCATTCTCAAGTTTCTATTTCTTTATTTCTTTGTTTGTATTCTCAATATAAAATACTCTAGTTGTGAAGAAGGCAAAGAAGAGAACTCTGTACCTGCTTTCTAAGCTCTAAAGTTGTAAAGTTGCAATCTCAAGTGTCTTAAGTGTTATGTGTACCCTCATCCAGAAAAGAACAAAAAACTTATTTGTGAGTATAACTAGAACTACTTGGGAGACTTGGATAGCCTTGTGCTCTAGAAGTTAGAACCCTTGGCATGCTTTAGAGTAGAACTCATAGGTCATATGATTGACTGTAGTGAAGTGCCTCATAAAACACAGCCAGATCTAAGACTATACTACTGAATTGATGGCAAACCAGTATAACTAGACTAGAAATCAATGAAGACTATTATAGTGTGAGAGGAACATGCACTTTAGAGGAATCTTTTTAAGTCAGAACCAGCACACTTTACAATGGAACATAAAAACATTTCTATTTCTTTATATTATATTTCTATTGAGACCATTTCTTACCAATTTCATGTTTCCTTTACTCTCAAGACAACCTTTGCCTCTTGCAAGTATACTTATAACTACATTTTTACCTCTTGAACTCTTTTCTTATTTGTCATGAACCAGCCTAGTTCTAAGATTATATAATTAGAGAGATGGGAAGAGCAGAAACTCTTCTCTGATAGATTGGATGAGGCTTGCTAAAAATAGAATGAGAGATAAGATAAAGGTCACATAACTGGTCACATGATAGAAACTTCTAGAAGAATTGTAGGAAATTACTTCAGCATACACATAGACAAATAGCATTTGTGTATAAGTAAGTAAAGTGTCATGATTTGCCACTTTGCCTAAGTATTTATTTATTTATTTTTATTTTATTTTATTTTTCAGACACATAGGAAGAAAGTACCAAAGTAAGATATGAGATACTTAGTAACTCAAAAAGAATGCATGGTAATTATTAAATAAGTACAAATACTAAAAGTATATAAGTAGTATATAAATATTATAAGGAACTCTAATGAGTTCTCTTTGTCAACTCTGACTTAGAGCATAATTGAGGTTAAGGTTATTCAACCTAAGCTAAGATCATTACACTAGAACTTGTTATACACTTCTAGAATACTGATTACCTCAATCCCTGTCTAACTTAACTCTCATCACTCCCTCAGTGTGTGATCAACTCAGATCACTCCTAACTTCCTCATAGCCAGGCCATAGACTTAAGTAGACTGACTGGGAAGTTTAGACCCCAGAGGTAGACAGCTAGGACCAAGCTCAGGTACTAGCTTAGACCAGACCTTATAACTGAGTGGTGCTTATTAGTTACTTGTATATCTTTCATCTTAGCAACTTTGTGCTACTGGTCCATTGTGATCAGTCTATGCAGAGGAATAGTAGTTGCTTTCTAAGAGGCTACTTAGAGTAGAGATCTTCTCTGTGAAGTGATAGTCTACCCTAGTATTAGGGCAGTAGTCAGTAAGGTAATAGACACCCAGATGGATGAAGATTTTGTGCCCCAGCAAACATACAAATGAGATAGAAGAAGAACATGGCATACTCTCAACAAAATACATTTTCTTTTCTTACATACAACAAATACTATCTAGAACACAATGTTATGTCTCTAGACTAATATAGTAATCTTATGAGCAGCATGCTTGACCAAAGGCAAGCCCTAGCCAAATTAAGAGCAGAATTGGAGGAGAGAAAAGGGAAGTTGTCCAGGTGATGTGGAAAGTTTGGACATCTCATCTGGAAGTGTAGAAGTGAACAATAACAGAAGGAGAAGACAGTAATAAACAGCCCTCCTATACCAAAGGTGGTAGCTGGCTTCCTTTTATTGCTGAGTCAGTCACATTGTATACCAGAGCGATTCGAGTAATTCTCAACCATGCTCCTATTGGGGAGTTCAGACAGTGCTTTTTCCCTGCAGAGTGCACCCAGTGTCCGTGTGGCCATTGCCAGGTGAAAACACGTCGACACATCTTAGCAGACTGTAGCCAGTTTGCTCATGCGCCCTTGACTGACCCATCACCAGCTATCAAGGACTTTGTCAAATTCCTGAAGGAGCACCTGAGTGCATTTGCCTTTGCTCCTCAGGATTGCCCGCCCTCTGAGCCTCTATGAGTGCTCTCTTGGTCTCTTCTCTGTGTTCTGTAGATAGTTTCCCTTTCTCAGTCTCATCTCTCTCAGTTTCATTTGACTCTGTATTCTAGGCATGATAGGTCTAGTCTTTGGACTTGGACACGTTATTCAAAGGTTGGTTATGGGCAACCTATATCTAGTTTTCTCTCCTCTCTTAGGACAGATTTCTTTTCAGATACTGATAGTGTCTCTTGCTAATAAAGGGACAGTCATGGTCCCTGAGGTGCTAGTAGGCTACTTGTTGTAGATAGTCTGCTGTGGACTGCGATCGAGCACTACGTTATAAATTTTTGAACAAAAAAAAAAAAAAAAACAGTAATGAAGAATAGATTTGAGGTACTAGAAAGTCATGTGATGCAATACAGAATAAGAGAGGTGAAAAGACAACAGATGGTAAAAAGAACAGTGCGGTGCTTCAGATATAGAGAGGAAGGACATAAGAAGTGAGAGTGTCCAAAGACAAAAGAAAAGAGAAGGAGTAACAGGGAGAAACCACCACCACCAAAAGTGTGGAGAAAGGTACAGGAGTATTGTGGGGTGAAGGGTTGCCTTCAAGGGAAGCAGTGATGAGCAGAGAAGAATAGAAAACGTGGTGGGAGGTAGTAATCCTTATAGAGTGTAGAGGATGTAACTACAAGAGAACAAAAACTCAGGAAAACAGGGAGCAGAGTTTTCTAAGCAAAGAGCAGTTGTACAACATGTGATATGGAAGTTGCAAGAAAGCATAGAATTGGAGAGAGAAGGAAGCAGAAAGTAGTAGAGCAAAGAGAGTGAAGTACAGCATGTGTGGAGGTAAGAATTCAGTAATAGGAGAAAAGGTAGAAAGGAACAAGAAAGGAGAAGTATAGAACAGAAAAGAAAATGCTATGGTAAAATTGAGGAAAAGAGTTGGAACAATCAGTGTCTAGTGTCATGAATTGCCTTTTCCCTCTGAGTCAATATTTATTTTTATTTTCTTTTCTTTTTCATTTAATTATGTAATATCATCGGATCAGTAAATAAGTACAAATACTTGGACTTGTATAAGTAGTGTATACTAAATAACAGGAACTCTAACAAGTTCTCTTTGTCAACTCTGACCTAGAGTATGATTGAGGTTAGGGTTACTCAACCTAGGCAGCAATTGTTACACTAGAACTCATTATCACATCTAGAACACCAATCATCTCGATCCCTATCCAATCTTATTCTCATTGCTCTCTTGGTATACAGTTGTCTCAGACCAATCCCAACTTCCTCATAGCCAGGCCATAGGCTTAAGTGGACTGACTGGGAAGTTTAGACCCCAAAGGTGGATAGTTAGGACAAAACTCAAGTACTAGCCTAGACCAGACCTTGCAATTGAGTGGGCTTAGTAGTTACTTGTAAACCTTTTGCTTTATCTACTTCATGCTACTGGTCTATTGTGATCAGTCTATGCAGAGGAATAGTAGTTGTTCTCTAGGAGGCTACTTAGAGTAGAGATCTTCTCCATGAAGTGATAGTCTACCCTAGTATTAGGGCAGTAGTCAATAAGGTAGTAGATACCTAGCTAGGTGAAGATCTTGCACCCCAGCAAACATATAAGTGAGATAGGAGAAGAATACAATGAGTCCCTCAAGAAATATATCCTTTTTTATATACAATACTTGTCCAAAACATAACACAATGTCTCTGGACCAATACAACAAACTCATGAGCGACATGCTCAATGAAAGGCGTGCCTTTGTCAAATTAAGGGTAGAATTAGAAGGGAGAGAGAGGAGGTTGTGTAGATGATATGGGAGGTTTGGGCATCTAGCCCAAAAGTATAGGAGTAGAAAAGAGGAGATAAAGAAAGCAAACCCTCAGAATAGATTTAAGGTGTTGAATAGTCAAGTAATGCAGTGTGGAGTGAGAGAAGTAAAGAGACAGGAAAAGGTAGAAGGGAGAGTAAGGTATTTCAGGTGTGGAGAAGAGGAACACAAGAAGTGAGAGTGTCCAAAGATGGAAGAGAAGAGAAGAGAAGAGGAAGCGGTACCACTGTGAGAAGTGTGGAAGGTGAAGAAATATAGTAGAGTGAAGGGACTGCCTCCAAGAGGAACAGTGATGAGCATAAAGGGGTAGACAACACAGAGAGAAGTGGTGACCTTTGTAGAATGCAGGGGATGTGACTACAAAGGAACAAAAACTCAGGAGAACAGAGGGCAGGGTTTCCTGAGCAAAGAGCAGTCATGCAATATGTGGTGTGAAAGGTGTAAGGAGATGTGGAATTGGAGAGACAGAGAAGCAGAAAGCAGAAGGGCAGAAAGAGTGAAGTACAGCACATGTGAAGACAAGGATACAGTGATATAGAAGATAAAATAGAATGCAAAAGGGGAAATTTTCTGCCTATCCTATAGGACAGGAAAGAAAGTACTGTAGTGGAATTGGGGTGGTGAGTTAGAATGGTCAGTGCCTAGGGCCCAGAAAGGGAGAGCTGGAATCACTGATTCAGAGAGAGTTGCAGAAACTGTCAATCAGAAGGTAGTGTAGAGAAGAAACACAAGAGATGTGAGGTGAATGCTCAAGCCTCTAAGAGATGTGTGGATAAATGTGGAGATAGAGAAAATAGACACTCATGAAGGAAGAATGGTGAAGGTGTTGCTGAACAGTGGAGTAACGGGCATGTTTATGAGCAAAAGTTTGACCTAAAAGGAAGAATATAGGTTGATCAAACTGGATCGACCCTTACAAGTGAGAAATGTAGATAGCACTAGTAATAGTGGGGGTACAATCACTTATGAGGTAGAAGTGAACATGTTCTACAAGGGACATATAGAGAGAGTCTGAATGGACATCTGTGAATTAGGAAAAACAAACATGATTTTGGGCATACCATGGCTAGTGGCCCATAATCCTGAGATAGATTGGGAGAAAGGGGAAGTTAGAATGACAAGATGCCCACTACTATGTAGTAAAGATAAAATGAAGGAAGGAAATAAGAAGATGAAAAGAAGATCATAAGGTAGACAGTAGACAAAAAGAAAGACTGGGGGAGAGAGGAGAAAATGAAGACTGTAAGAAATGGTCACCCAAGTAACTTAGATAGGTGACTCCCAACTCTAAGTTAGAGTAGATAAAGAGAACTCATTAAAGCTCTCATTAATTGGTTCAGCTACTTATACATAAATGTGTATTTATAAGTATTTGCCTAACTACTTTTATCCTGTGCATTCCTTTTTGAGTCTCAATGTCCTATGCACATTCAATATTACATAAGAAAAGAAAAAGAGAAAGAAATAAAATAATCCACCAATTGTCTAGCTCACCTTGTAATGATTGAAGCTTAGGCAGTGTAACCTTAATCTCACTTGCACTCTAAGTCAGAGTTAACAAAGAGAACTCATTAGAGTCCTCGCTAGATTATGATTGCTACTTATACAGGTCCAATTATTTGTACATGTTTACTGATCTGACATCATTACATAATTAAATAAAAATAAAAATGAAAAGCAAAATAAATAATGACTTAGGGAAAATGGTAAATCATAACATCACCCCTCTCTCAAGGGTCCTTGTCCTGAGGACTTCTTCATAGTTCATTGTATGGGTCCCTTAGGTCACCCATATTGAGATTTTCATCCCCTAGTTCTTTCAAATATTTTCTGTCTTCTTCAATCCTCCATCGATCTTTCTCATCTTCCTTATTCTACTCTTCTACCTTTGTTCTTTTATACTCTTCCTTTTCTTCTTCTATTCTCTTCAAGAATGGATTCCTGTTGTATCTTGAAAACAGATTCCTTTTCCATTTTCTCTAATTTTCTTCCATATTCTTGGTTGTATCTCTTATTTCCCCATCTGTATAGTAGTTTCACTGTATACCTTCCTGGTAATTCTCTGCTGAATGTTCTCTTTTCTTCTTCCGCCTTTTGTCATCTTACTTCTTCTTCTTCCTCCCTGTGATATTCCCTTTCAAACTTTTCCACTAGCTCCATTGCATTCTTCAAATTCTCTCTACTTTCCCATGTATCTTCTTCCACTGTACATCCCTTCCATCGCACTAAGTATTTGTCCCTTCCTCACACCTTCCTTTTATTTATGATCTTTTCCACCTCCCATTCTTCTTCCTCAATCATCATGGGTTGTGGCATCTTTTTCTTCTGTCCCTCTACCTGTGACTTGTACCATTGTACCCTGCTCATGTTAACTACTGGGTGTATTTTTATTGTACTTGGCAAATCTAGTTCCACTGCATTACTTGAAATTATTGCTTTTACCTGATAGGGTCCTATAAAGCGCTCTGTAAGTTTCTCTGTATGTCTTCCAACCATTTGGTACTTGAGATCTTTAGTGCTGAGCAGCACTAAGTCACCCACTCTGTATTTTTCTACTTCTCCTCTCTCCCTATCTGCATACCACTTCATATCTTCT
>Ga0153966_100570_pt1 | contig 11873 bp, 6 predicted proteins | sample TSFL050MetaG_FD_104738 | JGI IMG/M metagenome (GOLD analysis project Ga0153966, IMG submission 104738) | Attine ant fungus gardens microbial communities from Florida, USA - TSFL050 MetaG | ecosystem: Host-associated > Fungi > Mycelium > Unclassified | place: USA: Florida, Paynes | collected... | reverse complement strand
GGGGCTGTCCTTGTTGTATTCAAGGATTGATGTGCATCTATGGGTAATAGATCAGTGTCATGCCAAACCTTGAGGTCCTTGTATCTCCACAGGATCTTATTGCCCTAAGGTCTATTTATGGTCATTAGAAGCATATTGAAGAGAGCTTCCATATGCATATGAAAGCAAACATCTGCGTTTGGCGGTTTCTGAGATATCTGCCAATCAGTGTCCAGCACTGATTAACTGATATCTCAATGCGTACTGGTTGCTTTGACACGTTTTGGGCATCGTTTGAAAGGTCTTCTTGAGGGCTTTCCGACGCATCTTAGACTGTGGGAATTGTGCAAGTATCCGTGGAGTTATGGCCAAATGAAGTTTGTGACATCAAGTCTCCAGAATTCCTAGGAGAAGGCTAGTACAAGGGTGACCAGCCCCCTTCATGACAGTCAAATGCATCAAGACACCCCCCAGAGAGTTCTACATAACACTAATACTTATACATCAATTTGTATTTGTACATATTTGACTGTTCTACACATCTCTTGGAAAAATATAATAAAATAAAATAAAAATAAATATTAGTCATGATGACTAATTTCATCAAGTGGCATTTTATAATAGTATTCTTCTATCCCAGCAAACCATAGACCTATTCTCTAACATTCTCTTATGCAATGCAATTGTCAAGACATTGAACAAAACTAGAGAGACAATGACTGAGAATACCACAATGATATTGATGATGTGTTTTTGTCCAACATTCTTGGAGAAGGCCCAAAATTAAAAGAGCCTTGGTAGGTGCAGAGAACATGTGACATAATACTCACACATCTATCACTTAGATAAAGTACACGAACATGTTATCCTAAAGGATAATCAGAATTGAACATCAGAAGGTAAATTACAACAATATTGGTAAGAGATGTTTGGTAGAATTTCCAAGAAAGAACCCAAGGGAAGTGGTAGTGGTAAGAGAAAAAGAAGTCCAGTAATACTTGAGTGAATATTACATTTTTTTACAGTAATGTTCAAATATTGTACCTAGTAAGATCAAGCTTAGTGAACCTAAAACCATCCTACTGAGCATTCAGGTCAGCTACCAACTGAGAATTACTTAGAACAATAGAAGGCATCACATCCACTGATTCTAGAGTCAATCACCATTATTAAAACATAGTATCTATATATCTATTTGGAACCTTATACCATTTCAAGAGCACTGATGCAAAATACAATGCATAGTTTTGTCATGTCTTTGAGTGATGACATGTCAGTTTGAATGGATACTCTTGAATGTAATTTTAGCCCAGTTGATGTATAGCCTCAAGCGTATGTCATATAAGAAAGCATCTGGACTCCAACTATCTAGTGATTTTGTTTAGGAGGGTTATAACCTATTACCAAAACACATTCATTGGCTACTGTCAAATCTGACGAAAAATAAATACTCACTAATTTTCCTGTTCTTGATGACGCCCCACTTGAACCGCTTGATATAGAGAGATAACCAGAAAAGACTAGAGAAAAGAATGACGGCCTTAATACCGTACTGCTTCCTCTGGTCGTGTTCAGGCTCAGCAGCCCAGCTGAGGAAGGTGACAACGTCCTTGGCCATTTGCGATGTGGTCGCCGGGGTGCCTTCAGAGTATCAATGACGTTACTAGTATTTAGGAAGCACTCAACGCGCACCATCATCATATTCGACAAGGCCATCAAAAAGAACACGAGCCATAGAAATGGCACCACCAGGGAAGTAGGGGTTGTAATTCATACCTTCACGAATTTCAACACCAGCAGGGGGGTCCATATAACCAGTCAAAAGCGAGAAAACATAGTCCTAGTATGTCTTTTTCAAAAAAATGGCGATCTCATATGGCTCTAGAACGTACAGCACCGCCATGGCGAGCCTTGATGATCAGACTCAGGTCAGGAGGAAGTGCACCCCCATTTGCAGCACGAGAGGACTCTTCATTAGGATAAGGTGCGGGCATATAATCCGAAAGTTTTCCAGGACGCTGGAACATCTCGCCTTCATCGTTCGGTCCATCAGTGTATTCCATCTCCTCAGCCATAGCGCGTGCTTCATCTGCCGTGTGCGAGACACCGACAAGGTTCCGCCAAGCGACGCGATCAAGAGAGTGGCATGCAGCACAAACCTCACGGTATACCTGGTAACCCCGACGGATGCTGAAATTGGATTTTTTTGATAAGAGACAATAGATGATTAAAATTGGACACACCTGGCATGGTCGAATGAGTCAAAAATACCCTTGTGAGACCATGGGTAGGCGGCGGGATGGAGACCTTCGTCACTGAGGTGGCTGGCGTGGACTTCACCAATGAAAGGGAGGGTGCCGTAGAAATGAGTATACCAGGCTACCGAACCAAAGGTAAAAAGCGAAACGGTCGCAAACATGGCGCGCGACCTTGCGAATGTCTTGAGACTACATTAAGGTAAATTTCCTTTTCAATTAGAATGTACACACCTCAAAAGCAGAAGCCTTTGTTGAAGAAAAGCGAACCTGTAATGCCATGACGATGAGTCGCGGGCGTTTAGACACAATAGGCATACCAAAGCCGTGCGGGAGCCAGACAGCACAGCTCGACTGGGACAGCCGGCCGGTCTAAAGACTTGTGCAGTCAGCCTTGACAGCATTTTTCTTTGGGAAGGGGAGGAACTGGTGACTTTGTCGCGCGTGACCCTCCCTCGGGATGAATCGGGGAATTTCCAAATAAGGTTGACTTATTTGGTTCCTTCACGTGACATTCTGTCTTTGACATAGCTACGTTGCGCAAAAGCAAATATCAAACCATAATGAACATGTCGGAAGCTTCCGGTCAAATTGACATATTTCGGAAAGCTAGCTCTCCATCTTCATAAGCTCCCATAGTTAATATAACCTTGATGTCAGGCACAGCGGCACAATTCGTATTCTTGCGAGTCGTCACAACAATCTTATCTGAGGTCTTGTGGTCATAAATCTATCGTGGGAGAATCGACATAGATTATATAGCAAGCAGCGCTACATAAAAGTAATAAATGTCAACGTGAAAGTTCGAGAATCCAGATACAGGCGTTAGATACATGACATCGTCATTGTGAGCTCACACAGAACCCTCTCTCTTTCTCAGAAGATACATGCACAGAGTTCTACCAACGTTCCATCAGTCTGCCGAGCACATGACATTAACAGCACATCTAGACACACCTTCTGCACAGCAGCACAAGCACATACCCGCCAGGCAAGCCATGCATCCACCACCGCCTGAGTCCTTCTGAGGTGCCTGCTGCCTACAGACCATCTCGTAAGATTTCGTCCTGAGTCTAGCTGCAAAATAAGCATTACGCACACATAGATCGGTTGTGGACCAGGTTGGGAAGCATATCCTGGGTTCCCACCCGGAGGAGGATAATAACTCTGAGGTGGTTGCTAAATTTTCAGTTGATAAGAGGGCACTGCGAACACGGTTGCTATTAGAGCAAACGACATACTTGGGGATAATAATTTCCTCCAGGGGGCGGAGGACCTGAAGGATTGCATGAATGTATCAGTTACACTGGAGCATCCCTCCAATGGTGGACCGGCAAGAGACAGGATATACAATTAAGAGTACCCAATCTCGGATCTGAGAACTCTCGTCCTAGTCCCCAGTCAGCCGAACAACATACCTTGCGGGGGGGGATAGTAACCACTTCCCTGAGGTTTCCCGTAGTAGTCGTTTGCGCTCATGTCAAAATATCAACGAGTTTAGAAAAAGTAAATGGAGAGAAGAAGGAAAAAACTGTCACGTTTTAGAGGTGTGCGATTAGAAAGGGATTATCACACGGGGTGACTCTTCTGCTGCGGGCTTCGGCTTACTAATATTGGGGCTAACTCATTGAAATTTCAAAAAGAAGCAACCACGAGGCTGTCCATTCAGATTTCCGCCGAAAATTTCTTGGGTCGGCTTTATCTGCACCTGACTAGTCACGTGATTTTCTCTGGGATCATGCTCCTCTACATTCCGATACATGTACTGATCAAACTGCTTTTCCTGACATGACAATATCATGCTGCGTTACACTTCCCTGACGGTGAACAAGATCATTGGACGACAATGCAATATTCGACACATGGAAACAGAGAATCATTGTCGACAACAAACAAGATATTGATACCAGGGCTACGAACTCATCATTGAAGGCATATAAGCCAACATTCTAGCACCTTGTCGGATAAAACATTGCGTCAAACGGGTGGGTGCTTCAGCCACAGTCGTGACAGCAGAAGCCGAAGCACACAAGGAGGAAAAAATCAATCGTCATAAAAGCATTTAAATACGAAAATTAACATACGAACGGCTGTATACTGGCTCAAAGCCAAGACATCGAAGGATCTCGTTCTTGCTTCGGCCAACACAGTGGCTTGCTCTGCTAACCGTATTTCTCCGAAAGAATCACTCCTAAGGTCGACATGAATGGTATTGTATATGAAAAAAGAGTCCAGGGCATCACCCTGACCTTCACTCACCCCGACAATCTTGCAAGTGTAACCCCAAGCCGATACCGTCCCCTCCACCGAATACTGACATCAGGAAATAAGAAGAACAGTCCCGAATTTCCTTGAAGATCTTCGAGTTGATCTATCGTGGAGACGAGATTACCATACAAAATCCGCGATGCCATTTCATATCCAACATTTGACCCCATATCCAATGGCGACCCATCCTCCGAGAACAATGACAAATGAGCAATCAAGAATGGCAATTCCGCCTCCCTACAGATGCAGGATACAAAAAAAAATAGAAGCCGATCGTAAACAGAAATTTATATCAATAACATGACAGGGTACAACCAACGACGTACGGCACGAAAGGGTCGCCACGGGGATCTCTCACAGTCAGTCGCGCAATAACTGGCGGGGTTATAGGCAGTCGAGAAAGACTCGAATGTCCAAATTCTGCTGTTCTTTGTGGATGCTGGACAATCTCAAGGTGGTATGACCTAGACAATATCTTGTCATTCAATCTTCACTTATTCTACCCCATATAATACGCGCCTCGTCTGAGGATCTACGAGGAGCGATGCAACCTGAATTTTGGGTCTAGGTCTGGAGAGCGTGGAGAGTTTTGGGAAGTATTCAGGAACCGAGTTTCGACTCGAAGGAGGGCTGAGACTTTCACAGGATGAGGGTTTGTATGAGACGGAAGAGGGATACGACCGCGGAGAAGAATAATTGCTGCTGCCTACATACTGCTGAACAAAACAGCGGTTTGGGGTTAATCCAAATACATATGAGAATGTTCTTCTGGCCCAACACCGAATGAAATTAAGTAGTTGAGTTGTGGATGACACATGACAACCGTTCTTCATGAACCTAATTGTTGTTGGAAAGGAGCGATGTGACTAGTAAACGGAGAGTTGGTCAGTCATATGTCTGGTAAGATGACAGAACTGATAGTGATCAACCTTGAATACGAGATCAAAGTCTCGATGTCGTGATGTCCTCCTAATGTTGAGCTTGAAGGACACCAGTCCGTCATGACTGTGATTGTATATGTCGCCACGACTGAGGGTCATGGAAGTCTGATGTAGCACCTCCTGTTCTGCTATTTGAGACTGAAAGATGGCCACCAGGATGAATGGGAGGACATATTAATATATGAATTCTTAAAAGGGGTAGGAGTATTCATGGGACATCGACAACACATCTAAGGTTCTGAAAATGTCAGATCGGTGAGCTATATCAGGGGCCAATCTGGCAATCCAGATACGTGAAATCCAAGCGCCCTCTAACAAATGTGATGGGAATCTCTTTGCAGATCTGCCTTTGAAATCACTCACAAGTGCCAGTTAAAAAGCGAAGAGAGACTTTAGATTATAAATTACATTAGTGAGGTCAGACATTCTTTTTTACAGTACTCCAGGTGCCTGCTGCTGCAGAAACGATAGCCGCAGCGACAATCATCGGTTTGACTCCAGCTGACAAAAGCAATTAGGGATGAGATTTTTAGAAGATAATTTAAGATGAAAATTCCTTGCCTGTAGACTTGTAAAGTGCACCCGTCAGGGCCCCGGCAGACATGCTTCCAAGAGTATCGTGTTTTCCGCGCATTGAATCGATAGAGGAGTTGATAGCATTATATACAAGGGCTTTAAAAGGGAACAGGCGAATCAGAAAGGGAGGTCGTCGAGAAAAAGTACACGTACCCATAACGCCAGCTGAATTACCAATAAAAGTACCTCTTCGCGTGACAGAATTGAGAATGCTGTTGATCCGTAACCTAGAGTTTGAGACAGCGAGCGGCCGTCGAGCACCCTCCCTTAGCCCCCACACAGCACCAGAGGCAAGACCTGCATGAACATGTGACAGACAAAAACAATAAGCAAGCTAAGAATGGGACAGGCAGGATGGCGAGAGGATGGCTCAGGAAGTAGGCAAAGTCCGAAACGAGAAGATGCGATTGCAAATTGAGTAGTTTGAAAGAGATCTGACGACGCACCACTCAGATACATCGTACCTGTCCCATAACAAAGATCATCACTCCACCCCCTTGAAGGAATCGCCGTATCAGCGCCAGGAAGCTGGTTTGTTTTGTCATCATCGAGAAGTAGGTAGTCTAGTTTGTCTCCTAAACCAGCCAAGGGGTGCAGCTTTGCCGGGTCATACGCAGCCATGAGGAGGTCGTTTGCTGTTGGAGCCTGGCCTGATGACGAAGCTGCTGGTCTGGTCCTGGAAATCTCTGCAGCACGAGAGACATCAGAGTCCGCATGGATAGACTGGGCGGACATTTTAATGACAGTAGAGCAGACGACGAAGTGTAGAATAAAGACGCGCTCTCAAATGCTGTCAAATTTCGAGACGCATGTCCACGTGACTTATACTGCCGAACCACAGACGTATGAGAGGAAAAGAATTTATGTTGTCCCGCGAACTCATCCGTTGTCTCTCTCGGACACTTGCTACACCTGGGCATCATTTGACCTTTGGTCGCCTGACTGAGCCCGGTTTCAGGAATCACCCATTGATATCTTCCAGAAGTAGGCACATGCCCTCATCAAATCTTCATAATAACCCTGGAAACAGGATGGGCCACTTCTGTAACCCCACATTCAACTATTTCTGACCCAGCAGAAGCGGAAGCTATTCGTTGTCTGGAGAAAGGGACCGCTAAACTTGAGGAAGGTGACATACAAGCTGCGAAAGAACTCTATAAGCGCAGTTCGGAAATCAAGAAAAATGCTAGTTCGCTCTTCAATCTTGGCGTGACTCACTATCATCTCAGTCAGTTTTTCTGCTTCTTTTGAGTGCTACCTATATATTATGAGAGATAACAGAGGAATATGACGATGCGATATCCGCATGGAAAGAGTCAATTGCATTCCAGCCATCCAGTCCAGATGCACATACGAGTATACCGAGCGTTTTCTTCATTTTTTACACACACTGATTCCAAATAGACCTTGCAAGTGCTTACATCGTATCACCTGGTATGTCGATGTCAGATATTGTCTTTAGCACCTAATAATCATCTTAGTTCCTCGACCGGACCTTGCTTTACACCATCTCCAGTAGGTTGACCCACATTCTATCTCGCCACTGTGATTTGACAACACCCATCAGAATAGCTTCTTCTCTTTCTCCAGAAGATCCTGAAATAGCCTTCAACTATGCCGCTGTTTTGGAAGCCAGTCAGTTCTCTTTCTTTGTTTCCCCTGTATTCAAACAGTACTTTGTCTAATATCGGTATATCCTCGCCTTCATCGTGTGTGGGTTTCCCTTTTCCATTCCAGCCGGTCGACTGGAGGAGGCGCTTGAAAAGTACAAGATCAGCAAAGAATTTGGAATTGAGCGAGCCGCCATGCACATCCGAAATGTAAGTTGCATTCCATCTACTCAGCCACCGTACAATATCCGTCCATTGACTTTTTACATAGGTGAGCGCCAAGATTCTTGGGAAGAAGATTAGGCAGGAGGAAAATGCCGACATCTCCTCAACAGGGTCCAACGATAACACCACTTGAGTCCATGGGGCTGAGTCTCAGACACCTGTTATGTTTTGAAGCACCACATGATTCTGGGCACTAATAATTTGTTCCGTCCCGGATTTACAACATCTCGATATACCCATTGCTCCTGTCAAGAAATTCTATCGTCATTAATTTATTTTTCTCCTCCCGGCCAAGTAACCCCAACACTCGACCTTAAGGAGATGTTTTGCCTGCATCACGACTAATTCAATTCCAGCCAGCCGATCGGGAACACAGGAACAACACTCAGGATGATGATTTGCGCTCCGTCTGTGCCTACTGGATAAGAACTGCTCTCTTATTTCGTGGATTTCATGAAGGGGCAGCCTGAGCCTAGACTATCAAGGACACATCTTTGGTATCTTCCTGTTAGTGCTAAGATTTCAGGAGGGTCTTTGCCGCAGGGCTCCGAGTCATACAAATAATATAACTATTTGAAGATCTCAAGAGACTTTCTACTTTTTTGGTTCAAGTTTGTGGGAAGGACTAAGAACATAGAATATTCTCTTAACAAAGTAGTCTGAGTCTGGTCTCGGGGCATATCAACTGTTTACAGCCTTTTTGTGGATTGATTATCTGGTGTATGACGATTGTTGAGTAGAATTGCGGTTCCATTGCCTAAAATTCTGATAGCAGCTCATCGCCTTGGGTTGTACAGTGCGCTGACAATACATAATAATCACAGCGGCAGTAAACCCTGAAGATCGTGGACCTGTTAAAATTATTTTCAGTCAACTACAAGGCCCGTGTGTTGAAAAATGTTAGGTACGGTTAAAAATGTCAATAACACCAATACATGAAATGGAAAACTCGACGAGTTAGCGGTGATAATTTTGATTCTTCCGTGAAAGAAGAAAGGGGACTAGTCTCCTGGTCATATATACTGCTCCTTGCTGAGAGTGATACTAGCAACTGTATGCTCTCTGCCAAATCAGGCCATGAAAGAAAGGAGCTTTGCTGGTGGACGCTCAAGACCCTGACATGTAATCCAGGCGTTTGACCTGCCCAAAGGAACTCAAGCTTCGGACTGTATGTAAGTTCATCCTCGTTGGATCCTCAGATGTCGGCCATGGTTCTGATGCTCATAAGTAATAGGGGCAGCTCAAACTGTCCGAGGCTATCATGCAGTTGGAAATGCACATCCCTAACTCCACGTGAGTAAAGGAGCGAAATTGAGTGACAGTTCAATTGTTCAATTGACAGCTTCGGGGGATACTAGTTGCGTTACATAATTCATTTCGCAGGGCGCTTAGAGCGATCCGATAGCATTTCTTTCTTTCTTGATTACAGGTTACAACGAGGCAAGTCACGAGGGTAATTCGAACGTTGCCAAGAATACCAGACAAGTATAAGGCCCTCACAGAAGTTCTTATATATGTCGCGGTGATCGGGTGGTATGTTGGAACACTGACGCCAGATTTCAGTACTCCAGGCTACCGAGGACATCCTGACGCGGAACGAGGTCAGATTCAAATTGTGCGCCGGAAATCGCAGCTTTGCAGCTAGTCAAGTCATTTCAGGACTCTCCTGAAATGGTTTGCTGAAACGAATTGCGGTGATATTATTTGTCCTTCTCCCGATGAATGAATTCTCATAAAAATATCGACAGAGTTGGCACGCTGATTTCCTATTTATCGAGTATTGAGTGCGCTTGAAAATAAAGTGATCCACGTATGTATCTACTATTGTGCAGGATATGACAGGAGAACCTGGAACTTGTTGCGGGATACAAGATATTTTCAACTAGGTATCTTGATATTTACATTCCATACTCTCAAGTGTTCGGATCAAGGCTTGGAATACCATTTGGACTAGCTAGATTAGACGAAGCAGACGACTGAAGATACAGATACAATCAGATCCTTTGTGAGGTAAATTTTGACGGTCCAATAAGATGTTCCTATTTGTGCAGAATGCAGAAATTTAAGGAGGAACAACGTAAATAAAAAATATAGACGAGTGCCCCAATGGTTTCAAAGACAAAAAGAAATGAAGGAGAGTTCCCAAGAAAGGAAGAAATGCAGCAAGAAATACCTTCTCATTTCTCGGATGCCTTTGACCACTGATCTATTTTGAATAACAAAAGACGATGATCAACTTCATTTGTGGCAGCCAGCCCAGCACGACCTTTTCTAAGTTGTGTAGCCGTCTACCCACGTATACCATCTTCTCATCAAGCTAGAAGCTGCTGAATAGAATCGAGATTCCAGCAACAATAGGAGCGGAACAAGAGCCAGACTAACCTCAAATAGAGTACCCGAGACAATAACCCAAACCCTGATCCAATTAAATACTGTCGGTATGAAGCTATTCTGTCAATGATGCGGTGTCATTCATGACAGCATGGCAAATACGCAACACATGGTGCACCTTTTCCACAACAAGCTAGATGCAGTGTCAAGATGTGGAGAATTTTCACTGGGAAATCTGAAGTCAGTGGAGTGTTCATGAAAAAGAGCTTAAGAGTGTGTAACTTGCTGATGAAAGGAAATTGAATCAACAGATTGCCAATTCCAATGTCTCTTTTTTAAAAAAAAATCAACAATTTATTACACAGTGCTCAGCAGTCCATGGCAGCACTATATGTTGAAGTGGACCATTGCAGTCATACCACCCCAGTCATGACTGATGCTGCTCTGATATTAGTACTCTAGCAGTCATTAGCCATATCCCTAGCTTATTCCTTTGACCAAGCCATAAGGCAATTGATCTAAATTTACAAGTAAAATCTTTCTATCTCTTGGAAAACATTAAGGGGTTATAGTTTATAAAAATTCCTAGTGAGTCTTTTAAACCTTACCTGTGTCATGGAATAAGTAGTGGAGTGATGTTTAATAAAGAAAAGAAAAAGAATTAATAATATAATTACTCTGAGGTCTGAATAATATTTGGAACTTGATTACAAGTATGCTACTAAAGAAATAAAAGTATCACAAAAGGCCACTTACTGATTTGTGATTGGATTTGAGCTTAGAAGTTCTCAAGAGTGTTTGAAAGCAATTTAGAGTAAGCAACAAAAGATGTTGTTGAGTCTGAGGTCTAATCCTCAGACTAGGAAGCCTTATATACATGAATAGATGGTCTGTGTACCTGGACAGAGCATCACATGTTCTACTGCCTATTGTTCTACATATGGCAGTCCTTTTGTGTCCAGAATAGCAATAACTTAACCATAAAAGTGGCAGTCCTTATTTGTGTTCAAGGATTGATATACATCTATAGGTAATAGATCAATGTCATGCCAAACCTTGAGGTCCTTGTATCTCCACAGGATCTTATTGCCCTAGGGTCTATTCATAGTTGTCAGAAGCATTGATGGGGATAAGTAAAGGGGGATTTGTGTAGTGTGTGTGAAGATAGAAATATAAGTGTGCTTTACTGTCCTTACAAAAGTAGGTGCTACTGAGTCAGAGAATCAAAATCTCCAAGTTGTCCCACAATTGTGTGTAATCAAGTAGGCACTGGGGAGGTAATCAAATATAAAAGGGAGGGGCTCACGAGATAATAAAAGCTTGTTAATTAGACACTAGAATAAAGGAAATGTTTTTAGTTTCTGTTCGAGAGCACTCTCACCAGTCGGATCTCAAAGGTATGCATTTCTCTCACACCATAGCACTACCATCCAAGGTACTAGTCTAGTAGGCTAGCTCGCCGTTGATACAGCAGTCCTACCTAGATCTCACATTGTGTAATGACGAGACCAGTCGTGACGACTTGTCTTACCACACTCAATGTTATGAGAGAACGAAGAGAACTTGATGGAGTCTCTCGGTGGATTGTGCTACCTACTTATACACTTTTCTTATTTGTCTATGTGTACGCTTAAGTAACTACCGAACCTTCCAGAAGATTCCATCATGTGACTTGTCATGTGACCAAG
>Ga0153966_100569_pt1 | contig 11878 bp, 9 predicted proteins | sample TSFL050MetaG_FD_104738 | JGI IMG/M metagenome (GOLD analysis project Ga0153966, IMG submission 104738) | Attine ant fungus gardens microbial communities from Florida, USA - TSFL050 MetaG | ecosystem: Host-associated > Fungi > Mycelium > Unclassified | place: USA: Florida, Paynes | collected... | reverse complement strand
TAGAGTATGATCTTAAGTTGTCTCAACTAACAGTCACTATGTCATAAATTGCCTGCCCGAACCAAAAATAGTACGGCTAGAGGGATGGGAAGAATGAGAGTTATTCTTGGATGGATTAGACAAAGGATTCTAATTATAGAAAAGGGAGAGATAAAGATAAGATAAGATGAGGTCACATGACCTAGTCACATGATAGGTTACATGATAGAACCTTCTGGAAGGATTAGTAGTTACTTAAGCATATACATAGACAAATAGAAATTGTGTATAAGTAGGTAGTACAATCCACCAAGAGACTCCATCAAATTCTCTTTGTTCTCTCATAATGTTGAGTGTAATAAAGCAGTTGTCTTGACTACTCTATCATTACACACTACAAAACAAGAAGTACAATAGAGAATATTAAAAATAGATAAAGGAGAATTGGAGACAGTAGAAGAAAAACCCATTCTCAAGATATAGCAAAAATCCATTTCTGAAAAAAGTAAAGAAAGAAAAGAATGGATATAAGAGAAAAATGATAAAAGAATAGAATAAAAAAAAGAATAAGAAAAATTGACAGAGAATTAAGGAAGATAGGAAGTATTTGGAAAGTTTGGGAGATAAAGAGCTGGATATAAATAACCTAGGAGATCCATACAATGAGCTGTGAAAAGGTCCTTGGAACAAGGATCTTTGAGAGAGGAGTGGTGTCATGAATTGTCCAAATTCTTCCAAGTCAATATCTATTTTCTTTTCTTTTTCTTTTCATTTATTCAATGTATGAGAACTTATTACCAAATTGGAAACAGTGACTCAAAAGGGATATGCAAGAGAAAACTAACATGTACAAATAGATATTTTGTATAAGTAGTGTGAACCAATTAATGAGAACTCTAACAAGTTCTCTTTGTCAACTCTGACTTAGAGTGTGATCCTAAGCTAACTTAGCTGACACTTACTACAAGTATCTATGACAATCATCTTTGCTGATAATCAAGGATGTATTGCTCTTATCTAGAACCCTGTCAATCACTCTCATGCAAAGCATATTGATATCTGGCATTACTTCATTTGTGAACAAGTTAGAATGGGTGAGATTGATTTGAAATACATCTCTACAAAAGATATGTTGGCCAACAGATTCACAAAACAGCTTCTACATGAAGCTTTTGAGAAAATTTGCAGTCACTTAGGTGTAGTTCCCTTAACTTGATACCTTGACAAGTGGGAGTGTTGAAGTATGATGCATCAGTGTATCAGTTTTAAGAGCATGTGATTATGTAATGTACTTAGAAATTGTCTAGTGAAAATTTAGTTTTCTTTTGACCTTGCATCTGCCTACCACATGTTATCTATATACTGCTCTTTATTTTATGAAAAGATAGTAGCCATCAGCTCACCAGTTGATGTCTGAGAATTTACACATTTGCTATAGACAGAGTTGACATGTTGATCTGCTGGTATGAAAGTATGTCAGTTCTGTTGGAACATTGAACATTAAGATTAGTTTACTGTTTTATGTATTGATGATCAATGGTTTCTTTTATTATCCTAGATACAGATAAATAGTGACTGTAGAGGCGAAGTTCATTGCACATTTGCCAACAAATCCCCTCCTGCATTGCTCGACCGTAACTCAACAAGTTCACCAGAATTGATCCCTCTCTCTGAATCAAGAAACTCATGCAAGCGTGAATGGATGCTTGAATTTGATTTTGATGCTTTTCTGTCGACATTGTGGGATAGCATTCCAGCATGGCAAATGATGAACCCACGGTAAGTTTGCCTTGTTCCTAGCTTGTTTCTCATTTCTCGTCCTGAGTGTAACTGAAAAATATTCAGGGGTGAGACTTCCTTATCTGAAGAAATGATCTTATTTTATTGGTCGTATTTCTTCAGCTATCCTTGGACTGCTTCTATGATTTGAACCAGCGGGAAAAGCAAGAATACGAACTCAAAATTGCCCTTCAAAACGAGACCCATAGGTCATGATCGGGGAACTCAACAATCTCAGTGGATCGAACAACCTTGAATTCCGCGGCAATCACTATCATTTTCCCTCTTTGACACGATTACCTGGCACCCTACTACGGCCATTTGTGCTTTCAATGTCAAATCAATACTAGAAATGTGAATTCAGCTTCAATCGCTGCCGGAACGTCCTTTCTCTGCGACCATAACTCGGGTTATTTCACCCCAGTTTATACATAAGATTGATGCGCGAAACGATCTAAGAAACAAAGAGTGGCGCACATGATCAACTTTCGGAAGGAATTACTTAATCGCGGCAGAACTCCCGAGTCTTACCTCTACTCGACACGTCGGAAATTTAACCATCTGATGGAACTCCTCTGCACCGATTAGCGCGAACTCGATACTCGTTGCTTAGAATTTCTTCCTCGACATCTCCGATATCTAAAGTCTAATGGCGAGACAAAAAAACAGCTTGTTGCAGCGTGCGATTGCAACCATCCAATGCGACAGATGATTCAGGAGATTAGAGAACTGGTGAAACTTCTTTGATGAATTTTCGTTGTTATCCTCACCCTTCGTACATCGACGAGCTACAAAACTTCAAAATCGGTGACCACGGACTCCGGTAAGCCAAATTTATGCTCTGTCCGGCTGCCAGAATCACAAGATATACTGATAGACAAAAATGATCACGCTCTTTGTCTAGGATAATGTCAACGCTCCTGAAACTGATTGTTTATTTCAAGCTCATCAGTCAAACCATTAAGAAGGCCGCCCCCGGGGAGTCAACTTCAGACAAAAACTACTTAGCTATGAACAACAATTCCAAAGATCCTTGTCTACTGTCTGTCGCGGTGAATGGCAATATTAGGCAGTTTTTCGATACCATTGCCTTCTGCCACTCATCAATATGTTCATAAGATGACGATCTCAATGATTTCGATATCACAACAGTGAATATCTTTTTTTCAAAGAGCAGCAGAAGAAAATCGTTTGTTTTGTGCCCGAACATACGTTTCAAGATAGCGACAAGATGTAATGAGATCTGAATCAATGCGGCCGGAAGTCATAGACGACTTCTCCGTAATGGAGTCAGCGGAGTGAACATAGATCGAATGATATTATAATTGGTACACTAGTATCATGGAACACCGTAGGTCTGTGTGGTGATCTTATATCCACCCAGTAGGGTCGGTGTTGTCCTTTATCGTCCGTTATTCGATGGATAGCTGCCTGTGAGATTCCCAAGTTACGAATCAAGTCTTTTCTCAAATCTCGAAGGCAACAGACGCCAACCTTGCTCCTCAGATCCATGACTTATTCTTGCGTGTTGATAACTCCCCCTGTATGCAAACCCAGAGGTCATTTCAGATTCAATGGGGTATGCTGCAAGGGTCATGTCGGCAAGCCCTTGTGAAGACTCTATCACTCGCTGGAAGTTGAATTCGTCAGAAGGATTATGCATCTGGTCTTGTATCTGAAATGCTGGTCCCTGTCCCGAGTGCATATGGGGAAGTGACTGGGCAGTCATCGCGACAGAAGTTGAGGACGATTGAGGCCGCAGATCTTGATATTCTAGTTCCATTTGTACATTTTGGGACTGAATATTGTTTTGCTGAAAAGCGACAAGCTTCCGCTGTTCTTGAAAAAATTGTTGGTCTTGTCGCATCAAATAAAGGTCCCGTCGATTGTCCTCAAAAAATGTTGGACGTTCTATAGCAAGATCATTCAAACCAAGGCCCTTTGGCTGACCTTCCCAACCGTTTTGATGACCACCACTTAGACTCCCTGGACGGCAATGGCCGGTGGCGTTGAAACTGAGATTTGGAGGGCGTTGTCGAAAGGCGCGGTGTTCGTCTAGCCCGACGGAATCAGCGAGATTTGATATATGTCCGGACGACGTTTCTAATGAGAGATTATCGGAGATGGATGAGGTGTATGCATTGTGGGATAATCGAGTAGTCTGAAATTGTGTGTGGTGAGACAAGGGTGTGAAGTTCAGCCTCGAGGGAGACGGGATGCAGTGTATATTTAAGGATGTCGCCGACGAGGGTGTAGATGGCGATCGTTCCTCACATAGAACAGGAGGATGGGAAGGCTCTTGGGTTGTGACAACATTGGAGGTTGTTCCAGTCAAAATTGCACTTCGTTGGGCACAACCAGTGTTACTGACGACACCCGATGTCCTCTGACCAGAGTGCTCAGAGTCTACATCTATGGAGATGTTTGTTCCGTTTTTAGCTGACGAGCTACCAAGGCCCATGGCATTTTTAGCTTTGTTTGGACCACGAACCCTGCCTTCCTTCGCATATTCACACAACAGTCCTCGATTAATACAGCGTTTGCATGAAGGATGTTCGCCACTGCACTACGTGCGGAATCAATATCAGTCGACTGATCCTTTACTATGAGAGAGTATACGATACCTTTGCCTTTCTTGTACGACATTTCTCGCATGCTTGAGCTGTTCTCAGGCGAGGATGCTCGGGAGTCCGATAAAATATGCCCGTTGTGGGATCCAGTGAACCGGCCAGACTGAGACGAGATACATTGTGAGAAACTTGTCCGCCACCAGCAGTACTCGATGATGAAGACAGGCGTGGGATGGGATAAGGAGCAGGAGTATGGAATCCGCGGTACACAAGCTGCTGCTGTGACTGGAAAGACCGAAGAAATGCCTGGTCGAATGCTGTCCAGCTTTGCGGTGAGTCATTGTTGGGCATCGGAAACAGCGAATGTTGGGACTGAGAAGCAGATATAGCAGAACCTATGGATAAACTGCCGTCGGGCTCGAATGTATCGTCGTAATGGTGAGAGATGGGAAAAGGCATGCCTTGAGAATCAGCTGTTGAGAGGAAGCAAACAGCAGTGATAAAGGGCAACAAAGGTTGGAAAACCCTCAGACTGAGTTGTAGAAAAGAGTATACAATTAGATCGTGATGCGGTCTTGGAAGAGCCTTCTGCCGCCTTAATTGGTACACTGTGTGATATGCCATAGGTTGTGTATATGTTCACCGTTGGCTCCGGTTTGCTCGACCGATCACTTGCCCGTTTCAATCGAAATAAACAAAAGAAGATACAATTAGTTATAATTTCTTGCTCAAGGATTTCAATACAAAGTCTCGATTCAAATTTCCAGATTTGTGACTACACATGGTTTCCCCACGAACTTGCAATTACTCACTTCCACGGGGAAACCTCAAAGAACTCTCATGACTTGGTGAATCACCACATACCGTTTCTGGTGATCGCAGTGAGAGTCAACACCAAAATAGGTTGAGTCATAATACTGGACCTTGATATATAGCAAGAGTGTTGGATTCAATTTTGCCGTCAGAAATGAGTGTGGCACATTACATGAATAAAGAAATGAACTACTGCAACTAACTCAGGTTAATTCAAAATCCGAGAATGTCTTCTCCTTTACTGTTACACCTAATTACATCTTTATCTTCATCTTTTTTGCTTAGGCCACAAGAGAACAGCCGGTGAAGCACGACCTCATCTATTTTTAGCCCCGTTCAATCAACCATCCGTACGATCACTCTCTTCGCAAGGAAAGCCAACTGCCATCAGTAGTTGCATGGTTGGATCTATTAGTGAATCTCGACTCCCTTTTCCCGTAGGAGGGAAGGTCTCACAAGTATAGGTAGTAGGCTCATACCTTCATAATTACTTCGTCCCCTCTCGTTTAAAGTCATTGTTGCAACTTTGCAAAGGCACCGAAGTTACCGGCCGATGTTCACTTCCTTCAACAGTGTGCTTCTGCTCCAAGCTTACCAATAGCAGTCGTACCTCTGAAAGGGATGTTTCTATCTGTTAGAAGATGTTCGACCCCATCGTCTATCATTCATCACAGGAATAAGTATTGCTCGGAAATAAGTACATCCCGTCTTGTTTGGTAACTTAATGGAAGTGTCGTCATTTATAGTTAACCGAGTTCTTGGGAGCATACTCTCCCGATCTCATCATAGTTGACGGACACGGTGTTCCTTCTAGGAAAGCCGTGGCGCCACAAATATACAAACATTGCAACGAGGCCTTCAGGTCTGTGTATTTTCTCGGTCGCACATTTTCTCATGCGCGGAGCATTTACGTTGAAAAGTCTTTCCGTCTATTGGCTAAAATTCTAATAATAAAGATTATCAATAACTCGTCTCCGCCTCCTGTATATTCTTGTATGAGTCTGATTGTAGTCGACGAGATCATGTCACGATATCTTCGGTGTTGAGGTAAACAAAGACATCGATATTCGTAATCACAATAAAACGGTCAAGATTTCGAAAATTGGGTTCCATTTCGGTGCGCTATTCGCGGGAGAACGAGCCTGATACACAACTACCTTCACTTAGCGCTAGTCATCAGCTTCCCCGGTCATCAAATAGCTGGTACTCCATCCAATATCAAAGTAGATGATCATGTGTTGATGCTCATGAATATTTTGTTCAATAATAGCTAGAACGATTGGCACAAATGGCCTAGTGGAAGCAAATGGAAAGCCAGAATTACCTTACGGTTCTACTACAAGACCGCGGAAAAGACTCTGAGAACCAAGAATCATCATCAACTCACTGCCATTTCCGATCTCAGATGCATCTGCCTTTCTTTCGCTGAGAAGCTCGTTGAACGCTATGAGTAGCCAAGTCTCTATAGCTGCTGAAGATATCACGAAGTAGAATATGCAATGCAATAGGAGTTCGAAAATAGTCTACGACAGATTAACACTCAGTCCATGATGCTTTACGAGTGAGTCATCCTAGTTGGAACTGAATTTACATGCTCAGTGCCTGAACACGTTGCATTGGCAAGCCATAGGCTATTGATGGAAATATACTATGGTTGGCAGGCTCTACCAGGATAGAAACTCAAGGCTTCATTTGGGGCGTGATTTTAGTTAGATCCATAGCATTTCCCAATGTGACAAACCGTGGACTTGGGCCTGTGGGCAATTTTGGAATGCGCTTTTTGTGCGATTTCTCTATCTTTATCACCTAAAGCCTGTTATTTCTCAGGTTTCAGCCAAAGATCCACCTATAGTTTGGACCACACAGTCAAGGCCAACTGCAGAGGAACAAGGCCTGAGTAATGCATACACCAGAATGACATTATGTCAGAGGCTCCATCGATGCTTGAGGTACAAATCGGAAACCCGGTCCAAGGTATCGGCATTGGTACCTAGATCATTTCTTCTGTCGAGGTAGTCCAAAGTGCAGCCTAGGTGCAAGCAAATGACAGAAAGAAGTCTACCATATTCAGGGCAAACTTCTTCGTGTACCAATGCTCTTGAATCTGGCAGGGATATAAAAATTTATTTATGACCGAGAAAACCCGAGTACTTGAGAGGTATGTCAGTGAATAAATGAAAAGTATCCTGGCACGGTGATGAATACGTATTTGGAATGATTACCCGTTGACAAGAAACGAGGACACTGGAAAAGGATCTGATTACCGTTATGCGTTGATTGGACGCTCGGAGCATGTCCACCGGGCATCATGGTCCCCTAGCTGATATTTAGTCCAAGATGTGTTCTGTCTTCGCTGTGTCCAAGCGATGTGATGCGGCATTGAAGTTGTATAGCCGGCAACTCGGGTACCGGCAGGCGGCGAGGGCCGAAACTCCGCTGGTGAGCTTGATCTGATCTCTTCGTTCTCTTTTTCTCTACACTTTTCTCTTTATAGGAATGTCCTCCAATGTCCCAATCGCCGGTCATGGCATAACAGCACCAACCCCGCAGAATACTCCTCTCAATACGGCACCGATTACTCAGGGTCTTTCATTGCCAACGGTTCCAGTTATCGCTGAAGACGACGAGCAGGAGCAGGAGAACGGTGGGGATACGGTGTCAGACCCCCCTGAGGCCCAGGCACTTCTGCTTGGAATGGTTCAAAAAAGACTTGCAGGACTAAACGGACAGAGCTCAGGCTACATCGAGAGCCTTCCTCTTGTGCAGAAGATCAGCCTTGAAGGGATCAAAGGTCTTCAAGTCCAGCAAGATGAACTTCAGGCGAAACTCAAGCGTGAGATTACTCAATTGGAGAAAAAGGTCAGTCTGAGCATAGCGACTTTTACCTTGATTCACCAATCAGAGTTAGTACCACGACTTGGCGCAGCCGTTATATGAGCGTAGAAACGCAATTATCAACGGTAAGGAGGCGGTCACGCCTTCAGAGGTTGATGCAGGTTACGAGTACACATCGAAGGATGATTCCAAACACGAACGACTTATCACAGAGTCTCCATTCACCATCGCAGGGATTCCTCAGTTCTGGCTCACTGCCCTTTGTAATCACCCCGGCCTCGCCGAGTTGATTACCGACCGCGATTCAAAGGCTTTAGAATATATCACCGACATCCGATATGAATATCTTTCTGACTCTCCTGACAGTGAGCATGGCGGCAAACCTGGCTTTCGACTGATCTTCTCCTTCTCTCCCAACGAGTTCTTCGAAAATGATTGTCTCACCAAAACGTATTTATATCAACAAGAGGTTGGGTATTCGGGTGACTTCATTTATGATCGTGCCGTCGGTGACACTATCAAATGGAAGGAGGATAAGGATCTCACGAAGGAGTTTGAGATTAAGAAACAACGCAACAAGAGTGCGTCTTCAATGGTAGCATCGTTCATGATCTGACTAGTTCATTAGCTACCAACCTTACCCGACTGGTCCGCAAAACACGTCCCACAGAATCATTTTTCAATTTTTTCACTCCACCCCTCCCCTTAGCAGATATCAATCTTGAGGACCTCGAAGACGATGAAGCAGAGGAGGCTGAAGAGAAACTTGAACTTGATTATCAACTTGGAGAGGATTTGAAGGACAGAATCATTCCTCGTGCAGTGGATTTCTTCACAGGCAAGCCAGATATACTCGAAATGATAAGCGATGGTTATGACAACATCGACGATGAAGATGAAGACGAAGACGAAGACGAAGAGGATGAGGATGTTGTATGTGCAGACACTTGCCCACCTGCATTAACATTAATCGGGTCTTCTAATTCTTAGGAGTCTGGCGACGACGAATCACCACGCCGGCAAGAGGCCTCTAAAACCCGCAATGTGAAGTCAGAGGAGTGTAAGCCACAGTGATGGTTCTGGTCCTCGAGGTCTTCTTTTTGCCGCGATCTCCCTGCCGAAACCTCTTTTCTCTTCGTACCTTGCCTCGACCATATATCGCATGTTATAATACATTTGTGAATCATCAACATAAATTGCTTGCGTATATTGGTGCTACACATTGTTACTGTTCACCCATTTTCGAATGTGTTCTTTTTTCCTTCATCTCCCATAGGTCTTAGGAATTGTTACGTATTGAGAGGTAATCAAAAATGTGCTGCTGCTGCAGGTACAGAGTGATTCATTGTGACACTATTATCCCAGTTGGTTGATGCAAGAACATCAGATGCTATATTTGTAAGACTTCAAATAGAAAGCAAGCTGCCTGTAGGAAAACTGTTAATTTGATTTTAGCTAAGCACTCATCTTCCCACAATACAACATACATAAGGTTTTCATTTAGGCCTTTGGCCCAACTTGATCCCTCTACTAATTCTGTGAAGTATTACATTATGTTGAAGTTAGTATGCTCCCTTTCTTTAACAGTTTGCATGGTATCATGCTAGTAGTTGTATGACCACTAGGAAGTAGGTCTTTGCAAGCACAGCAGTGTTTATTTGTTGTTGGCTTACTGATCCCCAAAATGTGGTAAGTAAAATATGAATCTAAGTACTGAGGTTAAAGAAGGAAATTTAATAGTAAATTTTTCATTGCCCCCCTCTCTGATGATGGAGGGCTCTTTATACAAATAGTTACATAGACTGTTCCTAACTGAAGAGAGGACTGGGAACCTGGCCAGTCATCCTAAAGTACTGGGAAGGTCTTCATCACATAGCTACTCCTACCAGTTAGACTAGACCATATTGAGTAATTTGGATTTAAAGGTAAATGAGTTGTGAAAGTTAGTTGAGGAGAATGCTTTGTTGGTGGTAATGAACATCCAGTCTCTACAATGGAACAGCAGGTAGTATTAGAAAGTCAGGTTGCTGTGCCCCCTTCCAACAGTCTGTATGAAATGGCAAATAGTATTGGAGAGTTAGGTCACTATGCTTCTTCTACTAATAGTCTGTGTGAAACAGCAGATAGTGTTAGAGAGTTAGGTTGCTATACTCCCTCCCATCAACAGTATGTATCATTATGTACAATTTTTTGCTTATTTTCTTTTATTTTTCTAAGGTTTTTATGAATTTATTGAGCAAAAAGAGAGGTATTATGAATCGTGACACAAGGACTTTTTCTTTTTCTTTTCTCTTCTATTTCTATTTCTATTTTTAGAACAAAACTTACATAATCAGAGAAGTCACATAGGAGGTTACATGACATGTCACTTGATCACCATGGGAAAGTAGTGCACAGACCAGGTAGAATAGGTATAAGTAGTGTACTCAAATCCAGTGGGGACTAATGAGTTCTCTTTGTTAACTCTGACTAGAGTGTAATCTTAAGTTATCTCAACTGAGGATTACTACAAGAGGAATATTAGGTAGTACTTGATGAAATATCAATAAATGTTGGAGGTCTGTTTAGTGTAAGGATCTTAGTTGCAGTTGAGTAACCTTAACCTTAATCCCACTCTATGTCAGAGTAGACAAAGAGAACTCATTAGAGTCCTTGCTAATTCATTGTACACTACTTATACATGTTCAACTATTTGTCCTTGTTTACTGATCCGATGATATTACATAATTAAATAAAAGGAAAAGGAAAATTAAATTAAATATTGATTTAGGGGATTTCGGTGGTTCATGACACCACCTCCCTCTCAAGGGTCCTCGTCCTGAGGACTTCTTCATAGTTCATCATATGGGTCCCTTAGGTTGCCTATATCGAGGTTTTCATCCCCTAGTTCTTCCAAGTACTTCCTATCTTCTTCTATCCTTCGTCAATCTTCTTCGTCTTCTTTCTCCTTCTACTCTTCTATTTTTCCTCCCTTGTATTCATTCTTTTCTTCCTCCATCCTTTTCAAGAACGGATTTTTGTTATATCTTGAAAATGGATTTCTTTTCCACTTTCTCCAATTCTCCTCCATTTTCTTCCAATACTCCTGATCATATTTCTTATTGCCCCATCTATAGAGCAACTTTACCATATATCTTCCTGGCAATTCTCTGTTAAATGTCTTCCTGTTTTCCTCTGTCTCTTGCCATCTCACTTTCTCTTCTTCTTCCCTACTGTATTCCTTCTTGAATTCTTCAACCAACTCCATCATATTCTTCAGATTCTCTCTACTCTCCCATATATCTTTTTCTGCTGTACATCTCTTCCATCTTACTAAGTATTTATCCCTTCCCCTCACTTTTCTCTTGTTTATAATTTTCTCTACTTCTCACTCTTCTTCCCCTTCAATTACCACTAGTTGTAGTGTTTCTTTCTCCTGCCCCTCCACCTATGATTTGTACCATCGTACCCTGCTCACATTAACTACTGAATATATTTTTATTGTACTTGGCAAATCTAGTTCTACTGCATTACTTGAGATTATTGCCTTTATCCGGTAGGGTCCCACAAAGTGCTCTGTAAGTTTTTCCATGTACCTCCCAACCATTTGATACTTTAGGTCCTTGGTGCTGAGTAACACCAAGTCACCTACTTGGTACTCTTCTATCTTTCCTCTCTCTCTATCCACGTGTTGCTTTATATCCTCTTGCGTCTTCTATAGCGCCACTTTTGCTTTCTCCTGCACATTTTTCATTTTTTCCACAAACTTCTTTGCTCCTTCATACTTCCCCTTCTTCCTCATTTTGAATCCCATCCATGGATCTTGCCCATTATTTGCTTTAAAGGGCGATGTAAGGAACGGTCACCCAAGTAATTCAGGTAGGCGGATCCCAACTCTAAGTCAGAGTAGACAAAGAGAACTC
>Ga0153966_100566_pt1 | contig 12010 bp, 7 predicted proteins | sample TSFL050MetaG_FD_104738 | JGI IMG/M metagenome (GOLD analysis project Ga0153966, IMG submission 104738) | Attine ant fungus gardens microbial communities from Florida, USA - TSFL050 MetaG | ecosystem: Host-associated > Fungi > Mycelium > Unclassified | place: USA: Florida, Paynes | collected... | reverse complement strand
CACAAAAGGACTGCCATATGTAGAACAATAGGCAGTAGAACATGTGATGCTCTGTCCAGGTGCACAGACCATCATTTCCTGTATATAAGGCTTCATAGTCTAAGGATTAGACCTCAGACTTAACAACATCTTTTGTTGCTTATTCTACCTTGCTTGAGAATCCAAAACTCTTCAATCACAAACTTAGTAAGTAACCATTTGTGATATTCTTTGTGGCCTTTTGGATCCTTAATTCTGCGGCACATGTTGCTGCTACTGGAACTGAGAGTCCTTGTCCTTACGCTGAACATTTAATAGTTTTTTCACTTCAAAACTTTGCTGTGGAGTCCTTTGTTTTCTTTTGGACAAGCGCTGTTGCCAATTGAGTATAACATCATTGCAAATGGCTGCAAAAGAAAAGGAGAGAGCATCCAATGACTTTTGATTATAGCTCTGTGCGATCTCTTCCATCTACAGTAACAGCTTTGCAAGAAGGATCATTGCATGGATTGCCTTCATGTAAATGAGTTTATTATCCTCAAGGCATGTGAAGAGGGCTAGTAACTTATCTAGAGTAGGGGTTGGATCACAATCCCCGGGGATTCTGAGCTTATTGATGGTGACAACATCTGAGTAGGCTACAGAGATGCTTGTTGTACCATACTAGGTCTTCAGCAAGTCTAACAGATCTTTGGTGGTATCTCTTCCTGCTTTAGTAGCAAGGTTCCTGATATTAGCAGAGATGCAAAGCATCAGATTGCTATATACTTAAGAATCTGGTTTTTCTAGTTCTCTTGAGCCCTTCTCAAGTCATCTATTTTGACGTTATTCACATATATTGGAGATGGTCTAACACCTAGTACCATTTGGCAGCCAGTGGCATTGATCACATGTCGAGCAGTAGTTTCCCATTCAGTAAAATTGTGGCCATCAAAAGTGCAGAGAAGACTAAGGGTCTGAGAAGTCATGATTTATCTAATAGATAGTGAAAACGTGAAAATGGTGTCAATAAGGGAACTTTTCTCTATTATGATCAGAAGATAAATGTAGGATACTTGAGTACATGTGTGGGTGATTCATTGCGCCTATAGCAGCAGTATTTGTATGGTACTTGCCCTACAAAGCCCATAACCTGTTAACAAGTGACCAGCAGCTGTAGTGCAGTAGCATACATACTACTTACTCACCTAATAGATAGTGAGAATATCTTGAGATGCAAGCTAGACGATCTGCGGCAGCGGATTATTTTATTTCCTTTTCTTTTCTCATAATTATGTAATAATAAATGCGCGTGGAACATCATGACTCAAAAGAGATGCGTGGGATAAAATAGTTTAGACAAATACTTGTAAACACATATTTGTGTATAAGTAGCCAAGCCAATTAGCGGGAACTCTAACAAGTTTTCTTTGTCAAACTCTGACTTAGAGTATGAGTGAGGTTAAGGTTACTCAACCAAGACTTCAATTGTTACACAAGCTAGACAATCTGTGGCAGTAGATTATTTTATTTCTTTTTCTTTTCTGATAATTATGTAATATTAAATATGCACAGGACATCATGACTCAAAAGAGATACATAGGATAAAATAGTTAGGCAAATACTTGTAAATACATGTTTGTGTATAAGTAGCTGAGCCAATTAGTGGGAACTCTAACAAGTTCTCTTTGTCAAACTCTGACTTAGAGTGTGAGTGAGGTTAGGGTTACTCAACCACTACTTCAATCATTACATCTTTATATATATAAGAAAAGTGGAGTAATAGGAATGATGCGAGGCAACAGAATATGCAGAAGAGGAATTATGTAAGTAAATATTTAAATATTTGTACACCTACATTGATAATGGAAAAACACTTTTAGTATAGTTGTAGTGTAGTTTCTGCTCACACACTTCATCTGCTGAACTAGGAATGTTATGCTTACTTTTATCCCCAAAGTTATGCCTGTTATTAGAAGCACCAAAAAAGGTCTTGCAGAAAGACTTTTGCTAAACCAGGAGAGTACAATTGTCAAATCTTTGCTAGAAAGATTAGAACCATTACTCTTTACATTAACAAATCTACCTGAATAACTCATTGAGACCAGTGCTTTGTTATGAACTAGTCCAGTTCGAAGATTATACAATTAGAGGAATGGGAAGAATGGGAACTCTTCTCTGATGGATTAGATAAATGGTTCTAAAAATAGAACAAGAGATAAAGATCAGATCAGATAAGATTACATAATCAGGTTATATGACAGATCATATAATGGAATCTTCTAGAAGGATTGTGGGAAATTACTTAAGCATATACATAGACAAATAGCAATTGTGTATAAGTAGGTAGAACAATCCATAGAAGAACTTCATTGAGTTCTCTTTATTCTCTCATAACATTGAGTATGATAAGCCCAGTTGTTTCAACTAAAGCTCTTTATTACATGCTTGCTACCATAAAATAAGCAAGATCATCTTCATATTCTATCTCCCAGAGCTCTACTTTTGCAAAACCAAGAAGTTATTATGCATTAAGGAGTACAAAGAACTTCTGGAACCTACTCTGAATCATATTTTACCATTTTTTACTAAAATGAGTGAAAATAAGACCTGGATGGAGAATTCACAAGATAACTCACTGTAGAAGTAGTTTAACCAACTGCAGAATGTGATCATAGAGCTTGATGACATTGATCACAAGCTCTTAGCCAAAAAGTGAAGAATATTGAAAGGCATTTGTAAGTATCTTAAAAATATAGATTTCTCAAAACTAGCTACTAGAGTACCAGAAATTTGTAGAGTTCTCTTAGAGCTAAACATAACTATTCCATAGACATAATATGATTGGAATGGTACTCAGTATAATATAATAGCATTAAAAGGCTAAATTTGGGCATTTTTTCCTTTTACTTCCTTAAAAACATACTCAAAAACTGTAATTAACTACTTATATTAGAAATGTTGATTTACAACAACTTCACTACTTCTATTCCCTTTGCTAATTTTACTGCTGAGAATTGAAAGGTCTGTGTCAGAGATAGAGTAAACCCTAAACACAATAGCTTTGACAAGTTTAAAATTAGAATACTGCAAAATGTACATCAAGAGACCATATACATCTTTAAAAATTATATCAACTAGGTGCTCAATAGAGCAATCAATCATTATAACAATACCTTGGTTATGACATATGTTATAAAACAACAGGCAAGTTAGATGATCCGCAGTGGCGGATTATTTTATTTCTTTTTTATTTTCTTTTATTATGTAATAATTTGAAGTGTGCAGGACACTATGACTCAAAAGGAGTCCACAGGATAATTTGAATAGACAAATACTAGTAAATACCAATTTACATATAAGTAGCTAGACCAATTAGCAAGGACTCTAACAAGTTCTCTTTATCTACTCTGACATAGAGTACGATTTGGGTTAAGGTCACTCTACCTAAGCTCAAGATTGTTACAACATATAATAAAATTGCTACTTTAGAGGCACAAGTTTCACAACTTCAGGGAGAACTGATAAGGCTTTCTAGAGGGAACATCACCTCCAAGACTAAGATGCCAAAATCACCAACATTTGCAGACTTTGAAAACAAAATGCATTTGTATAATTGGTTGAGCCAAATTGCTCTCTACTGTTTGGCATCTGAAATTATAATGGACAATCAGAAAATTATATGCCCTCATTTGTTTTTATACTCCTGCCAATACATATATGAAATTGTACTATAACAAGATTCAGACAGGAATAGATGTTGGTTCTTGGGGCAACTTTACCTAAGAACTTAAAAATATTTATAGACAATGAGATGACAAGGAGTAAAAAAGGAACTAACAGTACTCTGGGTTAATAAGAACTTAGTTAAAAAGAACTTCATCAAGTATGTGGAATAATATAGAACTTTGGCAAAAATTGTCAATTATAGTAACAAAGTTCACATCAACAAAATGAAAGAAGTCATTCCTGATTTTTTTTTTTTAATCAATGATTTATTACACGGAGCGTGTAGGCAGGCTGTGGTAGATACATTGTATCTACTTAGATATGCTGACAATGAAATGTATATATGACAAGGAAGAAGAAAAAGAAAAAAGAAAAGAAAAGGAACTAAAAAAAGAAGTGACCAAATGCATATAGGTGATGAGTATGTATCACTATGGATACTAAAGCCAGCTTTTAGCCATTCTCAAAACAAAATGATGTTGGATTGCCAATGATAAACTTAACAAAGCTTGATATGTGTATATCTCTTGGGTGTAATGATGCTTCATATTGCCTGCATTGCATAAAAATATGTTCCCTTGTTTCAATGTCCACTTCATCACAAGGACACTGAACTGTTGTATTGGGAAAGAATCTCTGCCAATATTCTCCTATAGGTGCATGCCCCAGCATTATATGAGTGAATCTTGTACATACAGAGTTTGAGATTCCTATATATGGTAGCCACAATCCTCCCTTAGCATACATTGGTTTGATGACTCACTCATTATTGTTTTCAAATTCAAGAAACAGCTATCCTTTCTTTCTGCTATCTTTGAACAATTTTTGCCATGATTCAAGTATGAGATTGCATTTTTTCTTTTTGCTAAACAGGAACAAATTTTTTTCTGGGAAAGTGAACGGAATATGAGAAGCTTTGGCCTCATTGTCAACTAGGGCATGTTTAGACCATTCTAGCTTGTTGGGGTAGTACCAAAAGTGTATTGAATTACAACCATTTTTATCAAGGAAGCTTTGCATTTTCTCTGCAATGGGGATAATGGATTTCTAGAGATATTGATCGCCTGAGGAGATGATTTTTTTTCCCACTTCGAGAGCATCTGTGATAACAAGGATTTGATATGCTTTTGAGTTTTCACAAGCAGACATGAGGCCAATACATATGGCCATTGATTCAGCTTCCAGTGGAGTAACATTACTTGTGTGCGCTTTGAGTTGAACAATAACTCTATATATGTGCAATGGCAGTGGCTGATCCTGATGTTTTGATACTTCCATCTGAGATGATGGTTATATCTCTAGATGATTTTTGTATTTCTTCGAAAGCTAGGTTGAGTTTTGACAAATAAATGAACAGGCCCTCGTTGTTGGATGAATCAGGAGAATGAAAAACTATTCTATCAGAGAAATGATCTACTAATCACAAACCCAGATGAAAAATAGTATGAAAGGGATCAAATTCTTCTTTGATTTCATTGAGTCTTTTGCTGACATCTTTGATAAGGCTTTTCAGCTTCAACTTTTGTTTGTTGGTAAGATTTGCTAATGCAAATTTGTGCTGAGTCTAATTCTTATTCTAGTATTTATTGAGGAGTGCATTGATGGCATGAGATGAAGGAATGGTTGCATATCTGAGATGATGATGACCATTGAGTTTTTTGAGGTGGAGGTTTATAGGTATTAATCCTGCTATGGCTTTAACCTCTTCTGCAGGAAACGTATGAAAGGCCCCAGTGATCCATAAGGCTGCCCTTCATTGTATTTTCTTTAATTCCATGATATTTTTAACTGTTGGGGCACCCTTGAAGAACCATAATTGGAATCCATATAAGGCTATTAGAACGATGCATGTTCTGTACAGAAGACATTTTTGCATTGGTAGGAGACCTCTTGATGAGTTGCCTAGCATCTTCATAGTATTGAGAGTCAAGAGGCACTTAGTCACATAATGATGTACATATTGGTGGAAATTAAGTTTCTGGTCAAAAAAGAATCCTAGGTACCTCCAAGTAGGTTTAGGATGGAGTATAGGCCCTCCAACTAAGGCAAGATCGATAGAGGGATTCAAGGGATTGCAGACTCAAGTCAAGTGAAACACTTCTGATTTGTTATGTTCTATGACTATAACAATTGAAGTCTCAGTTAGGTAACCTTAACCTCACTCATACTCTAAGTCAGAGTTTGACAAAGAGAACTCGTTAGAGTCCTTACTAATTGGTCTAACTACTTATAGGCAAATCAGTATTTACTAGTATTTGTCTACTCAAATTATCCCACAGACTCCTTTTGAGTCATAGTGTCCCATGCACTTCAAACTATTATATGATAAGAGAAAATGAAAAAGAAATAAAATAACCCGCTGCCACAGATCGTCTAGTTTGCCTGCTATTTTATAACAATGACAAGGCCCACATCTGAGAAGATTTTAGAAATCATATTGTAACTACTGAGGAGAGATACAGAGGACAATTTATAACTCTTCTCCTAATAAATTAAAAGATCATCGTTAATGAAAGATAAGATGTCTATGTGAATTTTTTCTTTTAGATTTTTTATTCTTTTTTTGAATGTTTTTATGATTGGAGCAAGATAGATAGCAGATAATATAGGGGAAAGGGCAGATTCTTAACCAACACCTATACTTGTAGCAAACTTTTGTGATGTGAAATTGTTCCATACATATGTGGTGGACCTGTTGGAATGATAATTTCTAAAAAACCTTAAAACATTAGCGTTTAGACCTGCTTTAGCAAGACATAAATGAAGGAAATCATGATTAAGCAATGGGAAGAACTGCACTATATCAAAGGCTATAATACTTATATGACACTCTTTAGCCCAGCTTGTGCATATAAGATGCATAAGGTACATTTCGGCGTCAATGGTTGACCATTGTCTAATGCCTCCTAATTGGTTGGGATCAAGAAATTTGTTGGCTGATAGGTGGAATTGGAGCCTATGACTGATAACTTTCTCTATGAGTTTGTCCATGGTATTGAGTAAGACAATTGGTCTAAAGGCTTTGGGTATGTTATATGATGCTTTATTGGGTTTTGGAATAATGACTGATGTCGACTCTTTGAATTGATCAGGCCAGTAACCTACTGTAATGCATGTGTTAGTGATATTCACAATCTTACTTAGGCATGTTTTGTCTGAAATTAAAGTTTTGAGGTGCCTCCATGTAACATGGTCAGGACCAGGTAAAGATGTATTTGAGCACTTAGCTATAGCATTTATGAACTCTTGACCTGTGAAAGGTGGCCAATCTATGTCATCATATTGGTTGATTCTATCTAGAAGCCTCATGTTGATTGACCTGTTCTCAGCTGAGTTGTACAAGCTGTGAAGAGCATTCCATAATGCTGTGAGATTATTGCATGGATGATCTTTGTGATAGATTGCTTCAATGGCAGGTAAGTTCTTCTTTCTTACCCAATTCATAAGATCCCATGGTCTCTTGTTGGATGTTGCTATTTCTTGGATTTTCTGATCAAAGAATGTTCTTTTAGCATTTCAAATGACTAACTTGAAGGCCTTCCAGCTGTTGATGTTGCCTGTCTCATGATACTTGTTAATACACATAGTGCACTGCTTATTCCACCACTCCTTGGAGTGTTTAGTGATTCTTTTGGTCGTAGAATGTATGGACCATGCATCCTTGAAAGTTGTAGAGAGAGTGATGGTACACCTTTGTATGTCTGCCTGATTTTTTAGCCTAGAAGTATTGATATTTCTTATGTCTTTTACTATGTCTTTAATAAATGCTTCTTCTTCTTCACTATCCTTCTTTATAGCCTGGAAAGTATAATCAATGTTTTCTTCTTTTATGCCTACTTCTATAATGAGGGGGACATGATCTGAGGGTAAACAAATGTCTGGGTTAAGAGTGTGTTTATTAAAGCCTGAATTATTTGGGTTCATAAACACAAGATCAAGAACAGAATTGAAGCCCTGCTGATTGTCTGCAAATCTAGTGGGGCCTAGGTTTATGAGCATAGCAAGTTCAAGGTCTAGGCTGTCAGCAATGAACATAAGATCTTCCATATGAATAGAATGGTACTGGATGCTTGGATCCCAGTTGCTATCCCTGATGTTAAAGTTGTCTATCATGACTATTGTGATTCCAATATTTCTTGTGTTATTTCATAATACTTGTAGGGCTGTTTGATTGCTGTTAGAGTATACATTGATGATGAAATTAATGTCTTGTCCATTATGAAAATCAATGACATTGATATCACAATGATTTATGAGGTCTTTTCTAAGAGAGAACCTCATTCTTGAAAGTCATTTGTTGATGTATGTTGCAACTCTGGAATAGTTTTCAATGCCTCTATCATTTTGTATGAATAGTGACCAGTCTGGATGATTTAGGATGCCATAATATGGATCACCCTCAGGGTTAGTATGGCTAGGTAATTGCCTGAGTAAAGACCAAGATGGTTCTTGAATAAAAATGATATTGGATACATTTTTTTGAGTTTCTAGAATTATGTCTGTAAGTGTTTTATTTTTTTCTAATGTTTTGAGAAAATATTTTTAAATTATGCTTAATTATTTTTTTTCCCACCTACAATTAGGTAAATTGAGTTGGCCCTAATTTCCCTGGTCTCTTGAGCTTTCTTTGTGTGCTACTTGCAATTGAATCTGTGTTTCTAGTATGGACACTTATTGTTGTCAGCTAGATAATCACCTTTGCAATTTACACATTTGAATGTGTGAGGACATGGTTCCCCTTGTTTGGTCTCGAGTCGGGGGGGATCTAATTTGAAGTTTACCTTACAACACCAGGCCATGTCTCTATGATTTTCAATTTTATGGGGACTGTCACATTTTTGACATTTGGACCTATGAGCTTTGCATGCAAAGGTGGCATGACACTATTTCCAACAATTATGGCACTGAGGTTCTCCTGGATTTATATTTGTCCCTCTAATAGTGGCAATAAACTGCCATAATTAAAAGAGTAGTTGATTAGTATTTTTGCTTTTGAGCCACTTTGTATGTCCCATATGTCTATCCAAATGATGGCTATGTCTGACTTTGGTAAGGCTTTGATAACTCATGGCTGGGCTGCCAATGTGATATTTTCGAAGAGATCACTATTTTTTAGGTAGTTAGTTAAATCTTTGCTAGTTAATACAAGACCACTCGGCTGAATGTATGGGAGGCCTGTAATTTTTAGATATGATTTGGACTGGGGGAGTTTAGGAGCTAGCATGTCCTTTTGATTAATACCTTCAATGGATTTGACATATCTCTCTATTATTGAGAGATCACTTGCCGCAGGAACATTGTTGGTGGTGATAATCACTTCTTGAGCTAAGGATGAGGTGAGTTAAAACTATTTCTTTGGAACATACAGCCATGCTGTATGTTAACAGCAGTGTCTGGTGGTCTCTCGGGGTTAGGTTGATTTATGTATGGGTTCTGGGAGTCTTCAAATATTGTATTCACACTACTAAACTCAGGCGCTACCATAACTTGATGGTGGTATGAGTTTAAGAAGTGATAAAGTCATTTCTGATGAGTTACAAAATACACTCGTTATCTGTGAAATTACAAATCAATCTCCAAAAACATGGGATGATTATCTAAAATTGTTGATACAAGCATATAAGACTTTATATCTGAACAAGGCCCAGAGTGCAATATTTGGTCCAAAGGCAAATATAGAGAAGAGTAGAGAAAAGAAGGACCCAAATACAATAGAAATAAATGAGATTCCAAAAAAAAAAGAGAAAACCTTGTAATACTATCTGATATGCACTGGAAAAGGCTTTAAAAACAAGGCAAAATCACATAATACAGTGAACTATTACAACAAGCCTGGCAATAAGAAAAAGTGTCCTTATAGACTCTCTTTCCAGAAATCATCTCTACTGGGTCCAAGCAAGAACAAAAATCAGTCATTTAGAACATAGTTGATAAAACTATTGGAGGAAGATAGTGATGACTCAGAATCTTCTCTTGAGGTTGTCAATGTAAATAGCATATCAATTGAGGAAATCTCTGATTCTATTTCTTTAAGTGAGAAAGAAAAAGGAACTCCCAAATTGAATTTTTCCTTAGGACTATAGAGTATAACATTTGTGATCTACAGTCAGAAAAATGTATATCCCCTATTAGCTTGCAAAAGTCACAAGTAGTACTAGAATCTTGTAATGATATAGTATGCTGTTAAACCAGATTAACAATTTACAGAAAAATAATAACATTTTAGTACTTTAATGAGACTAGTCTGTCTTTAGAACCAAAATGGCAGCTCCTACACTTTGCTCAGATTATACCTTTCAGTGTAAACATACTTGAGAGATAGAGTAGTAGTCATAATCATCACTATCAGATACCTTAAACTCATAAAATCAATACCCAACTTTCTTAGATAGTCAGTATTCTAGTCTTTGGACTGAGAAACTACTCAGAATAGACTTGAGAGTGCAAAGTATTACTTACAAGATAACTACAGTATATAGGAACAGTTATCAGGATCTTTGATGTCATAAATTACTTATTAGATGCATCTATCAATTATTGATGGATAACTATAGAAATAGATCTTATTTGCAAAAACAGGAAGTAATCTGTAGTACTGTTAAACTACACTAGAAAAATATATCAGGCAAGTAAAAAGAGATAAGATGTGATAGAAGAGAAGAGAATGAAGGGCAAAAGTGTACCTAAGCAGTAGTGAGGGACAGACAGTCTTGATTGGCTACCATAAACTAAAAATAGGCCCTGAGTCTGGGCTGAAGACAAGTCAGTAATGAAAAAGACCACTTACAAGAGGATATTTCAACATCAAGATATCTAAGACATTATTCTGACAATACAGAAGTAGGTTAGCAAGGACTGAGAAGAATTGGTCATGTGGGATATATGCACTTTAGTTTCATTTCAAATTCTCAGTTTCATTCTCAAGTTTCTGTTTTCTCTTTATTTCTTTATTTTTTTGTTTGTATTCTTAATATAAATACTCTAGTTACAAGAAAGGCACAAGAAAGGGAACTTTACACCTATCTTCTGAGCTCTAGAGTTGTAAAGTTATGATCTTGAGTATCTTAAATGTTATGTATACTCTCATCCAAAAAAGAATAGAAAACTCATTTGCGAGTATAACTAGAACTACTTAAGAGACTTGGATAGCCTTATACTCTGGGAAGTAAAACTTTTGGTATGCTTTAGAGTAGGACTTGTTAATTATATGGTTGACTGTAGTGAAGTACCTTGTAAAACATAGCCAGATCTGAGACTATACTGCTAGATCAATGGTGAACCAGTATAGCTAGACTAGGAATCAGTAAAGACTATTACAGTGTAAGAGAAACATGCACTTTAGAGAACTCATCTCAATTTAGAACTAGCATACTTTACAATAGAACATAAAAACAATTCCATTTCTTTATATTATATTTCTATTGAGACTGTTTCTTACCAATCTCATGTTTTCTTTATTCTCAAGATGACTTTTGCCTCTTGTAAGTATACTTTTAAACTGTGTTTTCATCTCTCAAACTTTTTTCTTATTTTTCTGATTTAATTTCTCTCCATGAATAACACTAAAGAACTAGCATTATTGTTTTGTCTGTGATCCTAATAATTCTCTTGTTTGTTTTAAAGTTGTTTTGTACTTGGATACCACTGACCAAGGAAAACACAAAACATCCTCATCACTGTTCTCAAGATATAGCAGGAATCCATTCCTGAAAAAGATAGAGGAAGAGAAAAACAAGTATAAGAGAGGAATAAAGAAAAGGACAAAAAAGATTGATAGAAAGTTGAAGATATGTCACAAACTTCATTTGGCCATAACTCCATGGATACTTGCACATTTCCCACAGTCTAAGATGTGTCTGGAAGCCTTTAAGAAGACCTTTCAAATGATGCCCAAAATGTGTCAAAGCAATTAGTACTTACCAAGATATCAGTTAATCAGTGCCAGACACTGATCAGCAGATATCTTAGGAACTGCCAAACACAGATGTTTGCTTCCATGTGCACATGAAAGCTCTCTTCAATATGCTTCTGACAACTATAAATAGACCTTAGGGCAATAAGATCCTATGGAGATACAAGGACCTCAAGGTTTGGCATGACACTGATCTATTACTTATAGATACACATCAATCCTTGAACACAAACAAGGACAGCCCCTTATATGGTTAAGTTATTGCTATTCTAGACACAAAAGGACTGTCATATGTAGAACAATAGGCAGTAGAACATGTGATGCTCTGTCCAGGTGCACAGACCATCATTTCCTGTATATAAGGCTTTATAGTCTGAGGATTAGACCTTAGACTTAACAACATCTTTTGTT
>Ga0153966_100563_pt1 | contig 12071 bp, 7 predicted proteins | sample TSFL050MetaG_FD_104738 | JGI IMG/M metagenome (GOLD analysis project Ga0153966, IMG submission 104738) | Attine ant fungus gardens microbial communities from Florida, USA - TSFL050 MetaG | ecosystem: Host-associated > Fungi > Mycelium > Unclassified | place: USA: Florida, Paynes | collected... | reverse complement strand
AGTACCTTGAATGGTTGTGTTTGTTACTAGGCGAGCGATATTAGTTTTGATTAGTTCTGGAATCGTGATGGTTAAAGTTCCACTGTACTTCGCGTTTGGTTTCGCTTCAACTTCTAATGATCCAGTTTGGTTGTAATCTGGAGCAGTAAAGCTCTCAATTTCAAGATTATCGCGTAAATCACTAACTTCAGAGTTTAACTTAATAAATGAATCAAACGCTGCTTGTTGGTTAGTTACTGGAAGTGATAATAAAGTTTTTAGATGCAAGTCGTTTAAACTTGTTTGACCAATTGCATTAATTGTAATTATAATTGATCCAGTGTATGCTGTATTTGCTTTGGCCTTAATTATTAAAGAACCAGGTGTAGTATAACTTGGTTCGTTAAACGTTAAGTCAACGTTTGCTTCAAGATCAGTAACGTCTTTGTTGTTGTTTAAGAAGGCTTGGAATACATCTTCTTTGGTCATGCCTTCTGAAATAGTGATTGGTTCCTTATTTAAAGTTAACGTGTTTAAATCAATTTTCACTTCAGAACGATTTTTCGTTCCACAAGCGACAACACTTATAGCAGCAGTACTAGTTAAACCAATTGATCCCAAAATAGTTAATAATTTCTTCATATAAACTTACTTTCCTTTTATAGTAAAATCCATAACATCGTAACTTGTTATTATATTTAAACATTAGCATTTATGTTGTAAAAAAACGCTTGATAACTCTTTAACAATCTCACTTTGTTACTATTATTTTATCATTTTAGTCTTCGATTTTTCAAGTTTTATTTTTAAAATTTTTTTAGGATTTTTTTGATGAAATTTATAAAAGTTAGCCATATAAATTCATTAATCAACAAGAGGATTTTGGTATATTTTGACAAAAAAACAGTGAAATCGCCTTTGCTTTTTCACTGTTTTTCATTGTTTAAAACTGACAACTTATCAAAATTTTAGTAAGTAATTAATGACTTAACTTTATACTTTTTGTTTAATTCTTGATCATGGAGTTTAGTAATATCAGCTAAAAACTCAATTCCAACAATTGTTGATCCTTGACTCTCAACCAACTCCACAATTGCATCAATTGTTCCTCCCGTGGCAAGAATATCATCAATAATGACCACTCGATCAGAGGTGGTTAAATCACCTTTTTGCATCTCCACCTTACTGGTTCCATATTCTAAGGTGTATTCTATTTGCTCAACTGCTCGAGGTAATTTACCTGGTTTTCGCACTAAAACAAACTTAGTATTAGTTAAATAAGCAACTGCACTAGCAAATACAAAACCCCTTGCTTCAGGAGCAACAATTGCTGTAGCTTGTTGCTCTTGAACAAACTTAGCCATTTCATCAATTGCTGCTTTAAAAGCAGAGGGATGATTCAATAGCGGAGTAATGTCTTTAAAAACTACTCCTGGACTAGGAAAGTCAGGAACATCAGTAATATATTTTTTTAAATCCATCTCTAATTTTTGTCTCCTTAATTAGTCGTTTATACCTTCAACAATCTGTTCTTCACCTGATACTTTTAAAGACCTTACAAATTGTTTAGAAGCATAAGCGTTTCTAATTCGTTTCTTTTCAAAAAATATTCAAGTTGGTATCACAATGAATAATGATACCATTCCTCCCATCAATAGTCCAATCAAAATAATTAATCCAAAATTAAAAATTGAAGGCATCGTAACAGTTAATGCTAGTGCGGTTAAAACAAAGAATCCACCAACCGTAACATAACGTCAAAGAGAAAAATCAATTAAACGAGCATATAAATTCTTGAAGAAGAGGTTTCTGCGAGCGTGATAATCAATTTGTTCTTTAGTTTTAGTTTTAAACCCTTGATAGTCATCACGATAAGTTTTTTTCATTAAAGCATAGTTATCTTTTGCTACTTCTAACTGGTTAAGTAAATCTTGAGATTCGTCTTGATCAACTTTTTTTTGACTTAACTTCACTTGTTTTTTTAAATCACGCAATGCTTTTTTTGCTTGTTTTAAAGTTTGTTTTTGATCATAACGGTACTGACGTAATTTAATTGCATCATCGACTTCCTGATCAAAATGGTGATAAATTTTATCCTTAGCTTCTGCATTAAGAATATTCTTTCCCTTCCCTAACACGAGCATCATCGTAATTAATGAACAAGTAATCAAGAAAGCAATTCCACTTAATAACTCAATAGAAACCGGAATGCGGAACAAGATTACCAGAGCAAAAACACTTCCAATTGTTAAAACCAAGCCCAAAGCCATTGCCACATAATAAGTTCACTTAAAGCGAATAATCATATAAACCAATAAGGCTAAAAGCATAATTCCTAAAACAATTCCTAAATCACGCAACTGTTCTTTGTCACTATATGGTTCAAGAGTATAAGAAGCAATTTGCTCATCACTAGTACCATCATTATTATTACTTCATTCCCCATAAGCGATAAAACGAAGCAACTTTTTGAATTGAGAACGAGAACGTTCATTAGTGGCATTACTATTAACCTCTACAGCAACCGTAGTGGTAGAAGTTTCAACAATCACATAGTTTGGAATCATGACAATCGTATTTTTCTTTAAATCAATACCTCCTGCCTGACTGGTGATTTCACTGTAAAGTTCATGATCAATCACATAGCGTAAAAAGTCCTGCACCATTTCAGCTTGGTGAATATTTAAAGTATCATCATCAGCATTAGGATGATTGTTTCGTCATTGGTCATCTTCAATCTTGAATTGGTCAACAAGTTCACTAATATCTTGGTTGTCTCAGTCATCAGGGCTAATCACCCGGTCATAAGCTTCAGTGATTCCATTTCCATAAACAATGAAGTTTTGTCCCTTACCATAACTTGAAGAATAGTTTGGTCCGATACTTCCACCAATTATTGCACTAAGTACGCCAATCAGAAGGATTGCAACCCCTAAAACCAGACCAATATGACTAACTCATCGGGTTTTTTTATAAACTTTTGCAACTTGGCTATCAACCTTCTCAAGAGTTTGACTATCAGTTTCAATTTCTGCTTGAGTTAATTCAATCACATGATCAAGATCATCAATCTGGTAGTCAAACTTTGTGGAAACAAAACTTTGTCAGTGTTTGTTTTTGAAAAGTTGCTTAATTCTATTTTTTCATCCATATAAACGCATTAAACGTTTTTTAAGTTTTTTTAATAGCTTTTCTTCGTGTCGAACAGTTTTTTGAACAACTTCAGCATTCTTGGCATCAACACTTGCGTGCAATTTTACCAACCGATCGGTAGCTTTTTTAATTGCAATTAACTCTTTGCTAGTATACCTACTCTTCTTATCCATCTTTTCTAAATATTGTTCGTAGTAAGTAATTAAATATTGTTCCTTAGCAGTTTTAAAAATCCTGATGTTGGTATTAATTGGTAGTAGTCAAAGGTTGTCTAAAACCAGTTTATTTTTCATTAATAACCAGTAAATAATTCGTGCCAAGCCAAGTGCTAATAAAATTGCTAAAAAGACACCAATTGTTATCAAAGTGGCAAAGTTCTTCACTTCCCCATTACCAACCCAAAACAGAACAACACTGGGAATGATTGTGACAATTAAAGCATCGATTGCAATTGATCAAGTTTCTTTATTACTGATTTTAAACGAAGTTAAAGCACCGTGTTTTTTCTCATAGAAATTCTCACCAAATGAATCAAAAAGGATGAGATTAATATCAATAACAAAACCAATAATTAAGAACAAAGCACAAATAAACTGGGGACCCATGACAATATGGAACCCAAGTCCACCAATCAAAAGTAAGAGTGATGCAGTTGCTGCTGCAATGATAATTGTAAATAAACCCATCAAACGGTAAACGAACAACAAGAAAATCATTAAAGCCAAAGCAATCAAACTTAGAATAATTACTGAAACGATTCACGCTAGAGTACTAATCACAGCGTTCTCGCTAATAATCGACTCCACTCCATAATTAATTCCTGCAGTATTTTGCTTAATTGAAGCGACCGCTCTTTTAGCAACAGTTAAAGTGGTAGTAGGAATATAAAATCCAGCATCAATCTTATTTGTACTCGATCCATTTCCATTTGAACCTGGGGTAAAAAACGCCATTCCTGACGACACTAAATTACCTGTAGTGTAACTATCAGATCCAGCAATCACCCCACCAAGAGTTTGATCATAGTTATGATAAACAAAGTTATTTTTAATCAGCGCATAAAGACTAGTTAACTTCTCGTTTAAAACAGGTTGAGAAGTTTCATCCTTATCAGTGAACAAAACCTTATTCATAAAGAAGTTAATCGTATCATTAAATGCATCTTGTTTATGAATTGTTGGGGCAGTACCGCTGTTAGTATTAGTTCCTAAACGTAAAGTTTCAATCTCATTACTTAATCCTGTGGTTAAATCACTAGCATAAATAAAATTGCTTGTTGCAGAAGCACTATCCTCAAAAGGGGTAAAAATCGTTAAAATATTCTTTAAATCATCATAACTCTTAGTCCCACTAATTGTTAAACCATTAATAACTGGTCGGGCATTGGAAAGATCATAAGTTGTATCAATCAAAGAAATTGAACGGGTTAAAAACAGCTCTGTCCCTTGATTTTTATAGGTAATTGTTCCCCCAAACAAATTTCTTAAAATTGCTTTTAGATTGTCATCTTTACTAGTGTTGTATAAATCTTGAGCAGGACGAATAATTAAATTGTAGTATGCTCGTAAGAATTTATCATTAGTTTCATCAAGAGTGTAAAAATAACGCAACTCGTTAATTAAAGCTTCCAAGTCAGTGACAAAAAATAACTGAGGGACAGTCGTTCCTTGACTGGGAGTTAAAGCACTTTGAATGATTTTTTGAAAAACATAATCACTGCTATTAGCTACCTTTTGTAACGACATGTCAATATAAGGTGAACGACCAGTACCATTTGATAAACTTGTTGATTTAATCTTTTGGTTAAAAATCATGTTTGTTCTCAAACGTTGAACACCACTATCCTGCCCTGCTGCTTCTAAAGCTTTGCTGTTAGTGTAAAAGTCAGCATAGTTACTCATACTCGTATTATCAGTAATTGAAGGGTCGCGACTAAGCACAAACATTCCTCCACCAGATTCAATTTGTTGTCGTAAGTTGAAAGTATTATTGTTAAAAGCAGTACGAGAAACAATTAATTCAAGATGGTTTTTCCCTTTCTTATTGACAGTTAAAGGGATATCGTTAAACGGTGAAAGTTTATCTTGTAAAGAGCTAGAAGCATCATTAAGATTAACTGTCTTGTTATCATCACGACTAACTTTAACACTAACCCGATATGTTCCTTTATATTCAGGACCATAAACTAGGTTAGTATCAACTTTAATACTAGACAAAATAATTCCCAATACTAACCCAAGCGTTAATAGGAGCAAACTTAAAAGACGAACTAATTTTTTATAATTAAACTTGTTTTTCATTCTCGCTCTCTTTCTAACTTTTCCCTGGAAAGATAAAAAGTTCCGGTTCTAAAACCATAACTCCTTTATTATATAATAATCATTATTTCATTGGTATATCTTACTTTGATAATGCCTAAAACAAAACAAGAAAAAAGCAGAAGTTTTACTGGTTTTCTTGTTTTTTTTCTGAGTTTTTCTGATTTTCTTTTTGTTTTAACGCTAAGAGTTCTTTTTTAGTTTTTTGATAAGCAAGTTTATCAATTTTTTTCATACTTTTTTTATTATTAAGAATCTCGTTAGTAAAGTAATTCTGGACGTGGTCATTACTAAATTCATAGTCAAATTTACCTTCAATTTTTTTAGTTGTTACCACTTTCACCATCATATTGGGGTCGGTTTTTAATAACAAATTATAAATTGCTTTTCAATTAATTACTGTCATTGCTAAAGTAATGATTTTTCGGTCAGGATCTGGTTGACCATTAACTAGTATTTGCTCTGGTTTACTAACATTAATTTCGTTACGATAACCCTGGTTTTGTAAAGTTTGAATCAGCTCATCTGATCTTGTTGTACTAATCACATAAGTACGAACTTTATATTTAGGATAGTTAAAGTTAATCACATTAGAACACACAATAATATAAACAATTGATGAAAAAAGTGATGAACCAAAAATATAATAGAAACGAATCTTAGCAACCAAATGACTAGGATAACTGGTAAAAAGTTTTTCTTGGGCTAATTGATTAATAAAATAATGGTAGGTTTTGTCAAATTTATCCCGGTGATTTAAAATCGCATCACTAAGACTATCAGAAAGATTCAAAGCACTCTGTTGGGTTTTTAAAATATTTTCTAGCTGATTAGACCAACTTAAATTTGCTTTATTTGCTTCATACCAATCTAAAAAAAATTGAAAGTCTTTATTTGAAGCATCGTTAATCACTGAAACCTTTGCTTGTGAAGGTAAATCTTGAATGTTTAAAAAAATCGTATTTAAAACAATTACTAGTGCTAAAACCGCAAAGTTAACATAACGATTCAAAGAACCAATATTTTTATTCTTTTTGATTGAAAAAAAGAAAGTAACAAAATCAGTACCCCCAGTTGAAGCATTCGAGCGATAAACCAACGAATAGGCAAATCCAATAATCACTCCACCAATAATTGCAAAGATAAATAATCAGATAATGGTATTTCACCCGTTAGCAAACTTAGCCACTAAAGGATAATCAATAATCATGTGTCATTCACGAGGATTAATCACAGGAAGGTGACTAATAATTTGGTCAAAACCAATTTGTAAAACCATATAAGCGATTGTCATAATTGAAAACCGTAAACCAAGCTTTCAAAAACCAAAGACCATAAAAGGCACGTTTAAAACTAAATACCAAACATAATAAAAAGTACTTTGCTTAGCAATTGCTCCACTACTATTTCCCGGAGTAATAATTACTGCTAAAAAACGCGCAATCGATCCTAATCCTCCTGGATAAATTCCTTGTGATCCTGAAGCAGAAATAAAGTAGTCAAAACCAATCACTGTTAGAAGTGAAGAAAAACAAATAAAAAGTAAATCTCTACGAAAATCATGACGAAAATAATCTTTTAAAGCAAGGTTCTTTCAGCCCTTGCGCACAAAGTACTTTTGATTATCTAAAAATAAAGAACTGCTATAAATTTCTTCAGTTGTAACCTGTTCTTTACTATGTCTTCACTTAGTTTTATTATTTTTGATTTCAGCCATTGGTTTTTATTATATAGCGTGTTATCTTAATTTTAATCGTTACCAAAAACTTCTTTTTTTCGTTTTTGATATTTTGCTTTTTTAATTTTATCGATATTTTCTTTTATGTGTTGACGACGGCGTTGCTTTTTAATTGTCTCTAAAGCTTGTTTGCGTTTCTTTTTATAACCTGGTTTAACCTTTTTATCGTGATATTTATGTAAAATAATTTGTTCTTCACTAGAAAGATTATGCTTTTTAGGATTCATTTTTTTAGAAGTTTTTTCATTAACCAAGTCTTGATGAAAAAACTTTTTAACTTCAAAGTTAATTCCGTGGTTAGTCAAGTAATTAATTTTATCTTGTTCTTTTAAATTTAAAAGAAGATAACTTTCTCCAGTTAAACCATTACGTCCACTTCGCCCTGCTCGGTGCACATAATAACTTAAATCTTTTGGTAGACCAAGCGAAACAACATGACTAACTCCAGGAATGTCAATCCCTCGAGCAGCAATGTCGGTTGCCACAACATATTTAAACTCATTATTCTTAATTCGTTTCAACATTGCTGCTCGCATTCGAGGAGGTAAATCCCCATGCAAGACCCCAACTTGATCAATGCTGATTTCTTTTAATCAACCAACAACCAGATCAACTTCGTTTTTATTATTAACAAAAATAATCATTAAATAAGGATTGAGTCTCTTTAATAACAGAGTTAAAACTTCCTGGTTGTCCTTGTTTTTTGTATCAATTAGAATATTTTTTACTTGCTTAGTAATTTTCTTTTCCTGAATTAAGTCAACAATTTGCACTGCAGGAATATATTTTTTAACAAAAGGTGAAAGTTGAGGATTGATAGTTGCACTAAACAAAGCTTTCACAGAATCTTGTTTAATCTTACTCATCAAAAAATCAAGATCATCAAAAAATCCTAAATCAAAAATCATGTCAAACTCATCAACAACCACCCAGGTTGAAGTAGTTAGTTTTAATAAGTTTTGTTCGTATAATTCCTTTAACTTTTGGGGTGTACCAATCGCAAGTAAAGGTTGATGATGAGTTAAACTTTCAGCAATTTTTAGGTTATCTTCTCCCCCGATATATAAACCAGTTTTTAACAATGGTTGAAAGTTTTTAAAAAAGTTGACTTCATCATAAATTTGTTTAGCCAGCTCACGAGTTGGAGCAATAATCAAACCTTGAACAACACCTTGTTTTTCATAGTTCAAGTTATTTAAAATTGGCAAAAGAAATGCATAGGTTTTTCCTGTTCCTGTATGCGCAATTCCAACTACATTTTGGTGTTTTTTCAAAATCGGAACGACCATTTCTTGAACCTGGGTAGGAGTGGTGAAGCCCTTGACTTCTAACCCATCGTTAATAAACTTTTTAAAACCGAAATCACTAAAATTCATCCTTACTTTCTCCCTTCAACATTTATCAATTGGTTTTTGATGTCAAACCCTTCCACAATCAGTTCCCTCTCAAACGCGTTCGTTAGTAACGACACAAGATCACCAACAAAGTATTCTTCCATATAATGACCCAATAAAATTACCCCATTATTAAAATCATCAGCACTAACCAACTCGTTTCACTTTGCTTCGCCAGTAACTAATAAAGTATTGGTTAATTTTAATGAAGTTAATGCGCTGCCTCCAGCCCCTGGAATTAAATAAAATTCTTCAACAAAACTTTGACCATCTGCAATCAAATTCATTTGCATGCTACTGTTTGGAAAAATAGCTTGTAGCGCCTTGATAAAATCAGGGAGTTTAACTGCTTGTTTCAAGCGCAAGTAATAACCCTCATTATCCTGACCAAACCGTTTATTTTTTAAAATTGGGAGTTTTTCACCAACAATTTTCAACAAGTTTTGGTTCGGTGAAGCATCATAGTTAGTATGAATACTAAAAACTAGGATATTGTTGGTTTTTAACTTCGCAAAGATAGATTTCTTTTGTTTGTTTTCAACCACTAGACTAGAAAACACTAGTGGGTGTCGGGTAATAATCAGTTCAAAATGATGTTCAACTGCATAATCAACAACCTTTTGGTTTAAATCTAAACAAACCAACACCTTATTAATTGGTTCTAATAAATTAGGTAGCTGTTTTTGATAAATTTGCACACCAGAATTATCTCAATTAGCAGCAAGTTTTGGTGAGAATTTTTTATCCAAATACTTAATTATTTTCTGTGCTTCCATGATTTTCTCCTTTTTCAACCATATTAATAAAAAGTTCATAAAATTGTTTTTGTTTTTGATGATGAACTAGGGGCAAAAGTTTTTTGTATTTTGCTGTGGTGAGCGCTAAAAATTCCTGATAATCTCGATCATTCAACAAGTGCTTATCTACTCCCAAATAAAGATCACGTTTACTAACAACTTTTCGACCACTAATTCGAGAAACTCATAAAAACCAATACTTTTGGTCTTGATCAACTAAGAAAAACTCTTGGTTAATCAGCAGATTTTTTAATTGTAATTGTTCTCTGATTGGTCAAGGATCAGTATTTGCACAAATTAAATAATTATTAATCCCTAGATAATCTTGAGCAATAATTTTGCTAATACTTTGTGCTCCTAAGCCAGCAATCACAACATAATCCAACCTAATGTTATGTTCTTTAAAGTAAGTTAAACCATCAGTTTGGATTAAATCAATATCAGCACTTAATCCGGCTTTTTCAACGTTTTTTCTCGCTTGGTTTAAAGGGTTGAAGTTTAAATCTGCTCCATAAGCATGACTCACTTGCTTACTTTTAATCGCTTTAATAGGAACATATCCATGATCAGTACCAATATCAGCAAGAATAGTTGCTGGTTCTACAAATTCTAATAAAAAGTCTAACCGAGTTTGGTTGATCAAGCGCATGATTAACCTTTAAAAAATTCACGCAAAACTTTAGTCTTGGGATTATTCGCATTGGGTTTAAATTTGCGAATAGTTTTGGCCTCGATTTGCCGAATTCTTTCTCTAGTAACCTTCAATTCCTTGCCCACTTCTTCAAGTGTTTTAGGCGAATCATACTTGTTAAGTTGTTCTTGTAAAATCGGATTTTCAATATCACGAATTTTTTCAATTGGCGTGTCAAAGTGTAAATCCAATTCTCTTACAACTGTTCTTAACGTTTCTAATTCCTCATCTTCACATTCAACAGCCAGACGAATAATTGTTCTAAGTTTAGTTGGAATAATTCCAAAACGCATACGAATAACCTTTTCTTCTCTTGGAGCTAGAACTTCTACAAAAAGATCATCAATGACTTCTCTTAATGATTGTTTTTCAGCATAGTCATCAGGAGAAACCATATCTTTATCTTCAACAAAATCTCCAAAATGAGTATCATCTTCATCACCAAATGGCTTTTCTAATGAAACTGGTTCAATTGATAACTTCTTAATATCAGTTACTTTATCAGCAGTCATTCCCCCACCAACTTTATCAGCAATTTCTTGAGCAGTTACTTCTCGACCCAATTCTTGAGTCAACGAACGTTCAATCCGAGTTAATTTGTTGATAGTTTCTACCATATGGACAGGAATTCGGATTGTTCTGGCTTGATCAGCAATCGCACGAGTAATTGCTTGACGAATTCATCAAGTTGCATAAGTAGAAAACTTAAACCCCTTCGTGTAATCAAATTTATCAACCGCCTTCATCAACCCCACGTTTCCTTCTTCAATTAAATCAGCAAAATCAAGACCACGATTTAAGTGTTTTCTTGCTACAGAAATCACTAATCTTAAGTTAGAGGTGATTAACTTTTCTCTTCCTTCTCTGATTTCTTCAGGATCTTTTGATTCCAACATTTTTGCATATTCAATTTCTTCTTTTTTGCTTAAAATGCTCGAATTTCCAATTTTATTAAAGTAGGCTTTAATGATATCTTGGATTTTAGTTTCATTAGAAATTCCACCAATTCGCAACCCGATAGTTTGCTTTCTGGTTTTCTTAGGTTTTTTCTCTTGACCATCCTCGTCATCATCTTCATCGACTTCCTCATCATCTAATGAATCTAAGTCTAATTCTTCATCAAGATCATCACCTTGCTCATCCTCATCAGCATAGTTTATATCAGTAAAAACAACATCTCGACTATTTAGGGTCTCTAAAACTTCATTTACTTCATCATCAGTGATTCCAATCAAAGCTTGATTTAAGGCGTCTAATAAATCTTGTTGTTCTAATTCATTATTAGTTTCTTTAATATGTTCATCAACATAATTCATAAATTGAGGAATTGTTTTGATGTTTTTTAATCTTGCTTTATTATTTAATTTTTTTTGTCTTCCAGCCATTGTTAGTCGCTTCTTTCCACTTTTATTTCTTTGCATTTTTCAACGCAATTAATTCACTTTTTTGCTTAAGTAAAATCAAAAGTTCTTTTTGTTTTTTTGATTTTTCTCCACTCAAAACACGTACTTTATCAGGATCAAAATTGTTTTGATCAACTTGTAATTCCAAGGCTTTTAATTCATCATTACCATTGCTAATTTCTTGACTTAATTGGTCAAACTTTGCTTGTCAAATAATGTCTTCTAATCCTTTGCTTGATAAGTGCATTTTAAAATTTTCTTTTGCTAAGGGTTGATTTAAAATCATTTTTAATTGGGCAACACTAGTTTGTAAAAGTTTGGATTTTTCAGCACTCAATAAACTAAAAAAACGTTCTAAATCATTACCTTGATACTTATCCTCTAAATAGTAATTGATCAAGGTGTTACATACTTGTTGAAAATAATAACTATGTTGATCAGCACCAGCCAGATAAACAAGATTATCTTTAATTTCTGTGAGATAGTCTTTTGATTGTAAAAGAGCAATCAAAACTTTTAACTTCATATCTTCTTTACGAGTTTTTGGCTTTAGTGAAAATTGATTGTTATCATTTAAAATTTGAGGTGATGACCAATT
>Ga0153966_100557_pt1 | contig 12144 bp, 12 predicted proteins | sample TSFL050MetaG_FD_104738 | JGI IMG/M metagenome (GOLD analysis project Ga0153966, IMG submission 104738) | Attine ant fungus gardens microbial communities from Florida, USA - TSFL050 MetaG | ecosystem: Host-associated > Fungi > Mycelium > Unclassified | place: USA: Florida, Paynes | collected... | reverse complement strand
TCCTATAGATGCCCTCAGCTCGGATGACCCCAAGTCATTAGTCACGAACCCATGAGTTCTTGATCCGTAAGCGCATTCATATCTTCTTCTTTGTTGGCCTGAATCAAATTACTGAATAGATCACGCCTGTTTTGAGTATCAACCGACTGGCGATCCTTGATCATTTCCCGCATATAATCCTAGAGAGGACATCCACTAAGCCGAGTACAATGCTGTCCAACTATATACTCACACCAAGCTCATTTATGGCCTGTCGAATCCGCTTCAATCTCGGATGAGGTATCGCTTTTATCCACCAAGGAAGAGCAATGCTCAAGATAAGATCCTCTGCAGTGTTGTGTAAAGCTTCTCGGAATGTCAATTGATGGTGTCCTGGCTTGAGACTACGATCATCTTCCCAGCTGGCCTTCTGGCCGAAACCTAAACTTCCCATCTGCTACATTCATAGAGGAAAGGATCAGAATATACTCACCTGCAGCTCCGATGACGAGGATGGCGAGCTTTAGGATCACCCATATGAGTCAAAACATCAGTGGGTTGTTCACTCATCGATCACTCACCGGCAAGGTTATATCGACAACATGACCGACTCTTGATTGTTCCATACATTCTCCATCAAGTCATCCGTGATCCACAACGTTTCTTCCCACACCAGTCGGTTGTTTTTCTAAAGACAAATCATGGGGCCTTGTGTTGATGGCAGATACATGGCAGGGCTGACCTCGGAAAACGCTGGATTTGATATCTTGCGATATTTTTTCCACAGCTCCCCATCGGTGGACACGATATGTCTACCATAGATATTCGTGGATTCGTAGATTTCGAGAGGTTTTGGAAAGTGCCTGGAAAAATCCTACGATTGTTGGTTACCTTCTTTTAACGGAAATGAAAAACTAACTTGACCAACCTTTATAGCTTCAACATCGGCCACATAAATGCTGTGCGTCAGATTTGGCCAGAAAGTTATCTAGAAGGCAAACATGTTGGGTAACGCTAGTAGAAGGAAGAGGTTGGAAACACACTGAAAGATAGGCATCCCATCCGACATTCTTGAAAACTGGTAAATGTCAAGGGGTTCACAGTCAAATACGACGCCTCCATACGTGGGTCCACTTACCTTTCCAATTCTCTTTGAATACATGGTATCGACTAAGCTTTATCCCAGGGATATCGGGAAGAAGAAAATAGAGTATACTTGGAAGGCCAATCAGCGTCCGGTGACCTCGAAGGTAGCTATGATGATGATTGTCAGGATTTGACTAGAAGCTGGGAAGCAGATAAAATTCTAACGCTACCGAGCGGAGAATCCTCAACGCGCCAATAATCCTGTGAAGAGCAAAAGCTAGGCCAATGGTGGCAACAAGGAGCAAAGGAGACATCATGCCAAGTTTGTAAGCACTCCATTATTTATTCCCAAGATATAGGATCTCTCGCCTCTGGAACATAATAGTAGTCACGTAAACGGCCCGTTTCTCAGATGTCCTAGCATTCTGTATCTCACGGTGAACACTCAGATTACCTTCTATTGCTATTGAGCTGGCATGTCACATTGTATGCGGTGATCCATCAATACATCAGCTGTGCTGAAAAAAGGTTCGTGTTCAGGGCAGTGCACAGTGACGTCTTCGAAAAACTGAGGAGAATTGGACTAAAATCCAATAGCAGGACTAGTACTGAGTGTCCACAAGAAATCGGTTTACAAGCATACACACCTAAACGCCAGTAGCACGACTGGCCTTTAGGTTTACAAGTAGATACCTTATATATGACGAGTGAAGTGCTAGTATCTACTCGGTGAAGGAGCCTATGCTTCGCTAAGAGAGTGACCAAGAAGATAAGAATGATAAGCGGAGCACTTCAGATAGAGCGATTGAGATGTACTTGGATAATTTGTAATGTAGGTGGAGCAGATGACGAAAAGAATATGAAATTCACCAGAAAATACATCGTTACATTCACGAGAAAAACGAACACTTATCGCTGTTCCCTTTAGTCAACAGTCACTGCATTCTGCTATATTAGGTGATTTGAGTATATGAGTGCCAATTCTTTTTTCCCCATCCTTGAGACCACGGTATTCAACGGAGTTTTCGTCAGCTTGATCGGTCGACCGTGGTCCGGCATTCCAGATGGAAGTTCCTGAAGTCACTATATCGTCGGATCCCGGCCGAAATAATGATGCACGCGAATTAAGACTGGCCAATAACGAATTCGAATATAGTTTAGAGACTATATACCCCCTGTATGAAAATAACGCAAAAGTTAGATAGGAAAAAAACCGGGGAAGTGCAACACGAACAACGAAAAATCGGCTCCACTAACTACAGCATTTCCGGACCATGCATACAGGGCAATGGCTACAGCTGCGGTAAGAGCCCCTGTTTCCACAGTCATGCGGATTGTGCGATGAACGATCTGGTTTGTTTTGGAGCTGAATACGTCTCCCGAGCGACGGAGAAGGAGCTAATGTTCATCAGTCGCCTGAAAAAAACAATCCATGCTTTCAAGGACTTACCTGAACAATGATGGTCATAGTGATCATCACATCAGCTGCTATGCTTCCAGCCATCCACATCTGCAGAGGTTGATTAGGCATTGCTCAAGTGAATGGAACAAAAGCTGACTTACAGTGATTGGTATGCTCAGTGTTGAATCATCGGTACTGTGGACACTGCCTGCCTGACTGAAATTGAGTAGCCAACCTCTTTCACTTGATATAATCAGAGACGAACCCCAATGCCAGACCAGAAAGCTCCAATGAAAGATAACAAAGCAATCTAAAGTCGTGTAAAGTCAGCTCAATGGAACAGAACAAAAAGATGTCTTACTGTGGTGATAAGCCCTATCATAGTGAAATGTACAATCTTGTACAATGCAGCGAGCTTCCAGATGCGCCAAACAAAAAACAATTGAACAGAGAAAGCAACTATGATGCATTACGAATACTCATGGAGATGAAAGAGAGACTGACCGAAGGCAGACAAGAGTGGAACAGCTACTGTCGCCGGGCTATCCTGTAGAAATTGCCTTTCCACTAGAAAGTTCCTGGAGAGAATCATCGATCAGCATATCCGTAATGAAACGGGTATGCTCATACCATGCCAAGTGTGACGTGAATCCAGTATGAATGAGATCCAAGAGGAATACCCATCCAACTGACACTCTGTTATTGGTCTAGGAGAATAAGGAGGTTCCGAGGCGCACCAAGTACTTTCATGAAATTGCTATCCTTTGGGAAGGCTAATGTGTATATGTACACTTGAATCGCCAGAGCTCCCAATAGACCTAGAAACAGAAAGATTACAGAAGATATTTATCATACTCCAAGTAACTTACCCCAGTTGACACATTGACCGATTAACTAGGTAGAATATAAATCAGTAATCCAACCAAAAAGAGAGCGGTTTTACCAAAGGTCCTTCCCTGTCTTTTGAGTAAGTATCTAATCAATGAACATTGTCTAAGTACCCACAGAGATTGCAGGGAAACTAGTTCTTGGACTAAACTTGACATTCTCACGATGGCTTTTGAAAATGAGGTGCTGATGGCCAGGAGAGATATGTGTCATTAGTGTATGAGTGAATCATGGGGTGACATCGTACCAATGAGCTCAGGAGGTTGAGCAGAAGATGTGCAGTGTTGATCAGGGCGGAAAAGAACATTGTCTGTACATATATTATCCGTGTCCGTCTGACCTAGGGATCATGGGCCCAATGGCATCATGAGAATGACTAGATTTAATTTTAAACCTGGTATGATTAATGCGCTTAAGAGACAACTGATCAAAACACATTGCTTAGAATATGATGGACTTCATCAGGTGAACAGTTTCATCAGAACATCAAGAACAGCTTCATGGGAACATCAAGAACAGCTTCATGGGAACATCAAGAACAGCTTCATTGGCTTGCATCATGCATTTTCCACCTGTCAATGATATAAATTCACACAGGAAGAAAATAAAGCATCAAAGCCCTTCACAGCCTGATCCTTTCATCTGGGAAAGAGAAAAGTTAATTCATGAGAATATAACACAATGATAATATTTTGATACTATATGTGTAGCACAGCTGAACCTCTCTTAACTCTATAGAAATCAAAAGCTATAGGTCATGAGTAAAGGTTAGGGATGGGCAAATAATAGATTAAATTCTATTAATATTATTATCTAGTCATCTAGTAAGTATGTGAGAAGGATGTGGGAATGATGCCTGCTTAGCCAATGCTTAGCCAATGCTTTACAAGCATTTGTCAGCCATTTCTTCTTTTCTCTTTAAAAAATTCTCTTTAAATTCAAATAAATTCACTAAAAACTTGGGAAAATCAGGAAAAAATTGAAACAGTTATACACAGACTATTGGTGGAAGGGAGTGTAACAACCTAACAGTAACGGCTACTTAATACCATTCAGAATTAGTAGAGAGATCAACTTGGGCTGAAGGCCCAAATAAAAACCTCATTAATAAGTATTAGAGACTGGTGTGGGAATTTGATGTGCTTACAAATTCTGACATCACCATGACTAAATTTTAGCTAATATTTTCATATAAATATTGTAAATCAATCAACTCTACTTTACATACTTTAAAAAAATCAGGATAAATCAGGAAAAATGATATTTATATTATATAAGAGTGTTGGTAAAAGGGAGCAAGATGATCTGACTCTATAACACTACTCATGTTATACACAGACCATTAGTGGAAGGGAGCATAGTAACCTAACTCTCTAATACTATTTACATTATATATAGACTATTGATAGAAAGGAGTACAGTAATCTGACTCTCCAACACTATTCATGTTATACACAGACTATTAGTGGAAGGGAGTACAGTGACCTGACTCTTTAACATACAACAGTTATTAGCAGACTGTTAGTAGTGTCACAAACTTCATTTGGCCATAACTCCATGGATACTTGCATGATTCCCACAGTCTAAGATGCATCTGAAAGCCCTCAGGAAAACCTTTCAAACAATGCCCAAAACATGTCAAAGTGATCAGTACTTATCAAAATATCAGTTAATTAGTGCTGGACATAGATTAGCAGATATCATGGGAACTGCCAGATGTGGACATTCACTTCCACATGCACATAGAAGCTCTCTTCAATATGCTTCTGACAACCATAAATAGATCTTAGGACAATAAGATCCTGTGGAGATACAAGGATCTTAAGATTTGGCATAACATTGATCTATTATCTATAGATACACATCAATCCTTGAACACAAACAAGGACTGCTCCTTTTATGGTTAAGTTATGACTATTCCAGTCACAAAAGGACTGCCATATGCAGAACAATAGGCAGTAAACATGTGATGCTCTGTCCAGGTACACAGACTATCTCATTTATGTATATAAGGCTTCCTAGTCTGAGGATTAGACCTCAGACTTAACAACATTTTTTGTTGCTTATCTACTTTGCATTTTTGAACCTTTTGAAGAACACCTTCAACAATCACAAACTAGTAAGTGACCATTTGTGATAAGTAGAAAAGAGCACAATGACCTGACTCTCCAATACTACCTACTATTACAGATAGTTAGTAAAAGGGAGTGTAGTGTCATGAATCATCCATTCCCTCTAAGTCAATATTTATATTTATTTTATATTTATTTTATTTTATTAGATACATGAGAAACAAATTAGGAATGGTGACTCAATAGGAAAACATGAGAGAAACATAACATGTACAAATAATTAAATTGTATAAGTAGTATAGAACAATTAGCAGGAACTCTAATGAGTTCTCTTTGTCAACTCTAACTTAGAGTATGATCTTAAGCTAGCTTAGCTGATGATCACTATACTAGAACTTGTTAACACTTCTAGACACCAATTGCCTCAATCCTTGTCTACACTTACTCTCTCATAGTTCTTGGTATGTTGATCATTGCAATCAACAACTACTATAACATAGCTGGGCCCCAAGCTTAAGGAAACTTGTTAGTCAGTTAAGGACTAATAGTGGAAGTGCAGTACCAAACTCAGGTATTGTGTCTGAGACCTGACCTCATAATTGTAGTAACCATCAGTTATGGTAACTTAGGATCACACTCTAAGTCAGAGTTGACAAAAAGAACTTGTTAGAGTTTTTACTAATTATTCTACACTACTTATACAATTTAATTATTTGTATGCATTATGTTTCTCTCATGTTTCCCTATTGAGTCACTGTTCCCAATTTGGTAATAAGTTCTCATGCATCTGATAAACTAAAAAAAAAGAAAAATAAATAAATATTGACTTAAAGGGAATAAACAGTTCATGATACCACCCCCCTCTCAAGTATTCTCATCCCAAGAACTTCTTCATAGTTCATCATATGGATCCCTTAGGTCACCCATATCTTGATTTTCATCCTCCAATTCTTCCAAATACTTTCTATCTTCTTCTGTCCTCCATCAATCTTCCTCATCCTCTTCTTCATCCTATTCTTTTATCCTTCCTTCCTTGCATCCTTCCTTTTCTTCTTCCATCTTCTTTAAGAACAGATTCCTATTATATCTGAAGAACATATTTTTCTTCCACCATCTCCAATTTCCCTCCATTTGTCTCCAATACTCTCTGTTGTATTTCTTGTTGTCCCATCCATAGAGCAACTTTGCCATATATCTTCCTAGTAGTTCTCTGCTAAATGTTTGCTTATCTTCTTCTGCTTTCTGTCGTCTTACTTCTTCTTCCTCTTCTCTGTCATATTCCTTTTCAAACTCTTCTACCAACTCCATTGCATTCTTCAAATTCTCTCTGTTCTCCCATGTGTCTTCTTCCACCATACATTCCTTCCATCGTACCAAGTATTTGTCCCTTTCTCGTACCTTCCTCTTGTTTATGATCTTTTTGACTTCCCACTCTTCTTCCTCTTCAATTACCACTGGTTGTGGTGTTTCCTTCTTTTGTCCTTCCACTTGTGACTTATACCATCGTACCTGACTGACATTAACCACTGGATGTATTCTAATTGTACTAGACAATTCCAACTCTATTGCATTACTGGAAATGATTGCCTTTACTTTGTAAGGTCCTACAAAGTGTTCCATGAACTTCTCCATACATCTTCCAGCCATTTGTTTCTTTAGGTCTTTAGTGCTGAGTAGCACTAAGTCACCTATTCTGTATTCTTCCACCTCTCCCCTTTCTCTATCCACATACCTCTTCATATTGTCCTGTGCTTTTTGTAGTGCTGCCTTTGCTTCTTCTTGCACATTTCTCATCCTTTCTGCAAACTTCTTTGTACTTCCCCTTCTTTCTCATCTCAAATCCCATTCTTGGATCTTGCCCTTGATTCACCTTAAAGAGTGACACTTTAGTTTCTATGTGCACTTTATTATTATAGGCAAATTCAGCTGTACCCAATCACTCTGGCCATTGCTCTTGTTGGTGATCTATGAACATACAGAGATACTGTTCTAACTCCTGATTCATTCTTTCTGTTTGGCCATCTGTCTGGGAGTGAAACACTATAAACAATTTTGTTTTGATCCCTAGTATGCAATTCAGCTCTCTCATAATATCTGCTGGAAATTGTGGTTCTCTATCAGAAATGATACTATCTGGTAGCCTGTGTAACTTCCAAACATTATTTCTAAACAGTCGTACTAGTCTGTGCTTGTTCTCTCTGTAGTAGATACAAAGTATGCCATTTTCATAAATCTATCTACCACTACTAAGATTGAGTCATATCCTTGAGCTAAAGGTAACTTCATAATAAAGTCTGCACTTATGTGGGTCCATGCCTTTTCTGGAATTGAGTTCAGCATTAGCTTTCCTGCTGGTGGTTGTGTTCAATTCTTGTTGTGTTGGCAGGTATCACACCCTTCCACGTATTGCTTTACTTCCCTAGTAACCCCTGGCCACCAAAAATTCCTTGTTACTAATTTAGCTATCTTCCATTGCCCTCTATGTCCTCTCACAGGCATATCATGATATAGCCTGATCACTTCTGCTCTCAGCTTCTCATCTTTTAGGATGTACACTTTTCCCTTTTTCAACATTAGGCTATTCTCCTGGTGCCATTCTTCATCTCTCAACATCTTCACACCTGCTTGTTTCATCTCTTCTACTGCTTTTACTACTTCATCATCTCTTGCCTTGTATCTTCTTACTTTGTCTAGTAGGTCCACCCCTTCTATTATCACTTCTGCTATCCTGATTCTTTTTGCCTCTAGCCACTCTTTCTTTACTAGTGTCTGCTCCTCGTTGTCTCTTTCCACTCTAACCTCCCAGTCTGGTCTCCTACTCAACCCATCTGTTTTCCCTATTTTACTCCCTGAAATGTGTTTCAACACGAAGTCAAACCTAGACAAGTATAGAGCACATAGTGCTTGCTAGTGATTCAACTTTTGATTGCTTATAAAATACTCCAGATTTTTATGGTTGGTCCACACTTTGAATTTACTTTTAGTCCCTTCTAGGAAGTGCCTCCAGGCTTCCAAGCATCATATTACAGCCAACATTTCTTTGTCATGTATTTTGTAGTTTTGCTCTGTTTCATTCAATGACTTAGAAATGTAGACAACTAGTCTCCATTTGTTATCTTCACACTTAATAAACAACACTCCTCCCATTGCAAAGTGAGAGGCATTGGCCTCTACCCTAAGTTCCTTATCTGTAATGAAATGGCAGGTGAGCTGGGGAAGCTGCAACAGTGGAATATTTTATTTCTTTTTCATTTTCATTTATTATATAGTAGTAAGAAGTGTGTGAGACACTATGACTCAAAAGAAGTCCACGAGATAATTTGAGTAGACAAATACTAGTAAATACATATTTGTGTATAAGTAACTAGGTCAATTAGTGAGAACTCTAACGAGTTTTCTTTGTTAACTCTGACTTAGAGTGTGGACTTAAGTTATCATGACTACTGTTCACTACATTATCCAGATCAGATGCAACTAGTAGAGGTCGGCTTGTAAAGACTGTCTTCAACTACTTGAATGTTTTCTGCTGCTCAGCTTCCCAGTTTCACTTCTCCTCCTTCCTTATTAGATTGTTCAAGGGTCGAGCTATCTTTGCAAAATCTTTTACAAATCACCTATAGTAATTTGCAAGTCCCAAGAATTTTCTAACATCCCTGACCATTTTTGGTACAGGCCAGTCCAGCATCCCTGCTATCTTGTCCTCCTCCATTTCTATCTTCTCTTGACCTATTACTACTCTCAAGAAATTTACTTTCTGTACCCTCCAGGCACACTTCTCTGGTTTCACGTATAGGTTGTTCTCCTCCAACCTTTTCAATACCTTCACAATTTCATCATGTTTCTGTTCCCACCAACATATCATCCACAAATACAGCCATCTTTTTTTCATTGATTATATCTCTTAAGATTTTGTTCATCATGCCTTGGGACATGGCAGGTGAATTTGTCATTCCAAAGAACATTACCAATGGCTTGTATGATCCCATATATGTAGTAAAGGCTGCCTTCTACTCATCTCCTTCCTATAAGGATCTTAGTCAAGGTTGAGTGATCTTAGCCTTAATCCTACTCTAAGTCAGAGTTAATAAAGAGAACTCATTAGAGTTCCTGTTATTTTGTGTACACTACTTATACAAGTCCAATTATATGTTCTTATCTACTGATCCAATGTTATTACATAATTAAATGAAAAAGAAAAGAAAAGAAAAATAAATATTGACTTAGAGGGAAAAGATGATTCATGACACTACCCTCTCTCAAGGGTCCTCATTCCAAGAACTTTTCATAGTTTGTTGTATGGGTCTTTTAGGTCATCCATATCCTCTTCTTCATTTCCCAATTCTTCCAAGTAATTTCTATCTTCCTCAATTCTTCTATCCTTTCTCTTTTGTATTCATCTTTCTCCTCCTCTATTCTTTTCAGGAATGGGTTCCTGTTATACCTTGAGAATGGATTTCTTTTCCACTGTCTCCAATTCTCTTCTATGCATTTCCAGTATTCTCAGTCATACCTCTTGTTTTCCTATCCATAAAGTAGTTTTATCATGTACCTTCCTGGTAATTCTCTACTAAATGTTTTCCTGTCTTCTTCTGCCTCTTGTTGTCTTACTTCCTCTTCTTCATTTCTGCTGTGTTCCTTCTCAAATTCTTCTACTAGTTCCATTGTGTTTTTTAAATTCTCCTTGCTCTTCCATGTATCTTCCTCTACTGTGCATCCCTTTCATCATACCAGATATTTATCCCTTCTATGTATTTTCCTTTTGTTCATAATTTTCTCTACCTCCTATTCTTTTTCTCCTTCAATCACCACTAGTTGTGGTGCTTCCTTTCTTTGTCCTTCTACTTATAACTTGTATCTTCGTATTCTACTAATATTAACTACTAGATGTATCTTGATCATACTTGACAATTCTAATTCTATTGCATTACTAGAAATAATTGCTTTTACTTTGTAAGGTCCTACAAAGCATTCCGTGAACTTTTCTGTACATCTTCCAACTATCTGGTACTTGAGATCCTTAGTGCTAAGTAGCACTAAGTCACCTACTCTATACTCTTCCACTTCTCCCTCTCTCTATCTGCATACTGCTTTATGTCATCTTGCGCCTTCTATAGTACTACTTTAGCTTTCTCCTGCACATTCTGCTCCTCATTGTCCTTTTCCACTCCGACCTCCCAATCTGGTCTCCTACTCAACCCATCTGCTTTCTCCATCTTACTCCCTGAAATATGCTTTAACACAAAGTCAAACCTTAACAAGTACAAAGCCTATCTTGCTTATCTACAATTAAGCTTTTGGTTACTAATAAAGTACTCTAGGTTTTTATAGTCTGTCCAGATTTCAAATTTACTTCTGGATCCTTCCAGAAAGTGCCTCCATGTCTCCAAACAGCATATTACAGCCAGCATTTATTTGTTGTGTATTTCATAGTTTCTTTCTGTTTCATTCAACAACTTGGAAATATATGCAACTGGTCTCTATTTATTATCTTTGCCCTTAATAGACAACACTCCTCTTATTGCAAAGTTGGAGGCATCTGCCTCTACCCTGAGTTCTCTGTCTAAGTCTGGTGCAACTAATAATGGTTGGCTAGTGAAGATTTTCTTTAACTGTTCAAATGTGTCCTGCTGCTCACTTGCCCACTTCCACTTCTCTTTTTTCCTTGTCAAATTATTCAGAGGTCTAGCAATTTTTGCAAAGTCTTTTACAAATCATCTATAATAATTTGCAAGCCCTAGGAACTTTCTAACATCTCTGACCGTTCTTGGCACTGGCCAGTTCAACACTTCTGCTACTTTGTCTTCTTCTATCTCAATCTTCCCTTGATCCATCACTACTCCTAGGAAATTCACCTTCTGTACCTTCCAAGCACATTTCTCTGGTTTTACATATAGGTCATTCTCCTCCAATCTTCTTAACACTTCCTCCACAATTTCATCATGCCTCTCTACTGTTTCAGTTCCTACTAATACATCATCCACAAATGCTGCCACATTCCCCTCATTGATCATATCTCTCAGAATTTCATTCATCATGCCCTGAAAATATGGCAGGTGAATTTGTCATCCTGAAGAACATTACCACTGGTTCATACAACCCCACATGAGTAGTGAAAGCCATCTTCTACTCATCTCCTTTCTTTATCCTCACATTGTTATAACCCTACCAGAGGTCCATTTTAGTAAACACTCTTTTATTGCCCATAGAGTCTACTAAATCCATAATCAATGGCAGAGGATAATTGTTTTTAATTGTCTGCTTATTGAGCCTCCTGTAGTCCATAACCATGCACTTTCCTCTATCCTTTTTGCCTACAAAGAATACTGGCAAAGTTTGGGGCGATTTAGAAGGTCTGATATACCCCTTCTTTAAATGCTCATCAATGAACTTCTGTACTTCCTCCTTTTCATTTCTGGAAAGAGGATATACTGTTGCTTTACTTACTTTGAAGTCATCTTTGAGATCAATTGCATGATTCCATACCTTCCTAACCGGCATTCTCTTGGACTCCACCTTTCCAAACACCTTCAACCACTTATGGAACCTCTTGGGTACCATTTCTTCCACCTTCCTGTGGTCTGCCTCTATTTCCTCCTCTTGTCCCCAATCTTCCTTTTTATCTACTGCCCATCTAACAATCTTCTTTTTGTCCTCCCTTATTTCCTTCTTTCCCTTTACCTTCACTGCCTTGCTACACAGTGGTGGGCATCTCGTCAT
>Ga0153966_100554_pt1 | contig 12198 bp, 12 predicted proteins | sample TSFL050MetaG_FD_104738 | JGI IMG/M metagenome (GOLD analysis project Ga0153966, IMG submission 104738) | Attine ant fungus gardens microbial communities from Florida, USA - TSFL050 MetaG | ecosystem: Host-associated > Fungi > Mycelium > Unclassified | place: USA: Florida, Paynes | collected... | reverse complement strand
GTTTTTATGGTGCATTTCATCCTGGCCTTGGCGATAGTTTTCCTCGCTCTTTTGAATTAATCCGGAAGTCTCTTTTGGGTATTTGCAACCAGTCTAAGCCCGAGGACAAGAACTTTCACGATCTCTTCAACCGCCTCATCCTTGCATTTGAAATCTTCTAGCCATAGTCGATGGGAAATCAGATATTGTGCCTTTTGTAGAGCGATCTGGTCAAGCCAATCTTGAGGTTGGTACCTCTCAGAGCGCGACTGCCAAACGCAAAATGGAAAATACTGATGAAATTGACATCATGAGGGTTCGGACCACTCCGCCCGTCAAACGTGCCCGATCTAGCACTAGTAAGGCTGAAGGGAAGACTGCAGGGAAAACAGCTGGCAAGGCAAAGGCGAAGAAACAGTGATAAGATATTTGGTGTGTTCATGGCTATTTTTCTACCTCATCTCTGTATATCGGTCATCATATCAATAGTGTTGGATAGTATCAGCAGATGTTCTTGACTTACCTTTCGTCTGAGACATTCTTGTTGTGTTTGTTGAATTGAACTGAAAACGGGTTGACGGATTGCCCAGTAACTTTGAGCTCATTGCTGTTCATAGTTTCAGAATATGCATGCCAAGCTGTGTCACACAATGGCTGTGATCATCTTGATTCAGATAACACCTGTTTATCAATTTTTCCAACTTAAAGTCCTACTTTATGGCTAGCTTCTTACTAATGAACAACCCTGTTGTTCCACTATCTAAGAGTGCCTGTACTGATGTTCCCTTGTAGGTGTCTATCCTTTCTAGACTAATGTTTAGCTATATTTCTCTTAAAGACTTCAAGGTTCACCTTATATCTCTCTTAGTGGTATTTTCCAAGTCCATCTTATTTTGTTCTTGTAATATACTATATTTATTATTGAAGACCAGCTGAGGGCTCACTGGTCTCCATTGTCTTTTGATGCCTCCTGCATCCCTTCTCTAACCTTCTTTCAATTCCTACAGTATTGGGTCATATGCCCAAATATCCTACAGTTAAAATACTTGTAATCTTCCCCCTATCTTCTATCTCTATCTATATCTATTGTATTAGGATCCTGAACTCCTTACTCCTCTCCATCTCTTCTCCACAAATCTCTACCAAATCCTCCCTGGAAACCTCTATGGAAACCTCCCTAGTTCCTATTATTCTGAGGGACAAGCCTCTCTAAACAGCTGCACCTCTGGTGGCCTAGCCATCCATGCCATTCCTTTTTCTCTGCTCAATACCTTTTCTTCTATCCTACTCTGTCTGATATTGCAGTCTAATTTGACTGCCTACTCCTACCACTGTTTGATAGTAGTGGGAGGTGACTCTGCCTCCACTAGTTTTTTCCTAATGGCTTCATTGAGCTCCTACTTAAATTTTTTAATAAACAGTCTACTACTATAGCTGCTCTCTCTTGATACCTTCTTAAATAATTGGACATACTCATTACATGTCCTGCTGCCCTGCTTCAGCAGCTTTAATTCATCTACCTTTTTTGACCCCTCATCAAATTCCCTAAACTCCTCCTTGATCTTAGTGAACAACTGCTCCATAGTTGTCACTATTGATACTCTCTATGCTATCTCCTCTAGTACATTATCCTTCCATACCTCTGCTACTCTTCTCTGTACATATATAAGCACCTAAGAAACTTTCTCTATCTCTGGTACTACTCCCATTCTGATTCTCATATATAAACAACAGGCATTGATGAAGCCTATTGCTTTCTCCCTCTTTCTATTAAATATTAGGGGTTTTGCAGTCTCTCTCTAGTGGCCTTGTTGTTATGATTACTATTATTGTACTTGTTGTTGCAGATTGTAGAGGGCCTATGCAATGTTATTTGTATTCTTGGTATTTTGTGCAATAAATTAGAGAATATCCTCCATGGTAATTTGTCAGGATTGTAGCTATTGCTACAATGATGATTGTTGTTGGGATATGATATGGTCATTCCAATTTTTTTTACAGCTGTAGGGGTGCTCATTCTTCTTTCTACTAGCTAGCTTACTATCCTACTAACTACTATCTTAGTAATAGGATTAAACAATTGTCACAAAAATATGAATCCCTAAGCTAACAGTCTTCTAATAAGCAATTGTTGTTCCTTTGCATATACAAGTGACAATGTACTTGCAGTACTAGACAAATAATAAAAAAAGAACAAGTATACTAAATCACTATTTGTTATGAGGTCTGGTCTATATTAAAGCCTAGGTATAGCTCCAATAGTTCATCTCTGGGGTCTAAACTTCCTAGCCAGTCTCCTTAAGCCTAGGGCCTAGCTATGTTATAGTGATTACTGATTATGATAACCAGAGTCCCAAGGATGATATAAAGTAAGTGGTGCTAAAGCTTGTGATGAGCAGTAGTAAAGAACTAGAATCGAGTTCTAATATAAGATTGAGCTTAGTGGAATACTTCACTTAAACCTCTCAATGCTTAGAAATATAAAGAGAACTTAATAGGATTCTTGCTAGATTACTACCTACTTATATACACAAATCCTATTTATCTTTGTATATACTTAGTAACTATTCTGCAATCTTTCTAGAAGATTCTATCATGTGATTAGTTATCTGATCCTATCTTATCTAATCTTATCTAATATTCTTAGATCTCCATTCTATAAATAGAATGTTCCCATGAAATGCCCATTAGTCTAAATTACAAATATCTGAAATCTTGTTATACTAATAGTAAGTTATAATATAGGTTTTGTAAGACCTTAGCCTTAAATTATGTAAACTCTAAGCTTAGATTACTCCAAGTCAAAGTTAACAAAGAGAACTTAAGTAACTGTATATTGGAGTGGAGAACGGCCGTGGTTTGGATCCTAATTGGAGAATTTTTGCTCTATTAGGCAACTGCCTATTGTGGTATTCCCTCTTCAGGCAATTTCCTTTCTGGGATGCATGACAACCCCCACTTTTTTAGGGGCAGGGGGATATTTTTCTGTCCACATTGGGTAATTTCCTTTTCAAGTACTCAATGTGAGACCGAGCGACCGGCACCCGCATACATACGCACATGCATGCCACACTCTCCACATACATCTGTGTGCACACGCACCCACATGCACCCACACACACACTCACTCATCCATCGTCTCTTTTACATCAGCGCACAGTGCCAATGCCCCAACATCGCTTGTTTGTCTCTCACTCTCACTCTCTCATTCATTCATCACACACACACCATTCATTTTTTTTTCTTTACATCAGCTCTTGACAATACCAATCATGTGTGTGTGTGTGATTAAATTAATTTAACTGCCCCATGCCCATCGGTGTTCTCTCTCCCTGTTCTTCATTCGATGGTCGACATCTCTCTCACCTCTCACTCACCCAACCAACAATGTTGAACGATACTGCAGTCTCAACAAACAATGTCAAACAATACACCAGTCAATAATGTTGAATGAGGGTGGTGGCACGGGGGAGCTCATTGATACTGTTGTGGACCACTAAACGGATGGATGAGAGGAGATCACGTTGAACGATGGGTTCTCATATCATCATGGCAAGCATCTGTTACTTGCCCAAATCTGGATCCATTCATTAACGTCTTCTCTGCTTTTGGGTGCTTTTGGCTGCGAAATCCAATTTCTAGCCAGCTCATCTGACCTTCTGTTGTCCCAACTTGTTTCCCTTCCGCTTATCACCTCCCCCAGCCCACTTCTTGACCTGGAAAAGAGGGGGCTGACTACCATGCTTTTTCAGGGAATTCTGAAACATCTTGTGATCTTCCTGACCATGGCCAAGTCCATTGGGAGGAGCTCGAAAAAAAAAAAAGGTCAAGTGTAAGGAATGGTCACCCAAGTAACTCAGGTAGGTGGATCCCAACTCTAAGTCAGAGTAGACAAAGAGAACTTGTTAGAGTTTCCACTGGATTTGAGTACACTACTTATATCTATTCTACTTGGTCTGTGCACTACTTTCCCATGGTGATCATGTGACATGTCATGTGACCTCTCATGTGACTTCCCTGATTATGTAAGTCCATTCTAAAAATAGGAAAGTAAAAATAGAAAAGAAAGAGAAAAGAAAAGTTCTTGTTTCACAATTCATGACATTAAGTCCCGATAGGTACTGAGAGGGAAAAGATCTGGAAATTAATTAGGGCACAATCCCAACTCCATCCTGTAATGCCTGTCACGAGAGCAGTATAGGTGCCTATTCATTGGGGGAGCACTCATCTGAAATTGTCGATACCCTTCTTCACCACTACCATCGCATCGTCTACCAAGACTTCAAGTATCCTTTCTTCTTTCTCTCTCTCTCTCTCTCTCTCTCTCTCCCTCCCTCTCTTCATCTACCTTTGAGAGCTTTATCCACTGTGCCAACGACCCCCCAGCAGTGATATCATTGACTTTGGCATGCAAACTCCATCTATTTTCCATCCTTGATTCCAACTGAATTCCAGAGTTCGACCCTGTTTCTCTGATCAAGCCAAATCCTTATCCGACCTCTTATCACCCTTGATCCACTTCATTGTCTCACCACCAGGAGACTCTATGCAACCCTTTTATCTTCACCCACGACCACGACCACCAACACCAACATGCCATCTCATGTTGATCTCTTCCCATACTCAGGACAAAATTAGAGTTCCAGAGTCATAGTGCCTTGACTGGCATCAGGGCTGCTAACAGCTTCTGCCCTTTTCCTGCTGCTGCGAGTCAGTTGAGCACGCAAGGGCAGTGAGTAGCAGATGGCGCAATTAAGATCTGAGTGCAAGGCATTGTCATACAAGGGCTGTCAGAGGAGGATGAGGAAGAGAAGGTCAATCTTAGTCAACGTGACACTATGCCTGGTTTTTTTCAAACCTGGTAGTCAAGAACTGTCGTTCTCTTAAGACAGAGAGATAGTCAGGTTAGGTTATTCTAGATGATTTTCTGATGCTTCTTCATCTAAAGTATACTATATAGTTTATTGTTTTATTTTTTTTTTTTTCCACTTGGACATTCATTTTACAGGATTAACTATGGTATATAGACTTGAGTTCTCGTGCCGCCACTTCAAGGCTGCTGACCAAGCACAGGAATGAAAAAGATGCTCAACACTGCAGATTGGCTAAAAGAAGTTGACAATGATGATGTCACTGTCAAATAGTCAACAGCATCAAGAGCAGAGTGGATGATGGTAAGAACACCATGTTGGCTGAGACTAGTGAGGCCATTGATCCCTGGCCAGACATCAACTTTGAAGGGCTGGAAGCACAACTTTGTGTTGAAAAGGCAAAAAAATATGTCAGCATTCGATTGAGACTTCAACCCTTGGACCTCTGTAGCCTGGTAAGACAAACATAGAGAGACAAGCTGGGCAGAGAAGTCAGATTTGAGTTTGCAGAAATATTGGATGAGGTGGTCTGGGTTTGGCCTGTGTGTGAGGATGTGTGTGTGAGGATGCGGTGTTTGTTCTAGTAGTTGATGACCAGTCGCCATCATGAAAAGGCTTGTACTAAACCAGGACATGATTTCGGGCCCAAGAATGAAATGTGTCATGCATTACAACAGGACAGCTCCGAGAAAGGGGGAGGCTGCCATTAATTGCTAGACAGAGTACCTCAACATTTCAAAGCTCAGATATTGCGAGTTTATGGTATCTATCTTTGGAGTTCAATGGTGAAGTATTTTGGGAGCTGATTATGGCACTGAGCTTTCTGGTATGGCTCCCATCATGGTACTATATCCACAAAAAGTTAAGGAGTATGTTCATATTAACAAGTATGTAGACGACTGACCTTCGATGACCTGATGGGAGGTAGTACTAGAAACAAAAGATTTCTTGATGTGATCCTCACCTATCAACCAGTTCCCGACAGGAGAAATGAGAGCCAACAGTACAAGCGGAATCAAATTTATACCAGAGGCTCCTGTGAACCTCCTCAGGAGCCTCCCCAGGATAGCCCTGGGTATTGTAGTTGTGGAAATAGTGGTGTTTGTGATGAACCACAGTTGGAGAAATCCCTAGAACTCGACTGTTTATGTGTCAGTAGAGCGCATTGCCGAGGCTCTAGCCTTGAATGACTCTGGTTATTAGATGCAGGTGTATTACGTTTGGGTGTTTCTTGAATCAGAGTCAGCTTCAGTGAAGTATTCATCTGATTCTTCTTTGTCATGAGGGACATCTATAAGCAGATTCATGGTATTGAGGTGCTTTATGGGTGCTGTCGACATGAGTCTTCACCCCAAAGACCCGCCGGAAATGAAAGAGTTACGTGAATCATGATGGTTGTGATAACACACGACCATGTGTATAATGTCCTGAGCACTGACCGCTTATCTTACCCCTGTGTCATTGAGCTTCTCAGTGTTTATTAGAATATACAACTTGAGAATGTGCAGATCAAGAGACAGCACTATTTGAAGAGGAACAAAGATTAACGATATGTCTGGTGCTCCCTTCCAATCAGGAACCCCCCCCGTTCATGTGTTCATGCAAATGATATGATCCATCCTATGGTAACAAGCAAGTATAACTTTCTGCTCAATGGCAATTTGCGGTTCGATTGCAGTTGATGGGCTGGGCTAGTGATGAATAAGCCAGAGCATGTGAAAATTTCATCTTGACCTTTCATAAGTATGACTCAAGATAAAAAACAGTGTGTTCGTGGAAAGGAAAAGAAAAAACTCTACAAGAAGACTTTGAGAAGGAGATTTGATAACTGTAAAAAATTGGTTCTCAGTGGGGAATGGTAAATTTTTCATATAGTTCATATGATTTATTACTCAAGTATCCTCAGTCCTATTTTTCAAAGTATTACCAGTCACAATTGACGCACTCCTGCTACAGCTGAGGAGACAAATCATAGAAATATAATCTGGATACTGGTAGCAGCTGTTCTTTAGCCCTGTGAGCATGCTTACAATGCTAGTAATTCTTACTAATTCTTATTTCCAGTTGTTATTGACTGTAATGTGGCTGAGTTGGTTCAAGGCCAATCTCTTCTCTCAGTGGTCAAGAATTTAATTCCCCATGTTATTAATACACCTACAACAATTGTAGACAAAGAGGGAAATATCCTGGTCTGGTATTTACCAGGTTTTCTTGACCAAAGCCAACAAGTATTTTTTTTTTCACCCTCAACCTATTAATTTATTGATTGATTTTATTTAGAATCAGCTAATGGCAGTTACAAGGAAAATTGAATCAAGAAATAAAAGCAAAGAAACAAGTTGGAGAAGTGCTAAGGTTTCTTTTTTAAAACTCCCTGAACAAAGTATGTCTGGAAGAGTTGAAAATTTCTCTCCTGGTTGGCTTCCTCAAGGTCATGAAGTATGTATATATATATATATTTTAAATTCTTCAGTCCTATGACTAATATCAAAATTTAGTATGATTCAAAGGCTCAAATAAGGGCCTCTGTTTCTCTTAGAGGGAAAAACAACTCTCAAGAGTGGTTGGGTACAATCCAGCCCATAGCCCAATATATCAATGAGGTTTTTCTTTATTTATTCTCAATTCTTATCAATTATTCATTTTTATTAGATTTTTGCCTTTGTTCACCTAGAACTTCATTCAGCTGGCTCTCAGTATCTTAGAAAGCTCCAAGAAGATTCTGAAACCTCTAAATTGGCCAGCCAATGGGGTCTACCATTCACAGGTTGCACTGTCATTGTGAATAGAGTGACCAAAGAGCACATAGACCTCAGGGGAAGATATTCATGGTATGATCTACTGATAGGAGTAGGAAACTATACTAGGGCTACACTAGTACTCCCAGAGCTTGAGTTGACTCTTTCATACCCACCTGGTACTGGAATTTTCTTGTCTGGGACACTCCTGAAGCACAAGGTAGATAACTAGACAGCTGGAGATAGAATTGTATATGCATTCTATTCAAAGATTCACTTATTTGAATGTCTTGGCATAGAATTTCCAACTAAGTGACCTAACCAACATGATTTTGCTACAGTAGAAGAACTAGGTAGATTGTAGAAAGCTACCACAAATCCAAGACTACTCCAATAGTTCCAATAGTTCCAATGATAAGCATAAGTCCAACTTGGGATATTATTATGAAACTACCAAAAGACACTGGCCATGCCCCTGTCAATTTGAGCAGGCTCTGCAAGATAGCAAAGGAGGAGGAGGATATGGTGTATGATGAGGACAGTTAATCACAAGACCCCCCAATTACCCCATTCCTGCCTGTAGACTATTGGAAACCCCATTTAGAGGCCACTCATAGATGAATGAAGTGGGTAGCCCAGGTTGGTGAGTATTGGCCTATATCCCGAACTGTGCACATGTTGCTCCAGGACATGTCTGGGCTGCTACTTGAAGAGAATCCAGAGCCAATAATCTCTGAGGCTTGAAATTTGCCCTACGCAATTGCCATTCCAAAGTGTGGGCAGAATTCTTTTGGTGGGATCTGGTCCAGATCATCCTTCACTCTTGACCATTGCAACCCATCTGAGGCCAAGTTCTTCTTTCTCTTCACCATCCTCTGCCCTGTGCTTATGGCCGTTGAAGTTGTTGAAAGTGCTTCTTTTTCTTTTCTGATTATTCTTTTATCACCTCATCAATCCCTCATTTCTAAAAATCAAATCAATCTCAAATCACACAACAGGACATCGGCACATGTCTTTTCCCTTTTGTACTCTTCTTAGTAGCCTCCTCCTCCTGCTGTGCCTCCATCTCTGCCTCTTTTTCAATTATACTCAAAATCTCCTTTGCAATTCCTGAGGACTCTGGCTCCTCTTGTACACATGTCTGTATCCTATAATGGAACAACCAGGATATAATATAGATATCAATCTTCTTCAGAGTAAACTTTGCTTTTGGTCATTAGATAATAATAATTGAGCTCAAGTTCTTGTATTGGCCAACAGACAGAGTTGTTGTGTTTTTTTTTTTTCCACCAAGTAGATACTTAAGGGTGTCACGTTTGGTACGTCTCGCTTCGCCTTCAGAGATACGTTAGTAAGTTCATCGACATTTGAGTAGCGCTTTCCATTTCTTGATAAATACTTTGCAATAAATCTTGACTTTTCTCTTCTGGTATCTCGTCCCGTTTTGAATTTCAGTGGCATAAACACTCATAGGTTGATCCCCATATGTTGTTGGTATCAAAGATAGAATAGCAGCTAGTATATACCAGCTGTGAAGTTTCCAACCCTCTAGCAAACTATTGGAAATTGTAAGGAATGGTCACCCAAGTAACTCAGGTAGGCGGATCCCAACTCTAAGTCAGAGTAGACAAAGAGAACTCGTTAGAGTTCCCACTAATTGGCTCAGCTACTTATACATGAATATGTATTTACAAGTATTTGCCTAACTATTTTATCCTGCACATCCCTTTTGAGTCATGATGTCCCACATGCATTTAATATTACATAATTAATGGAAAAGAAAAAGAAATAAAATAATCTGCCACTGCAGATCGTCTAGCTCGCCTGCCGTTTTATAACACTACTCCCCTCTCAAGGATCCTCGTCCTGAGAACTTTCTCATAGCTCATCATATGGGTCCCTTAGGTCTCCCATATCCTGATTTTCATCCCCCAGTTCCTCTAAATATTTTCTATCTTCTTCAAGCCTCTGTCGATCTTCCTCGTCCACTTCTTCATCCCATTCCTTTATCTTTCCTCCCTTATCTTCTTCCTTTTCTTCCATCCTTTTCAAGAATGGATTCCTGTTATACCTAGAGAATGGATTTTTCTTCCACCGTCTCCAATTTTCCTCCATTCATCTCCAATATTCCCTGTCGTACTTCTTGTTGCCCCATCTATAGAGCAATTTCGCCGTATATCTTCCTGGCAATTCCCTGCTGAACACCCTCTTTTCTTCATCTGCCTCTTGCTGTCTTACTTCTTCCTCTTCTTCTCTATGATACTCTCTTTCAAATTCTTCTACTAAGTCCATCGCATTCTTCAAGTTCTCTCTACTCTCCCATGTGTCTTCTTCCGCTGTACATCCCTTCCATCATACTAAGTATTTCTCCCTTCCTCATACCTTTCTCTTGTTCATAATTTTCTCCACCTCCCACTCTTCTTCCCCTTCAATCACCACTGGTTGTGGTGCTTCTTTTCTCTGGCCCTCCACTTGTAATTTGTACCATCGTACTTGACTGATGTTAACTACTGGATGTATTCTCACTGTAGTAGGTAGCTCTAATTCTATTGCATTACTAGAAATGATTGCTTTCACTTTATAAGGTCCCATAAAGTGTTCAGTGAGCTTCTCCATTCATCTTCCAACTATTTGGTACTTCAAGTCTTTGGTGCTGAGTAGCACTAAGTCACCAACTCAATATTCCTCCACCTCTCCTCTCTCCCTATCTGCATACCGCTTCATATCTTCTTGCACTTTCTGTAGCGCTGCTTTTGCTTCCTCCTGTATATTCTTCAATCTTTCCGCAAACTTCTCTGCTCCTTCATATTTCCCCTTCTTTCTCATCTCGAACCCCATTCTAGGATCTTGTTCACTATTTGCCTTAAAGGGCAAAACCTTGGTTCCTGTATGCACTTTGTTGTTATAGGCAAATTCTGCTGTTCCTAGCTATTCTGGTCATTGCTCTTGTCGATGATCGATGAACATTCGTAAGTACTGTTCAAGTTCCTGATTCATCCTTTCTGTTTGACCATCTGTCTGTGGATGGAACGCCATGGACAATTTTGTCTCGATCCCCAACATGCGGTTCAGTTTTTTTATGATCCCTGCTGCAAACTGTGGTCCTCTATCAGAGATTATGCTATCTGGTAACCTATGTAGTTTCCAAATGTTATCTCTAAATAAGCGTGCTAATCCTTCTGCATTAGTCTTTTCTGTAGTAGGTATAAAGTGTCCCATTTTCGTGAATCTGTCTACTACTACTAAAATTGAATCATATCCTTGTGCTAAAGGCAACTTCATAATGAAGTCTGCACTTATATGAGTCCATGCCTTTCCTGGAATCAAATTTGGCATTAATTTTCCTACTGGTGGTTGTGTTCAATTCTTGTTGCGTTGACAGGCATCGCATCCCTCCACATATCGCTTCACCTCTCTAGTAACCCCTGACCACCAGAAATTCCTTGTCACCAACTCTGCTGTTTTCCACTGTCCTCCATGTCCTCCTACAGGTGTATCATGGTGTAGCCTGATTACTTCCGCTCTCAGCCTCTCATCCTTAGGGACATACACCTTTCCTTCCTTCAGCATTAGGCCATCTTCTTGATGCCATTCTTCATCCCTTGTAAGGCTTTGGATTGAGGTTGAGTAACCCCAACCCTTAATCCTCTCTTTATCTGAGATTGACAAAGAGAACTCGTTAGAGTCCTTGCTGAATTGTGTACACTACTTATACATGTCCGATTATTTGTCCTTGTTTACTGATCCGACTATATTACATAATTAAAAGAAAAAGAAAAGAAAAAGAAAATATTAACTTAGAGACAGAAGGCGATTCATGACATCCCTTAACATTTTCACTCCTGCTCACTTCATTTCTTCCACCACTTTTACTACCTTGTCATCCTTTGCCTCGCTCTTCCTTACTTTATCCAGTAAGTCTACTCCTTCTATGATCACTTCTGCTGTTCTCACCCTTCACGCCTCTATCCACTCTTTCTTCACTAATACTTGCTCTTTATTATCCTTTTCCACTCCAACCTCCCAATCTGGCCTCCTGCTTAACCTATCTGCTTTTCCCATTTTACTTCCTGAAATGTGTTTCAGTATAAAGTCGAACCTAGATAAATACAGAGCCCATCGTGCTTGTTGGTGATTTAGTTTTTGGTTGCTCATGAAATACTCCAGGTTTTTATGGTCGGTCCAAACTTCAAATTTACTTCTGGATCCTTCCAGGAAGTGTCTCCATGCCTCCAAGCAGCATATTATTGCCAACATTTCCTTATCGTGTATTTCATAGTTCCTTTCTGTTTCATTTAACGATTTGGAAATATATGCTGCTGATCTCCACTTGTTATCTTCACATCTGATTGACAACACTCCTCCTGTTGCAAAGTTAGAGGCATCCGCCTCTACTCTAAATTCTTTATCTAGGTCCAGTGCAACCAATAGAGGTCGATTTGTGAAGACTGTTTTCAACTGCTTGAAAGCTTTCTGCTGTTCCTCTCCCCACCTCCATTTTTCTTCCTTTCTCATTAGATTGTTCAAGGGTCTAGCCAGTTTTGCAAAGTCCTTCACAAATCTCCTATAGTAGTTTGCCAGACCCAAGAACTTCCTCACATCTCTGACTG
>Ga0153966_100551_pt1 | contig 12280 bp, 11 predicted proteins | sample TSFL050MetaG_FD_104738 | JGI IMG/M metagenome (GOLD analysis project Ga0153966, IMG submission 104738) | Attine ant fungus gardens microbial communities from Florida, USA - TSFL050 MetaG | ecosystem: Host-associated > Fungi > Mycelium > Unclassified | place: USA: Florida, Paynes | collected... | reverse complement strand
TGGGTCCTGACACTGTTTGCTTATTGAGCCTATGATAGTCCATAATCATGCATTTTTCTCCATCTTTCTTTCCCACAAAGAATACTGGTGACATCTGGGGCGATTTAGAAGGTCTAATGTACTCTTTCTTTAAATGCTCATTGACAAACTTCTGTATCTTTTCTTTTTTATTTCTGGAGAGAGGATACACTCTTACTTTGCTTGCTTTGAAGTTGTCATTGAGATCTATTGCATGATCCCACACCTTTCTAACTAGCATCCTTTTGGACTCTACCTTTCCAAATACCTTCAACCACTTATGGAACCGCTTAGGTACCCTTTTTATGATCCACCTCTATTTCTTTTTCTCTTCTCCAGTCTTTCTTCTCATTTACTGCCTATCTAACAGTCTTTCTTTCATTTTCTCTTACTTCTTTTTTTCCCTTTATCTTTACTGCCTTTCCGCATAATGGTAGGCATCTCGTCATTCTCATCTCCTCTTTTTCCCAGTCTATTTCTGGGTTATAGACTGCTAGCCATGGCATGCTCAGAATTACATCTGTCTTTCCCAGTTTACAAACGTCTATTCATACTCTTTCCACATGTCCTTTGTGGAACATGTTCACTTCTACTTCATACATAATTGCACCTCCACTATTACTGGTGTCATCTACATTTCTCACTTGCAAAGATTGATCCAATTTGATCAACCTATATTCTCCTTTCTGAGCTAAGCCCTTGCTCATAAACATTTCCATTGCACTACTATCCAGCAACACCTTCACTGTTCGTTCTTCATGAGTATCTATTCTCTCAATACCCACAGTTATTCACATTTCTCTTAGAGGCTTAAATGTTTGCCTCACTTCTCTTGCTTCCCCTTTCTGTATTGCTTTTTGATTGACAGTTCCTGTCACTCTTCTTGGATCAGTGATTCCAGCCCTCCTCTTCTGGACCCTAGGCACTGTCCATTCCACCTTTTCTCCCCAATTTCACCATGGTGTTTTCTTCCCTGTCCTATAGGGAGGACAGAAAGCTTCCTCCTTTTTATTTCTTTCTACTTTCTCTTCTATCACTGCATCTTTACCTTTACATATGCTACACTTCATCCACTCTGCTCTTCCATTTTCTGCTTCCCTGTCTCTCCAATTCCATGCTTCTTTACAGCTCCCACATCATATGTTACACAACTGCACCTTCTCTAGGAACCCCTGTTCCCTATTTTCTTCCATCTTTGTCCCCTTATAATCACATCCCCTACACTCCACAAATGTCACCACTTCTCTGGGCATGATCCACCCTTTCATACACATTGCTGCTCCCCTTGGAGGCAGTCTCCTCGCTCCACTATGTTCCTTCACCTTTTCCCATACTTCTCATAATGGTGCCACTTCCTCTTTTCTCTTCTGCTTCTTTTGTGAACACTCCCACTTCTTGTGTCCCACTTCTCTACATCCAAAGCATTTTACTGCCTCTCTCACTACTTCTTGTCTCCTTACTTCTCTTACTCTACACTGTATCACCCTATTCTTCAACACCTCAAATTTATTTCCCCTTACTATCTTCTTCTTCTTCTCTTCTCCTTTATACTTTCAGGCAAGGTGCCCAAACCTCCCACATCTCCTACAGATTCTTCCTTCTCTTTCTTCTAGTTCTACTTTTAGTTTGGCAAAGGCCCGCCTTTAATTGAGCATGCTACTCATGAGTTGGTTGTACACCTCTAAAGACATCATGTATTGTATTTAGAAGAGCGAGTTATTATTGTAGAAAAAAGTTCTATGTATTTGAGGAGCTCATCATGTTCTTTACCTGTCTCACTTATATGTTTGCTGGGGTGCAAGATCTTCACCCAGCTAGGTGCCTACTGCCGTACTAACTACTGCCCTAATACTAGGGTAAACTATCACTTCACGGAGAAGATCCTTACTTTAAGTAGCCTCCTAAAGAACAATTACTATTCTCCTACATAGACTAATCATAATGGACCAGTAGCACAAAGTTGATATAACAAAGGTAATACAAGTAAACTACCAAGCCTACTCAATTGTAAGGTCTGGTCTGGGCTAGTATCTGAGTTTGGTCCTAACCATCCTTCCTAGTTAGTCCACTTAAGTCTGTGGCCCAGCTATAAGGAAGTTGGGAGTGATCTGAGTTGATCACACACCAAGGGAGCAATAAGAGTAAGTATAACAAGGATCAAGACAATTAGTGTCTGAATGTGTAAATGAGTCCTAGTATAAGGATTTTAGTTGCAGTTGAGTAATCTTAACCTTAATCCCATTCTTTATCAGAGTTAACAAAGAGAACTTGTTAGAGTCCTCACTAGATTCTGTATGCTACTTATACATGTTTGATTGTTTGTCCTTATTTACTGATCCAAAGTTATTATGTAATTAAAAGAAATATTGACTTCGAGGAAATTGAGTGATTCATGACATTTATACTTTTCCACCTCCCCTTTATCTCTATCTGCATACTGCTTCATATCTTCTTGTGCTTTCTATAGCACTGCCTTAGCTTCCTCCTGTACATTCTTCATCTTTTCTGCAAACTTTTCTGTTCCCTCATATTTTCTCTTCTTTCTCAACTCAAATCCTATTCTAGGGTTTTGTCCATGGTTCACTTAAAAAGATAACAACTTAGTTCTAGTATGCACCTTATTATGATATGCAAACTCTGCCATTCCTAACCATTCTGGCCACTGTTCTTGTTAATGGTTAATGAACATTTAGAGATATCATTCTGATTCCTGGTTTATCCTCTCAGTTTGACTATCTATTTGTAGATAAAATGCAGTTGACAATTTGGTATCAATCTCCAACATATAATTCAGCTCCTTCATAATTTCTGCTGCAAACTGTGGTCCCCTATCAGAGATAATACCATCTGGTAGTCTGTATAACTTCTAGATATTATCTCTAAATAATTGTGCTAGTCCTTTTACATTTGTTTTCTTTGTAGTAAATACAAAGTGTGCTATCTTTGTAAATCTATCTACTACTACTAAGATTAAGTCATATCCTTGAGCCAAAGGCAACTTCATAATAAAGTCTGCACTAATGTGGGTCCATGTCTTTTTTGGAATCAAATTTGGCATTAGCTTTCCTACTAGTGGTTGTGTTCAATTTTTATTATGTTGTCATGCTAGACAATTAATTTTGGTAATATAAGTGATATTTAGAACATAATAACATAATATATAGCTCTCAAGAGAATTGGCTCTTCAAACATAACTACTAGAAGTCCAGTTATGTACTTGTAAATACTATTGGAGACTGTACCTTAGTCCTGATTGGCAATCCAAATATAGAAGAACAAGACAAGGATATACCAAAAGTTATTGGGAAGTGATAGAAAGAAGAAGGACCCAAGAAATATGAACAGGAAACAGAGGAGAGACTAGAGGAAGATTTAGGAGAGAAATTAAAAGAGTTGAAAACAGAGAGAAGTAAGATCAATAACAAAAATGCACTTGAGAGTGGTTGGACCAATGTTCAAAGTACCTCTCAAGTACCCTAGAATACTTAGAACAGGCTCAAGGTCAGCTGACAAGATAAAGAAAGTTGGTAGGAAATAGATAAAGAGTATGGAAAGTGGCTGTTGTATAATTGGATACAAACTCAACTTATTCTACCTGCCTTTTCAAGTAATTGGGAGGATTTCTTTCTTATTTTGTTTGTTGCATTCTAGGCTTTGTAATACTAATATAATACTCTAGTAGCATAGGGAGATATAAGAAGAAGAACCCCCATCTTTGCTCTTTGTTGCTTTAGAGCTGAAACTCAACTTGAGTGACTAAGAGCTCTTTTTCTCTTTTTTTTTTTATATAAAACTCTATAAAACTTCCCTCAAGAGATATCCATTCTAAAGGAGGACTTGGGCATTTACTTGAACTAGAAGCTAAACTACTCACTACATATTTTCAGAATAAGTTGCCAACTGTATAGTCAGTTAAAAGTGTCATAAAAAAGTGACTACTAAATAGTACCATGAAATTATAACAAAATACTTGTTCAATGAACTACATAAATAGCTGGACCCTCATTAGCAAGTAGCCTTACTAACGTTGTTTTTTTGGTAGAATGATAAACCATACTATCACAAATGGTTACTTACTGAGTTTGTGATTGAAGAGTTCTTTAATTCTCAAGCAAGGTAAAATAAGCAACAAAAGATGTTGTTAAGTCTGAGGTCTAATCCTCAGACTATGAAGCCTTATATACAGGAATAGATGGTTTGTGTACCTGAACAGAGCATCACATGTTCTACTGTCTATTGTTCTACATATGGCAGTCCTTTTGTGTCTAAAATAGCGATAACTTAACCATAAAAGGGGCTGTCCTTGTTTATGTTCAAGGATTGATATGCATCTATAGGTAATAGATCAATATCATGCCAAACCTTGAGGTCCTTGTATCTCCACAGGATCTTATCACCCTAAGGTCTATTTATGGTTGTCAGAAGTGTATTGAAGAGAGCTTCCATATGCATGTGGAATCAAATGTCTGTGTTTGGCGGTTCCTGAGATATCTGTTGATTAGTATCTGGTACTGATTAACTGATATCTCAGTGAGTATTGATTGCTTTGACACATTTTGGGCATTGTTTGAAAGGTCTTCTTAAGGGCTTTCAGAAGTATCTTAGACCGTGGGAATCGTGCAAGTATTTGTGGAGTTATTGGCTAAATGAAGTTTGTGATATATACAGTATGTGACTACTGGTCCATAGTACAACTGTGACAGAAAGCGAGCTTGCATGAGGGCAATGTAAGATCTAGGTAGGACTGCTGTATTGATGGTGAGCTAGTCTACTAGACTAGTACCTTGGATAGTAGTGCTACAGTATGAGAAAAATGCACATCTTTGAGATCCAACTAGTAAGAGTGCTCTCAAATGGAAACTAAAAACATTTCTTTTATTCTAGTGTTTAATAACAAGTGTTTACTATCTCATGAGCTCCTCTCTTTTATATTTGATTACCTCCCCAGTACTTACTTGATTGCACACAATTGTGAAATGACTTAGAGATTCTGACTCCCTGACTCAGTAATATTCACTTTTGTAAGAACAGTAAAGCACATTTATTTCTTATTCAAAATCCCATTTCCCCCCTACAAACTAAATCTTAAATTTTCTTTATTACCCCCTATCACTGTGAACATTACTATCAGATATCTCAAACCCATAAAACCAATACCTAACTTTCCTAGATAGTTAGTATTCTAGTCTTTGAACTGATATACTACTCAGAACAGACTCAAGAGTACAAAGTACTACTCATAAGACAAGCTATGGTACATAGGACTCATTATCAGAAACTGTAACATTATAGATCACCCATCAGATATGTCTATTAGTCATTGATGGATAGCTATAGAAATAGATCTTACTTGTGAGAACAGGAAGCAGTCCATAGTACTATTAAACTATATCAGAAAGATATATCAGGTAAGTAGAAAGAGATGTGATGTGATAAGGAAGAAGAGAATGAAGAGCAGAAGAGTACCTAAGCAATAGTGAGGGGCAGATGGCCTTGATTGGCCACTGTAAACTAAAAATAGGCCCTGAGTCTGAACTGAAAACAAGTTAGCAATAAAGAAAATAACTTATAAGAGGATATTTTGATGTCAAAGATACCTAAGACATCATCATTCTAATAATGCAAAACTAGGTTAACAAGGATTAGGAAGGATTAGTTGTATGGAATGCATAGACTTCAATTTTATTTCAAGTGGCTTGGTTTCATTCTCAAGTTTCCATTTTCTTTCTATTTTCTTATTTCTTTGTTTATATTCTCAATATAAAATACTCTAGTTGCAAGAAAAGCACAAAAAGGGAACTCTGTACCTGCCTTCTAAGCTCTAGAGTTGTAAAATCATGATCTTGAGTGTTTTAAGTATTGTGTGTACTCTCACCTAGAAAAGAGCAAAAAACTCATTCACGAGTGTAACTAGAACTACTTGGAAGACTTGGATAGCCTTATGCCCTAGAAGGTAGAACTTTCACCATGTTTTGGGGTAAGACTTGCTGGTCATATAGTTAACTGTAGTGAAGTACCTCACAAAACACAGCTAGATCTGAGACTATACTGCTAGATCAATAGTAAACCAGTATAGCTAGACTAGGAACTAGTGAAGACTATTACAGTACAAGAGGAATGTGTACTTTAGAGATTTGTCTCAATCCAGAACTGGCACACTTTACAATGAAACATAAAAACAGATTCTATTTTCTTATTTTATATTTCTATTGAGACTGTTTCTTATCAATTTCACTTTTTATCTACTCTTGAGGCAACTTTTACATCTTATGAGTACACTTTTAAATTGTGTTTTTACCTCTCAAACACTTTTTTTATTCTTCTGAGTTAATTTCTCTCTATGAACAATACTCAAGGACTAGCATTATTACTTCATCTACAGTCTTAGTAATTCTCTCGTTTGTTTTGAAGTTGTTTTGTACTTGGATACCACCAACCAAGGAAAACACAAAACACCCTTGTCAGCACATCTGTCAAAGGTTTTTAAAATAAGTGTCTGTCTGCAGGTGGAAAACTTTAGACTAATAAACTTCCTTTATTTCTTGAACTCAACTCTTTTTTTCTATTCTCATCCTTTCTTCTTTTTCTTTCCAGATTTTTTTTCTTTTTCTTTTCTCTTCTTTTCTTCCAAGCAAAGTCTTTCCATGGCCTAAACTTCTTTCTTTGCCTTGTATTTGGCCAATGTTTTTTCTATATACATGTTATTACAAATGGTCACTTACTTAGTTTGTGATTGAAGAGTTATTGATTCTCAAGAGTTTGAAGACAAGATAGAATAAACAACAAAAGATGTTGTTAAGTCTGAGGTCTAATCCTCAGACTATGAAGCCTTATATACATAAAAGAATAGTCTGGATAGAGCATCACATGTTCTACTGCCTATTGTTCTATATATGGCAGTCCTTTGTGTCTGAAATAGTGATAACCTAACCATAAAAGGAGCAGTCCTTATTTGTGTTCAAGAATTGATGTATATCTATGGATAATAGATCAATGTCATACCAAACCTTGAGGTCCTTGTATCTCCACAGGATCTTATTGCTCTAAGGTCTATTTATAGTCATCAGAAGCATATTGAAGAGAGCTTCCATGTGCATGTGGAAGCAAATGTCCATGTTTAGCAATTCCAAAGATATCTACTGATCAGTATCAAGCACTGATTAACTGATATCTCAATGAGTACTGATTGTTTTAATACATTTTGGGCATCATTTGAAAGGTCTTCTTAAGGGCTTTCAGATGCAACTTAGACCATATGAATCATGCAAGTATTTGTGAAGATATGGCTAAATGAAGTTTATGATAAGTTTACTTAAGTTTATGACCTGGCTATGAGAAGGTTGGGATTGGTCTGAGACGACCACACACTAAGAAAGTGATAAGAGTTAATTGAACAAGAATCAAGGTAATTAATATTCTAGTAGTGATAATAAGTTCTAGTATAAAAATTTAGACCTTTTGGTTAAGCAACCTTAAGCTTGACCCCATTCTAAGTTAGAGTTAACAAAGAGAACTCATTAGAGTTCCTACTAATTGGTTTACACTACTTATACAATTTATTTATTTGTACACATTATATTTCTCTTGTATTTTCCCTTTTGAGTCACCATTCCCAATTTGGTAATAAGTTCTCACATATCCAATAAATTAAAAAAGAAAAGAATATTGACTTAGGGGAATTTAGCAGTTCATGACAAATATATAGTACTAAATGTATGTCCAAAATAACCATGTCTTCGACAAAAAACAATAATGCTGTAGTCATCCTGTGTCAACCCACCTCAGCAGCAAAGATAATAGAACAACAGTCATTTTGTGTCAGTCCACCTCAATAGTATGCATTCTCACTTTCATCTTATCAATATACTTACCAATCTTTGTCTCTGGATCTCAGGTATCCAGCATCTTGAGTGATGGACTGCATATATTCTTCCTTAGACCATCCCCATAGTTATGCAGGGCAGCAAATTGACCTGCATTGAACCGAACTTTGGATTGTAAAACATTTTCCCAGTATACAAAATAATTGAGCAGTAACAAGACTTCGACTAGGTTCTGACTAGCCAGATGGTTCGATAACAGGGAGGTGACAGAATCTGCATGACATTGAGCTGAGAGCTATTATAAATCAATGGTTGCCAAAGGTTTCAACCTTGGTTATCAGTCCTGAGCATTGACTGTATAATACAAGGCAACTATATTCGGATCGTGGTGGCCCTTTAGATAGTCATGCAGATATGCAACCCTATACAAGATAACCAAGTGGGAACGAACAGAAGATGAAGGAATATGCGATCGCGCTATAGATATAACGAGGAGCAAAAGATGACCGAATTTGATCTCTCCAGCATCTCCGATGCCTTTTCGAATTTTTGTTTGAGTTCATGATTTCCAATGACTTTGGCTGCTTGAGCCATTTGACGGATGAGCTCGCTTAATCGCCGGAATACACGGATGATGGTCCCTTCAAACTGATCTGTGAACTGGAATCAAGTGGTGGATTTCAGAGGACTTTCAAGCGGAGAAGAAAAGATTGACCTTGAGTATATCAGTAAATGAGACACCCCGACACCACTGAATGACAGCATCCATAAGTTCGACCTTGAACGATGACACATATTCGTCTTCTTCGATCGTTAATTTGGATTCCTTAGAGACTTTTGCAATGCGACGCGCAAACTCTTGCATAACACGCAGAGGCGCTGCTAGTTCCTCTTTGAGATTCATCTCCTTTTCACTCTATACATGAACACGATCAGTAAGCTTAAACATGTGTGAGAGAATCTACGGACCTTCTCCGTAAACACGAAGCAGCTCAAAAGTGCAGCACACTGTTCAGGAGCAAGCGGATTGAAAACACCATTGAAAATCATCTCTGTCAATAATAACTCGTCGCCTGTACTGATCTCACAGGCTACGCGACCTTTGATATCAACAATATCGGCAGAATTTGTAAAATTGAGCCGTCGAAGAACACGTTTACGACATTTGAGTTCCTCAAGCTGAAGTACATCACGTGTGTCTTGGATTCGTTTCCTGAGTTCTCGAATTTTATCTTGATGGGCCCGTTTCTTGGAATATAAGGTGTAAAGGTGGGGAAGCTGGGGAGAAGTATGAAGGGGGCTGGAAAACATTTTCTTTTCCATGAGAGAAATTTTCTGCTGGGACGCTCAGTAAGAATCCTGCAGAAAAGCTGAAGAACATGCCTTGACTAATTCCTTGAATTTGTCATCTTTAATGCCCATATGTTGAATGGGATCCAGCAGCGCAATACCCTTGGGAAATCGACTTTCAACCTCCAGCACGCTTTTCCAGAGGTGTTCCCGCGCAATGTCTTGTCGTAAATCCTTAGGGACAACAAGCCGAAGGTGGCTGATACTGTCAATGGTTGAAAGTAGGACTGGCACAATTACTGGCTGGCCCTTCTGTTTGGTAGGACAAGGCTTAATGCCGGCGGGCTGAGTAGTGATCTTTGAATGATCTGAAGAGGGAGCGCTGCCTTTGGCGACGTTCAGAAGGACATCGACTATATACTGCTCATGAGGGGGGACATCAGCTTCGGGTATTGGTCGGTTCTGGGAGCGCATAAGATTAATCAGACGATGTGCTGGGAGCAGCAGAATCCGCATACCCTTGGTGGTAGGCGTTTTTGGAAATTGATTACAACACCCCACCCAAAGTCTAAACTCTGATACTTGATTTTAATCAATCGTCCAGGAAGGAGGAAGGGGAGAGAGTAAGATGGGTGGGTGATGACCTCTCGAAAGTCAGCCGTTAGCTGGTCTAACTGTTGACGATATTCATAATATTCTGCGACGCGTTCTTCGTCCGGTATCTCAATTGCATTTTTTGTGTCCTCTTCTAACATGAGCTCTGTGCACGACTGTAAACGTTTCAATTCAAGTGAAAAAATCTGCCATGCGCACCTCTCTCTAATAGCGGTATCCCAGCACTGCTTTGGAACTGGAAAAAGCACTTTTCAAGCATAAACTCAGGACTGATGCCTTCGACTTTCATCAAATTCAGGATCATGTTATATCCAAGATGGAAAGCCGAGTCTAATCGATCAGCTTCGCCTTTCACCATAGTTTTTGCTGCTGCGGGTTCAAGCTTTTCGTCCACCATCATAATCACAACTCCCCGATCGTCCAGGCCACGTCGACCAGCACGTCCAGACATCTGGATATACTCTCCCGAAGACAGGTTACGAAATTCCCTTCCGTCAAACTTCCTTGCCGCAGTGAAGACGACGGTTTTTGCTGGCATGTTCAGGCCAATGGAGAACGTTTCTGTGGCAAAGAGAACTTTGATCAGACCTTCTTGGAATAAAATCTCAATAACTTCTTTGAGAATCGGGAGGAGACCACCGTGATGTACACCAATGCCACGTCGAAGGAGAGGAAGAAGGTTTGTGATTTGAGGAAGCTGACGATCTTCTTCTGCGAGATTGATGATCGCATTCTTGAAGATATTGGTGACAAGGTCTTGTTCATCTGGAGAATTGAACTCAAATTTAGACATATTCATAGCGAGTCCTTCACACTCGCGCTTGCCGAATGCGAAGACGATAACGGGATTGTAATTTTTGAGCATAATCATTTTGATTATTTTAGATATGTCAGATGGCCCTATAATCGATGTGAATAGTGAGATTAGAAGAGATGCTTTTCGAGCTAACCTTTACTTTGGAGTGTACCTCCTTTCTTTATTTTTCCCTTTCTGCCCTTTCCGGCTTCTGGGTCGGCTGGATCATCACCCTGGCCTTCTTGCAACTTGCCCATGGCCTTGCTGAAATTGTCATCCCGAAACTCACCTTTTTCGTTTACAACAAGAAAAATACCATCTCCGCCGCAAGGGAATAAGTAGTGTTGCAATGGGGTGGGCCGAAGGTCGGTGTATACAACGTGGCAAGGTTGATCATGCGATTTGCATATCCATTCCGCAAATTGCATTGCATTGGGTATTGTCGCTGATAGGAAGACATAACGTACAGTGTGCGGAAGAAGAATAATTGTCTCTTCCCAAACCACACCACGATCCACATCGCGCATGTAGTGGATTTCGTCGAAGATAACCCAAGCCACTTCACGCATGATTTCTGAACCACGATATAGCATCGAACGCAAAATCTTGAGGCACGTATGAGTATAGACATCTCTTGCAAGCAATTCCCAGTCACCTCTGTTGTCATTACCAAACATGTCGCCGAGGGATTGATGGTCACATCTCCGGTCATGAGTCCAACATCTCCAAACTCTGCCAGCATTTCACGATACTTCTGATTGCTCAATGCCTGAAAAAGAAGTGAGCAAAAATTTCCGACCCTCAGCAAGATGGGAACCTTGATAGGGCTTGTATAAATGACCCTCTGTTTTCTATTAAGACATTGAGCAATAGCATATTCAGCTACGACAGTCTTTCCTGCACTAGTGTGTGCCGAAACAAGCACGCTCTCGTTACGTTGGATGGCATAGACAGAAACCTTCTGGAAGGGATCCAGTTCAAACTTGTACTCCCGATCAGGTTTTGCAGGTGGAACATGTTGAGATAGCGGAGTATATTGGTGACCAGGCGGTACAGCGACTTGGTGCCGAACCTAGAGCATCATCCGCTAAGGTAATTGGCATGAAATAAAAAACATACCTGGTGACGCAGCTCCAAACGCGATCCTACCTCAGTAGTGGTTCCAGTCAAACCAGCACTTGCAGTAACCTCTCGCTTGGCTTCGGTTTCAAAGTCATCTAGGACTACAGGGCCGGGTGACCTTAGTCGTGCTCTCTTCGTAGCATTGATCGCGAGCTCTATGTCAGCGAGATGGTCGCCATCCTTTTCTGGGGGTCGGAGCTTTGGACTCTGGGCTTTCCTTTTCAAACTGGATGTAGGTGTGGGTGGCCTATCACTGTTCTGTCCCGTGAAATGAATTCCTTCGTCAAGATTGTCTGGAGGGACGTCAAGGAAAGAGAAAAGATTGGCACTCATGAGACACAGCGTGCAATCTGATGTCAAGTCGCCGCTGAACTGGGAATATCAAGTCGAGTCACAAGGTTTGATGTCAAGTGATTTTTTTAATTTTATTATTATAATTCAACAAGTTTATTATTTTTATTTTCTTTTCTTTTTTAAATCATCAATTATAAAGCTACTCTAAATACAAATGAGCAGGAGGCAATCGGGAGCACGGTGGCAGACCCTGCGGCATGTGTTGTAAGCATGCCTCCTAAGTACCAACTATGTAGTTAGTAGCCTAGGTAGCGAAGAGCGA
>Ga0153966_100549_pt1 | contig 12390 bp, 9 predicted proteins | sample TSFL050MetaG_FD_104738 | JGI IMG/M metagenome (GOLD analysis project Ga0153966, IMG submission 104738) | Attine ant fungus gardens microbial communities from Florida, USA - TSFL050 MetaG | ecosystem: Host-associated > Fungi > Mycelium > Unclassified | place: USA: Florida, Paynes | collected... | reverse complement strand
TACATAATGCTGCCACGGCCTGCCTATTCACTCCATGTAATAAATTGATGATTTAAAAAAAAAAAAAAAAAAAAAAAACCAAAACAAAGAAACTACCCACCCAAACTCAACACCCAAAATCTCTTCTTTTTTTTAATTGGAAAGAAACATTTAATTGTTTTTTTTTTTTTTTTTTTTTTTTAAATCATCAATTTATTACATGGAGTGCATAGGCAGGCCGTGGCAGCACTATGTAAAGGTAGCTACACACCCCCGACACGTGTTGTAAGCATGTCTCCCAAACCCCAACTGTAGTCAGTAGTCTAGGTAGAGAAGAAATTGTACACTAAATGACAGATACCAGTGTTCAAAATATGCTCCTACCAATGTCTCGATCCTCCCCCTAGCCTCCCATACCTTGTGACCAGACCAACCCTCCTCGCACATAACACTTGTGAACAGACACTAAAACAGGTACTCCGGTCAGACCCCTTTTCAGATAGGTACCAGTGACTTCTCAGTGAGCCAAAGCTCTATGAGAAGAGCCTAAGTCAGTTCATTCTATCAACAGCACATTCCCCATTCTTTGTCAAAGCCCAACCTATGTGACTTCCTGCAATGGTAAAGGTGAAGCAAAGGCAGCCCACCCATGTTTTGAGCATTGGGGCTCTACCATCAGGTTTTTGATTAGGGGATTGCAAAACCACCTGGACAGCAGTGTTAACTCGGTATGATCCTTTTGGACTACCATCTGCATTTTGGATGCTGCTCTCTAGAAGACAAAAGCAAGAAAAGCTCCTCCAGCAAGAGCCTTGACTGGTACAATGCATCCAACACGTGTCGTAACGATCACAAGCCAGACATAAATAGACAATATTGTGGAAGACCAGAATATAAAGAGGAAGGTGAATAACAACAATATTAATGTAAGATTTTTGGTATCATATGATCCCTCTGGGGGTCCAGAGGGGGGTGGTGGTGGTTAAAGGACAAGAAGGTGTGGCCTTGACATGGTCCACTTCTCGATGAATACAATCACCTCAAAAATTCCGCCAGAATCTCACATTGACATATGACACTTCCATCTCGTCGTGCAGCTGGACCACTTTTCCGTCTTCCGAAGAACTACATAATATATATCTTTTGTTGCTGGCGCTTATAACTCGAATTCGTTTGCAACGAATCACTAGATGTTGAGACCCTCCAGAATTCCATATTATTGATTTTATATTTGTGTAAGTCAGTATATGCGTATATACCTATCTTTATTCGTTTCTCTCCATAAGTCGAAAAAGTACCTTCAACTTGACTAGAATACAAGTGCTCCGGTTGTAAAATTGTACTCTTGCAGAGGTTTTCAATGGGTCTTCAATGCTTTTGTTTTTCATATTCCTGCAGCATCTGTGTATTGAAGTGGACTTATGTATAGTGTCGGAACAAGGTCGGGTTACATCTGAGACACCACAGGATGTAGGGTGGAAGCAGTGGTTTTCTCTCTGGCAGCGGATGAACTTGTCGCAGCATAACCCCACTGTATATATATTATATTTACCGGATCCAAGTCGTCTTTACTACTCGGAGATGTCTGGGGTTGGTATCCCTATTTGTTGTATGTTGACTCCCACATTGTAGACACATTTATCTATTAGGTGCTAATACAGTCGCCTTTACTACTGGGAGATGTCTGAGACGTATTTATCTATGACGATGGAATATATTTGCAGTTGGATAGTCCACATTCCATGTAGACAAATCTTTACCAACAATATTGGATCGACTTTTGCAGTTGACTGATCGTCGCTCGATGACTTTAAATTGCCCACAAGGATGAGGATAAAAACGCGTGGACAAAGATTGGATTAATCATAACAACGGTAACGAGAGATCTTATATCAGACCCTTTCTTGTAAAATGTTTTTACTCTCGGCGCTATTCCTCGGATACGCGTACTCGGTCTGTTCGTCAATTTTTTGATGTTACAAATGGGAGTCTACATCTTGCACGGCATGATCCTCCTCGGTGATTGGGTGATCTTGAGTGTCGGGTGCGACAATGGTATTTTGGGCTGTGTACGACTGCGGAATGGCAGACTGGGAAGGCTGCTCTTGAGAACCAGAGCTTTCAGGTGATTGTATATCACTAGGGCCTGACTGTATAGACCGCTGCTGTTGTTGAAATAATTTCCATTCTTTCCATTCCTGCCACAACCTAAACTGATAGCAGAGTTGAGGATCTATGGCCAATTGACCTGTTGTATGACAGGGTTGTGGCAATATCCCAGTTACGGTAGGAGCTTGACCATCTTAGGGATATATTAGTAGATATTATTTCTTCGGAGGAGTAAGGGGCAATGACTGCAGATAGGATCTATCGACACACGGTTGTTAGTGAACAGCTCCGCCAACTGGTCTGGATAACTTTGAATGTTGAAGCGAATTGACAAACGAAGAGACATACTGTAGGTCCTACTATCTTGATGCGACAGATTGTGTGAGATATGAGTCTCGTCCCCTCTTCGACTAATTCTTGTCGAATCGTTGTGGTTTGTATTGTTTCGACCGCCTTCGATATCGTAAAATCTGCCTCCGTAGATATCAAAATCGTATGCATTCTCAAAAAAGCTCATGATGAATACAAAGTATAACAGAGGAAGATGATGGTTGCGTCAGAGAGGATTTATTAAAAAACATAAATATTGGAGTCTGCTGACACCAAACACAAGGGTTGGGTATGTACTTGTACTCAGCAAGGAATTCATCCACAACAACCCTCATGCCTTCTGCTTCCTAGATAGCATTAAATAGACCCTAAAACATTGGTAGCGAAGGAAATGTAACTACAAGTATAAGTGAGTAAATGACAACACCTTAAGAAATAATGTCCTTACCTCGGACATGTCGAGTAGACGGCTGAGGCATAACAATAGTCTACCTATATATCAATCGGGTGTAGTCGGGTGAGTGCATTATAATGGAATGATGAAGTAATGTATGAAACGAAATGAGAGGTTGGACCGTATTCCAACTGTCTCCTACTCCTCTTATATTATCCCTATTTTATCTAATTTACTTTCTCTCCTTCATATTTTTGTTGAGGATACTATCTCTCATGGTCTTTTCCCCTCTCATCTGTTATCTTTTTTCACTGATTATTCTGCTTCGTAATCATACAGTTTTTCATCTGCTAGAGTAGCTACTTCCCTCAGTTCTGCATTTATCAGGCTGAGGTGAATACCTTATCATTTATTGGACAATAGCTATACTAATGTACCTAGTTGAACTGTCATACAGGTGAATTCAAATACAACAGTTCTGCATTTATCAGGTTGAATTGTCATACAGCTGTTGACCTCCTGCATCTACTTTGCTACTACTTAAATTTTCATTGTCCTCCTGTAGTTATTTAAGTAGACATGTCTACCACAGACTGCGATGGAGTACTGTGTAATAAATTGATGACCCAAATAAAAACTACATTTATATGGTGCTATGTACAGTCTACATGCCCAGACAAGGTATAAGGTCCTTAGAGTACACTGTAATATTAGTAGAATTTAATCTATTTTGTCTACGTATCCACCTTACAGGTAAGACCTAGAGCACATCCGTTGCACTGCATGGATGCTGCTCCTTAATAGAGGGCGAGCGTCAGATTTCTGTATATATTTGTATACTTATATAAAATATCTAGAACAACAAAAGTAGTTTTTAACATACAGGGATAAAACAAGACTTGAACCGTCTAGGCTGTTATCAAATCGGAAAATGCATTTTAGAATGCCACCGCCAACACATCTTTGTCACGAAGCTTCGGATAACCGAGCCCTGTCCAACGTTAACTATCTTAACCTCTTTCCTCGCACTCGTCACTATGTTTCTCCACACGCATTTTATCCTCGAGGGAGTCTTCGCTTGAGATCCAGCCTCCTCTCTGCATGGATGTACTAAATCTTTCATGACGCTTCCAGGAATTTGAATCAAGTTGAGCACCTTCCCATCCTTCCTACCGTATCTATGACTTCTGCCTTGCATATAAACACCTGCCTTTCTCCACCAACCTCCGTCAGTCGGCTCACCAACACCCCATCCTTTGACATATAATTTGAAAACATCTACCCCTTGTGGTATGTATGTGTTGATCGTGGATACAAGGTTTGTAAGAGATGAGGAGGAGGAAAGGGAGGGAATGAGAACGGTAAGATTAAGGAATTTCTTCGGACGTTGGCTGTACGTTGAAGAGGAGCAGCTTGAGCATGATTGGGACAAAGAACCTGAACATGAAATTGAAGAGCGAGGAGAAGAACAGAAAGGTGAACGAAATAATGTGGGCAATAGCGATAAAAATTGAGCGATTGTCCCGCCTTCAAATGTGAGACACCGGAGGTAACTGAAATCACCGACTCGATATACCGGTAGGTGGCCAAAATCAGATTTATTGAAAGGAGATGTGAAGAAAATTTTCAATTCCTGTAAACGGCGTAAACGGGAGATCTGATCTCGGAAAAGGGGAGAGGAAAAGAGGTTAGCAGGAAGAGTAAGAATTGATATCATGGAGAAACAGGGAGATGGTGGCGAGATTCGGGGAGAGACATTACACGATGAGCGTGAGAGGCTCACGAGAACATCATGCTCGTGCGAGTGAGTCGAAGTGTTACTGCACTCGGGTTGGGTAAACGTGAGGTCGTAAAGTAGTGGTAGTTCAGATATCAAAACATGAATCTGTGTAAGCGTTACTGGAAATGCTGCTCGTTGAATTTCATTAGTCTTGGCCTTGAGCAGCTGCCCAAGGTTTCTTGAAGTCCGTGATAATGTGGTTTCGTCAAGTGGTATCGTGTCTTCCACACAAATTTCTGTTAATGGGAAAGAAAGCCCAGATAATAGGTACATCAAAAGGCCATCATCCAAAAAGCCATGCAAAGGGAGCTTCAAATAGGCGCCAGATGTTCCCCCAGTCAAGGTGATACCCAATTCAGCATTTCGGGATCCTTGATCTCCGGGAATCATGTTAGTGAAAACGAGATGGTAGTTGAGATTATGTCTACAGGAAAGTGAATCGATGAGACTGTTGATATTTTGATATTGATTTTGCAGTAGTGACCAGTCGATTCGAGCGACGTAATGAAATAAGGTGGATTGAGAGTAGAAAAGAGAACTTGAAAACGTGTCCCGAGTGAATTGGATAAGATGTTGGATGCTCGTTGGTCGGTTGGGGATGAGAGTGACTTCTATTCGCTGAGGAACAGTGTTAGGGGAAACATGATCTAGGAGCACACCTCCGCGGTCACAGAAGTTTCGAATGTGAATACTTCCATTGTCCACCAGATAGTAGAGAGGCATGACCAGCCCAGAGGTGTGGTTATTTTGTTAGCGATGGACTCGAACATATTATATATCATAAATAGAAAATGGTGGAAAGACAGTTTCAGATGTTCGTGATGCTTATGTCATATCTTTCAATTAAGCATGTCTCATCCCATCTCTGGTATTCTTATGCGTTCGTCCGTTAGTACGAACTGAATTTTTTTCTAGCGGCCGAAGCTGGTTTCCCCACACGTCCTTTATCGTCTAGTACTCCAACGGCCAAGTCGTCTAAACTTCAAATACCTCTGAACAAAGGACATGAATCACCATCTCCCACTCCATTCCCTGGGCCTGAGAGTGCTCCAATTCATCCGTTTTCTCATTCTACTGCAAAACTTGAACTCCTACCTCCATCAACTGTTGGTCTGAGTGGCATTGACATAGAGGAAGAAGCGCAGCTTTATGACGAATTACGAACGACGGCAAAATTGGAGCTTCCACCTGTGAATAATCCAAATATTGTCCTTCATTCTCTTGGATGCTGAACTGATTCTGAGGTTCCCTCGCCTGATTGTTGGAGGGTTCGTCGAATCTCCTCCCCTCCTCCGCCTTCTATCTTGTCAAGCGACATATTCATTGCGGATAACACTGGTCTATCAAGATCAATGTCTTTTGCTCAAGATGTTTGTATCACAGGATGGTCTTGCGTTGGTGATGCACCGCCTGCAGGCGCCGGTGTAAAGAAGAGCCTACAAGCTGCTGCCCACGGTAGCAGCAGCGCTTACATTGGTATGTTCTTTTTTGACCTTGTTTTCGTATTAGCTGATTGTCCCTTCTTTGGACCTTCTAGTATACGACTGTGTTATTACCACCAAAGAGGTCAGTTCTATTCTCTGACCACCGTGTATTACAAAGTCATAGATAAACAGAGGACAACGATCCACACTCTCAAACGCTACACGTCTTTTGTCGAACTCGATGATGCCCTTCGGAGAAGTCTTCCGGTGTGTGATTTATCTCTTGTTGTCCTTTCTCTCTTATTCTGAATCGTTTAGCGACACCTCGTGCCCTCAGTTCCGCCACTACCCGCTAAAAATCCTCTTGCCCGTTTCCGCCCTACTTTCCTCGACCGACGTCGTCGACTATTACAATATTGGCTGGCCAGTATTTTACTTCACCCCGAAATTGGCGGTGTCGATGTCGTGAAGAAATGGGTCATCAACTGAAGAGGGCAGAACTGAAACAACATATTTTTGACTGTGTCAATTTTGCTCATCCATGGCCTCTAGTATCCAAGCTGGTGCGAGTGACAATCGCCAAGGCACAGTTACACATGGTCCCGTGTCGTTACATTGGTTCCACGATATACATTATCGAAGGTGTCCGCAGCGTGCTCAAACAAAATCCCGTACATGAATTGTGGAAAAGTGATGGAGTTGAGGGAGTCAGATAAAGTGACTATGTTTACTCGCTTAAGTCCAGGGTAGGAGTTGGGAAGATGAAATTACGAATAACAGTTGACGCCATTCATCATTGCAGTTCACCCATTATCACAGCCCTGTGTATCGCGATCTTCAGCAGGCTGGGTTGGGGAGTACTTAATGCAATGTTAGTCTGTGGATCTTTGTCAGAAATTATAATAGATATGGAAACCAAGTCAATAATATCCAGGCCATCCAGATGGTGAGTCTCAGAGTTGTCTTGTCTCAGAGTTGGCTTGGGTCAGCAGAATAAGTTCCTTTCTTCTATTTATAGTCATGTAAAAGGTCTCATTTTTTCATCCGAGTTCTCTGTGTGTTTCACCTAAGACAGCAACCTCTCTAAGAGTCGAGACCAGGTCCAGAAAACCAGTAAATGACCCTAAGCTAGCAAAGTACACTGGAAGATAAGAATGCCACGTGAAGAACGAGCTAAGCCAAGTTATATAAATCGGAGTTTGAATTCGGCAAGAGCCTCTTGGTATATTGACACCACCCGGGATTCTCTGTCACTTTAACATGAATCGACTCAGACTCCTCAGTAACAGATGGGGACAATATCACAATTGCAACCTTCAAGCATCCTGAGCTGGTGGCTTTCTTGAATTTCTAGAATTCTTCTCAGTCTTCTAACGATGAATCGAGCTTCAATTGTTCCAGGTTAGAACTCAAACTCGAGCATGTGTCCTTGAGATTTAATATAACCGGGCTTCACACAAGGTTGCTTCTTCCGCAATTACTTGAAGCACATAGAAGTCATCTTGGCTCTCTGTTGAGTTGAAACGCCGCTCTGTCTACGAACGTAAGATACGTAGCGTCGTGGCTGATAACTTTCTCTATCAATGATTTCCTTGCCTAATACCCGAGTTGTCCGTGGATTTGGAAGCTTGTCGTCAAGATGCTCTCACTGTGAAACTTGAATGCACCATCTCCACCAGCTTACACTCCCTCACCCATCTTCTGCCCTTTTTCCACATTTACAGGTACCTGTGGGGTCCTGGAAACTCAGACTGTTAGATAAGTTTTACACGGAAACAAAGATTTCTCTCAGGATGAGCGCTGGGTATGTTTTTTCGCCCGCTAACTATTTTTGTCTGACTGACGGTGAACATATTCTCAGCACATTTGACAAGAGTCAAAACTCTAGTAGTTCAGTGAAAGGAGACGGAGCATCCACCACGCCAGAAGATGAAATATTGACGGTTCAACATGGCTCTGTTCTTCCTGACGAAAATGCCTCTGATACAGCCACTATCTTCGAAGCCTTCACAGAGGTCTCATTAGACTTGACACTGTCCTTTTCGACTCAAAACTCTCCTGTCGCATCAACTGTTGAACTGCCTTTGTCGGTAAACGCTTCACCATTGCAGCCTCCTTCCCTATGTGTTCCGTCAAGTTCGGCTTCTGTAGAGGCTGCCCCTTCCATTCGTCAGCTCAGTCGCACGATGTCATTTGCCTCTCAATTCACACTTCCTTACCCAACAATGAAGACGAAAAAGAAATACTCATCCACAAAACTTACTTCGGACCAGTCATCCATCCTTCGTGGATCCTGGCCAGCTATTAAATATGTCGGCAGAGGAACACCTGTTGACAAGAGCCGGCGAAGAGAGTGGGGCGGTCTTTCCTCGGAAAGTGTAGGGGAGGATGGTCTTTTATTCTCTGATGTGAGGGCAACTTCTCTTGATTCCCGCTCACCGCGCCTTTCTTCGTCATCAGACTGGAACTTTTTGAACTCTAGGCTCCCTGGAGCTGCTTCTCCGCGCTCAGGTGGACATTCTATCCCTGCTGAGGAAGAGGGCAAAGAGCAAGACGAAGAGGAGAGAATCCCACCGTTGCAAAAGATTGAAATCAAGATTGAGAGCGAGATGGATGACTGGGCCTCTGTAATGGAGACAGTGCTTTCCTCTGCGGAGAAAGGGAGAGGTCTCACGCAATCTGCCGCAATAGATGAGGACCAAGAGCCGGAGAAGAATGCGACAATTGGACTTCCAAAGCCAGAAATCTTGGAGCAGAACCTCGAACTACTTTCGGACGATGTTAACAAATTACAATCTGAAATACAGTTTGATCTCAACATTGACAAGGCTCTAGACTTGGGATTCAGTCCTGCAGTCGATGGTGGAACACTTTTTACCCTCACGGCAATCACAGACTCGGACAACTCCAACCTCACAATCCGCCGCACCACCACGATTTCGTCTCACTCTCACTACTCAACCCCGTCCGAAGGGCTTTCGGATGCTAGGCCAATTATCCGTCTAGCCTCTGAATCTGTGAAGCTCAGAGAGGAAGTCAGAGATCCAAGTGCACGAGTTCTCCCTGTCACGCGATCAACAGGCAACACGAAGGTAGATCCAAATGTCGGCGTGAGCCGTTCGCCTGAAATTGACACGGTGTTACCTTGGTGGAGGAAAGCTCTCGGAAGGTTGAAACGTGTTCAGGCATTGCTTCGGTCACACCGCAACTCGTGTTAGATGCGTCTTCTCGCTTTGAGTTTCTGAGAATTCTCATTTGGACGACTGCTATCATTTGTGCCTCCCCTTCTGAAACGCTCGTTTTATTATTTTCTTTTTGAGGATGTTGTGTATCCTATTGAGAGGATAGGACAATTACATACTTTCTTTTATTTTTCGCATGGAATACTTTGCAAATACTTTGCATTATGTCTATCACGTAGTTGTTAAACTACAATATATGGCCGAGATCGAGTCGGACAAGGAAACACTTGTAAACAAATTTTCAAGCTTACGCGCAATGGGAGACAACGCAATCGGTCCTTACAAGGAGCTACAGAGCATTGTGGTAAGTGAAGTTATTTTATTTACCTGGCCTGGATTTATGGTGATTGGTTCATAGGGCAACCGGCTGACTTTCAAAAGCAGTTCGTATATTCCTCATTATGTGACCTCGAATCTCACCGCCTCGTCTGACCCTGATACGAAATACTTGGATCGAGTGCAAGGTCGCCAGCTTTTACTTGAAAATCCGGCTCGTGATTTACGTAAAAGAAAGGAGGAGGAAGAAAAGCGCGAGAAGACCCAAGAACGCAAGAAGCAGCAAAGGGCACGTGGAATAGGAAAACAAGAGGCAGTGGCGAAGGGTATCTGGAAGCTCGACAAAGAGCAAGCCAAGTACGTAGAACTTTCAGTCTTGAAACATTTCGTGATCATGTCGTAGATATCAGCTCTTTCTCCCTCTACATCACCTCTGGATGGGCTACATGTCAGAACTTCTTGCCCTGAGTCCAGTACCCGAAGCAAGGGTCCTGCCGACTCAAAAATCTATACCTTCACAGTCGATGTTCCCTAAACTAGTCAAGGCTGATTTCCATGGAGCTATCATCTCAGGTGTGTAAGCCGTCCGAGTCTATACAATGATGTGACATGGAGGGATAGTCTGTCAGAGTAAAAATTCATGTCTTGTTGGGATTGCAGGCATCATCATCCATGAGACTGAGAACGCTTTCGAAATCATTACAAAATCAAGCGCAATCAAATGTAAGTGTACATTTGTACCGCCTAGTCAATTCTTCGAACCCTGATTAGACCCGATTTTTGGAGTGTTACCCAAGCAGAATTCAATTTTCACGCTGTCTATTCCACTCTATTCAATTCTTCCTGCGAATCATATGCCGCGAGGGCTACTCGCTATTCCTGATCAAAATTCCCAAACTGTTCTCGATTTGCCTCATTTTCAATTCGATCTATACGGTAATCAATTCCGGTTCCGCTCTGCTGAGCGTTCAGGTAGAAAATTCAAACACAAAGAAACGACGGAACTTTAGAGTAATACATTATTGACATGGACATAGGATTTTTATGACTTTATTTCGGCTCCTGGGATGTCTATTCCAGGTTCATGGAAACTGAGATGTTACTCAAACTCTGATTATTATTATATTTTTTTTGGGTCGACAATTTATTACACGGTGCTCGCTCGCAGTCCGTGGTAGAGGAATCTACTTAAATAACTACATAACAAAGATAGTGAAAATAGAATTTGGCTGGTTCCTAGGAGACAGAGGTTTTGGTACTTATGCAATGTTGTTGAGGAAGCAGAAGGCTCATAGGTTCTTCTGTAGAAAGTTGATGAGTTCACTGAGGATGTATCCCCCAACATTGTACCTGCTAAAGCAGGGGCATTCTCGGAGGATATGTTGACAGATTTCGAGCTGGGTGCCATTACATGGGCATGAGTTAGTTTCACCTGGAAAGAATCTTGATTTGTACTTGTTGATGGGTACACGATTGGTAATGAGTCTTGTCATGCAGGCACGTATGGAGTTTGATATGCCTATAGTTTTTAGCCAGCTCACACTCTGATTTTTCGTTCCACTTGTGACATTTTAGGTTTGTGCTATTTGGAGCATTATCCCTGGGCCTGCTTCTGTGAAGAGATTTGTTGACTTACTAGCAGAACCAGTTATTCATGTGAAAGGGTCCTACAATATGGTCAATGCATCAAATGACCTCACTCACATTCCAATTGTGCTTGAAGCCATGAGAAATTAGTGTTTATACCGCCACTCCCCAACTTCAGAGTGTCCTATGGTATGAAAATCTGGATTGAGATGAGTTCCAAGAGAAGACTAGGATATCTATAATAAATAGGTATATTAAAAGATAAAAGCCAGAGCTCTGAATACCACAGGAGCTTGTAGTACTCAGGTTTGGAATACTACAACACCAGTATGGGAGTGAGCTGGTTAAAGTCGTGTATTTGCAAAAACAATTACTGGACATTGACAGCCATATATGACCCTCTATTGAACGTCAAATTAAGTGATCCGCACATCCTTCCGCATTTAATACTGTCTCGAGAATCTCCGGCGAGGCGCTCCTGAGTTCCGTACGTGGCTTCTCAATCTCATTGAATGTGGAGTATGTTCAGTGTTGTTCCTTGGTCTTTCCACCTCATCATCATTGGCTTGATTATCCGAACCAGATCGCACCAAAGGCACAATTCCCGGTTTGTCAGCAGCTATGGCCAGAAACTTGTCAAATGCAATACTGAGGTTGTTGATGAGATTGTGATAATTTTCTTCTTCGGGCTCGCCGAGCAGACAAAAGGTATAGAGTTGCCGCCGGAGTAAATGAAAAGCTTGAGGATAGTCAGGGCGAAGTTGAGGGTGAAATGCTTCCAAAAATTCTCCCGCAAAGTAATGAACTTCCTTGAAGAAGCCCTCGCGTTCCCTATTGGGAACACGGATGTTCGCAAAGATCTTCGGCCAAATCTTTTTTGCTTGTTCCCAATCTACTAGTCCATACACAATCCATAACGCGACCCACATTAAGGATTCCTGATCGTGATTGGAAGTGTATCTAAGGATTGCCTCTGGCAGTTCCAGAAATGAAGAAAAGTCACCGCGCATGTATTGTTCTGATTCCTCAAATGTCCAGAGGCGAGCATTTGGATCAGAGGTGAATTTCTTGCCAAGATGTATTTCCAAAGGCATGAAGTATGGCGTGCCCTGATCAAATGTGAGGAAAAATCTATCTTTGACGTCGAAACATACTGTTTTGGGATCTGAACTCGAGCCTTGGGAACTCGTCGCCTTGGCATATTCAAGGTCACTCAGAAGTCCACGTAAGGGCCCACCGTTCTCCACGACAATGATGTTACCTGTACTG
>Ga0153966_100548_pt1 | contig 12405 bp, 21 predicted proteins | sample TSFL050MetaG_FD_104738 | JGI IMG/M metagenome (GOLD analysis project Ga0153966, IMG submission 104738) | Attine ant fungus gardens microbial communities from Florida, USA - TSFL050 MetaG | ecosystem: Host-associated > Fungi > Mycelium > Unclassified | place: USA: Florida, Paynes | collected... | reverse complement strand
GATAAGGATATAGTGATGAACGAAAGCTTTTGCTCCGAGGCTGGGACTGATACTCCCCCACGGGTTTTCATCACTACCTCAACACTCCGAACCCCCATCTCTCGTCACTTTCCCAAACCTAAATCCTGGAAAGATTTATACCAGAACCTCCGCCTTGCACTGAATCTCCGGCCAGCTCCCGCATTCCCTGCTTTAATCGACTACCATGATGCATACCCAAAGTATCGATCAAGGGATTCTTACAACTTGTTGATCGAACTCTCAATACGACACACTCAATTCGGCGCCTCACAATGGCTATTTCGTGCCATGGTGCATGACAAAATTTTTCAGAATTTTAGGACCCGGGTTCTCGAAGTGCGATTTTTAGTACGAACAGGAAAGTGGGAAAGCGCTTGGGCGTTGGTGACAGGATTAACTCCTCAAGATGTGTATGATAAATTGTTGCGCAATGGTCAGCCACCTGTTCATACGAAAGTGCCTGCAGAAATGTGGAAAGAGCTTCTCTGCATGGGAAAACGCGGTGCTCTGCGACGCGCAAGGGATAGCCGATGGGGCTTGGACGAGGCTGGAAACAAAGTTCGTTTACCTCCCCATGAAATAGTTAATGATCCAGCTGTCCCTGGGACAGAAGCTTTTTTGAGGCGGCAGAAACTTCTTAGCTGTATTCACCCTACCTTTGGTTTGGATGACAAGTCAACCAAAGTCCGTCCACAGCTGGTGAAATACGCTGTCTCATGGATGTTGTCCAATGGAAAGCGGACTGAGGCTGAAGTACTGGTGAAAATGTATCTATCCCAGTTGCCCCCCTACCTCCGAGAAGAAACTGTCGCTCAGTGCATGGATATTATCCACACACTATTGAGCAAGAATTCCGAATTTAATGCAAATCGTAGACTTCTCTTGCAACTGGTGAAAGTGCATCCCTCTTTAAAACCTTCCTCAACAACACTGCGTCTGATCCTCGCACCACTGAAGAGACTCACCAAGTGTGGTACAATAGCGCTCCGTGTGATGAAAGACTTTCAAAAGCGATGGGGAAACCAAATCGTTGATAGTTCAGTACGAAGCAAGGTCGCTAATTTGGCAGAGAAACAGGGATCGAGGAACATCATGAAGAGAATGCTGCGAGAAGATAAGAAAGCTGGCCAAGTGGTCCATGTTACTGAGTCTCCATTGACCCAGATGGTTGAAGATACGCGAGGGTTGCGTCGACCTCCTGATCGCGAATTATTCCCTCGCCAGTCTTTTCAGCTGAATCTGTGGAGAAGACTCGGCCGGCGGGTCCGTCAGATGCAGCCCAGAGATGCTCAGGAGCGTATACCAAAGTAGAGTACTTTCTCAAAGCCGTGACCTGTGCATTTCAATCGCCACAGTGCGTTGTTCATATGACACCCAGAGGGCTCCTATACGTTGAATGTAAAGAGTGGGGTTTGTGGGAACCTGAAATTCCTTTCAGAGTGTGATTCATGAGTACCATGGTCTTTGTTTTGTGTAATCGTGTAAAACAGTTCGTGGAAGTGTACCGAACGCTACTGCTCCGTAGCTACCAGTTGTAAGGGTGTCCATAACTTGGCAGTGACGAGCAATCTGAGGACTCTCGATTTGAAAGGCGATCAAACGAATGACGCTTTGGCTCAGCGATTGATCACACAACGGTAAAATGATAAGGTTCTCACCCTGCGCTTCAAGTTCAAGCGCCCTGCAATATTCAATGGAAAGCTATTTCTGACGTGTTCCCCGAGCGTCCTGTTATCTCACCGTTAAAACCGGACTGAATTGGATGATTTTCTGACCCTCCATGCATTGGCATCTGACGAGTCAGGAGTGATCTGTTCTTCCTTTTTGACGCCTCTCAAGCTTCTTGCCGAAGATTTACCCAGTCGATGTATTGATTGGCATGTTCTTCAATGTAAGTATGGGAGTTGTAGAGTATATCGCAAGGCGGATCGACGGACTGTCACGAGGTTGACCGGAATATGAACAACAAGTTCCATGCAGAAATGTGTGATGGGCTTATCGAGAAGCGAGATTTCGTTCGGAGCGGGTTCTGTTTGGCAGGCAAGGCATCCAGTGATCTACGGTTGACGCAGCGAGATCCAAGAGACTGGAGCCCACATCTCACATTCATTGGCAAGCCTGCGCACGATTCCACCGGGTGCATTCATTTCTTGTCCATGTATTCGATCTGCTTTCCTTCTTTTGGCTTCCATCCCTATCCTGTTTTTTTATGAATTGTCGGTCATCTTCAATGCGACGTCTGAGCTCCGCAAACGCTATCTGTCCAGTTCACGATCTCGATGCTCTTTCTTTAAAAGCAGTCATGTTCGTCCATCATTCTCTATTGCACGTCCTCCATTTCAGAATAATGTCCCGTACTAACCTAGACTATGTATCTCTTTCCTGTGTATGTGTCGGCGTTGGTCCAGGCGGCACCACCTCAATGCTCGCGTATGTTCTGATTTCTAGGTTAATCAAGCTTGATGTAAAGGCGATAAATTACAGTCGCGTTGCCGTGGTCTCCTGGTTCGGCACTGTCCAATTTGAAGCTTTTGTCTTGCCCGGCACTCATGTAGTAGATTCATCCTCTCCCTCTGCCCTGGTCGTGACTCTGGTCGATTTCAGATCGTAACGGACTACAGAACCTCTACGACAGGTATTACTGAAGAGCATCTCAATTCCCGTACTCTTGTCTCCTCTCGCCTCGCCTTCTTGTGCTCATGCCCCTGCGTAGCTGAGGCTTTACCCTTCAATACTGTACAACATCAAGTCGCCGAGCTTATTAAAGGCAAGGTTCTCATAGGTCACTGTCTGTGGAATGATCTCTCAGGTTTCGTCTGAACGCGGCACACGGTTTTCTTGGAGCTGACCATGTATATACAGTACTCGGCATACCTCACCCTGCTGTTAATACCCGCGATGTCGCTCTCTATATGGTGGAGTGCTCCTTCTTGGTGAACAGGGTAGATGTTGATAGTAACATGATAGCCATTCCGCAATAGCCTGAAAGCGCAGCAGATAGTCGGCCTTCCGACCCTGATGTGGAACTTGATGGCCCGTGAAATTCAACTAGCCGGAGAACACATTCATCCAGTACGTAATTATTGTCTTGCTTTGATTACAATTGAGCATGGCTACAATTCAGGTCGAAAACGCACGAGCTGTCATGGATTTATATAGGTCATATAATGAACCATGGGAGGCCACCATTGAAAAGGGAAACTGGCCTTGTACTATCCCTCCGAGCACTTTTTCGAGATGCTATACCTGACTCTGATGATCATGACCTCCCCTGACACCTGTTCCCAATTCTTAGATGTTTGAACTGTTTATTTATCATCTAGCTATCAAATTTGCTGTAATGCTCTAGCCTTTCTACACATGTACTCGCAGCGGGCTTTGTATCTTTAATCTGCCAAATGTATGCCAAAGACTGGAAATCAGGAGCGGTCTCTTTGTTGAATGAGAGCATGGCCCTACGTTTAGCAGCCATCGCTTCTAAAGTGGTTGAGCTGAGGCAACTACCTCGTAACTACTTCGGGTGATCGAGCCGTCCGTGCCGTAAAAAATAGACGTGTTATGGATACTCAAAGAATAACTTTAATGAAGAGGTAACTAGATATCCAAATCTTGTTCATATATAGAAATCACAGTCCTAAACTTGTGAGTGGATCAATGGCGAGTCTATAACAACATACGCTGTGAGTGACCACTATTCAATACGATGAAACGGTAAATTTCTTGCCTCCTCAGCACCCAATAGTCGCATTATTCCTTCATAGGCAAAAAGAGCAGATGCGTTCATAGGGAACGCCCGAAGCAGTGTTGGTGTTAGACCTCGGTAAAACCCAGCTATACCATCAATTGAATACGTTCGACGCGCCACAGCGATGAATGATGGCTGCAAAAAGGTATAAGGGGAACGAGTAGTGGGTGTAGGATAAGGTCTTGGATAAGGGTAAGCCAACATTCGGCTAAGGCGTTGAATGTGGAGTAAGTTCATGCAAGTTCTCGAAAATTATTATTCAGTGAATCACTTTTTGATATTATCTGCTGGGATAGCCATTCCCCAAAAGACGAAAGAAGCAAAGCCCCCTGACAAGAAAATTGCTGTTCCAGTTGATATCTATCATAGTGGAAACCAATGAACTTGGTGAGCGAGGTTTTGGTATAAAATCTTACAGAGTATGGGGATCCCTCGAGACGTGAAAAACCACGCATCAGTGCCTTGAATCTTTTGGGTCATCACTGCTAATCCAGCCGTGATATGAAGATACCTCAACTGATAGGAACATCCAAAAAAAATTGGCTCGAAAAATAAGGCTGCCAGTGAACCCAGACCAAAGGCCAAAGACGCCTTGCTGACGAATTATCCGTCGGGCACAATCAATGGGTCCTTTGAACTGTCGATCCATCACTGTGTTTTGGGACTGGAGTTGAAGTTTGACTGCGAAATGATCTTCATCACAAAAAACGAGTGAAAAACTTGGCGAGACACACTCTTGAGTAATTCAAAGGGCGTGGCAATCACTGCACTGATAAGACAGCAGGTTAACGACAGTCAACCACCACCATTGTGTACCGACCTTGTCAGACCTGCAAATAGCCCAGCGACGCCATGACCAAGGAGAGTTAGGCGTTGGCGCCGGCTTATGGGATGTTCCTCAGTCATGCCTTGTCGGAGAAAAAATAACCGGTAATTGTCAAGAGACCCCAGAAGCACTGAGTCAATAATGCCGCAACCAACTGCCTGAGGCGTGACTCCTTTATAGAGCGCAAGGATACCCTGAAGGCAAAGGGAAGCGTCATCTGTTTAGACCAAGTTTTCTTCGCGCACCTCGTTTCGAACGATCTTACGAAGTGTATGAAGAGCACTATTATGAGACTCTGAAGGAGCGCATTGCATTCGAGTTTTCACAGTGTCGAAACTAGTTTGACATCATTGAGCCTTGTTTTACTTTTTACCTGAATTAGGACTCAGAAGAATGACGCTTTGTTTTTTTTTGAGCCCGACTTTTCAATTTAAATAAATTCACCCATGCCCAACTGCTACCTAGAAGAAGATGTCAGTTTGAGATTCCCGAAAAAGAGTTGCTGAGGTGACCTTAACAAATCCTGGAGAACGAGAACAATAGAATGAGAACAACAAAAAGGCGTTGACCGCAGCTTTTACTGCAGGAGACCTCTCGTACCACTTCCAAGGCCAGCAAAAGCGCCAACGATCCTAATGTGACTGGATGGTATATTCTCTCCCATGTCGAAGAGGTTAAGTCCAGACACGTGGGCAATCAAATCAAGTACACTGCATTGCCGGCAACTTGGGAATTCCCTCCTTGTCACATCTTACCACTACATGTCAGATTCTGCTGATAGCAATAGTCAACGAGAGGAGAAACAATGTCGTATATGTCTTGATGGTAGCGAAGCCGAACATGCAATGGGCAAGCTTATTCGTCCTTGCCTTTGCAAGGGCTCAATTAGCGTGCGTTTTTTCCATATGGATACACGAAAGCCTTTCTTGAATCTGACCTTTGGGTGCAAAGTATGTCCATGTGAAATGTCTTCAGAAATGGAGAAATACCTCTTCGTCTAGGAGTGCCTTCTTCTCATGCCCCCAGTGCCGCTACCAATATCGCTTTGCTCGAACAAAGATCGTCGGACTGGCTTCGAACACTGGTGATTCGTTTATCCTCCAACAGACATACAGACGTCACTAAATGATCATCTGCTCACACACACGCACACACAGTCCTTGTGGGTGGCCTATCGGGTCTGTTTTTCACAGTTATCGTAATGCTCGCTTCCTACATTACCACGTACTTCATGGCTGCGTTCGAAGAGCCAACCTCATCCTACTATTCCTGGTCGTTTTTCTACGTTTCCCCCTTTGAGGTGGCTCAGAATTTGGTGGTTGCAGCACTCCGAATTCTGAAGGAGGGAGGGATTGACGGTCTATTTGATGATGCCATTCCCACAGGGAGAAATGATAATATCCGGAGCCGCCCTCCAGACCGTTTGTCCCGTCTAACTTCTAACCCAAGCTTCATCAAACGATTCATCAAACGGTTTCTTTTGGGACTACCACTGGTTGGTGCAGGTTCCCTCGTCCACATGCTACTTTCTGTTGGGTATCTATTTCCTGTACAATGGCTGGCCCGTTATAGAGGTAACCGCAATCGTCGTGACAACTCCAGAGATATTGCAGCGCTTATTGTCGTTGCTCTTCTGGCTGTGGGCGCCATAAGGTGAGAGTATCTGGTTCTTCATCCTGTGAATTGCCATTCAGATCAGAACTTAGAGCTTTGCTGAAGGTATACCAGCTCACACACTCTATGACCCAGCGCCTTCTCCTCCGCGCAGAGGACGCTATCCTTGAAGTCAATTAGCAGGTATCTATCTATTTGTGAGATCTTGCAGGAGGCGTTCTACTCCAAAAAATGTAAATAATTATTAGCATCAGAACATCTGTAATACACGGGATACACCATATAGAGCTAAAAGGTCAGATCATTCATCAAGTAGCCCATCGTCTCCCTCAATCCTCTGTTGCAACTTGCGTTTGAGATCATCGTAGACCTTCGCAGTCTCCTTTTGGCCCTTTTTAAGATGCTGAAGACGGTGATCGATCGTGGAATTAATCTTCTGGAGAGCGTGTGCTTGTGAATCGATGGAGGATTGGGTTCGAAAAACCTCTTCAAGCCAACTATCGAGGACTGAAGCTATATCGGACAAGATGACCTCCGCATTGGCAGGATCGTTGTATGGTGAGGTCTATGGGTCACTGAGCAAGTAGAGGTGGCAAGAGTCCAGAAAGGTTCATACCTGGGATTCATAGAGATAAGTGAATATGTCTAGTATCGTTTCGAAAGAAAGACCGCATTGAGCCAATATCCGAGGTACCCAACCACTGGGTAACTCAGTCTTGTGTCCTAGCATAAAACGTGAGAACAGTAGTACGACATATCCTACAGTGAGACTATGAAAGGAGAGAATTCGAACTTGGATCAGATGACGCACGAAGAGGGAATGCAGTTTTTGAATGCCTGAATCTGCGGGCCAATGGGACAATCCGTGATTGAATGATGGCAGCTGTCGCGGTTGCATCAAGCTTCTCGTTGAAGGCTAGAGTGATCTGTCAGTAAAATATAGTTCACTACGACAGCCAGTGACTCACACTGCTCAAACATTTGAGTCCAGATAGACTGGACTAGGCTTTCGTCTTCATAGCCTGAAACATGGATGCAGAGAAGCTGGAAGGTCGGTAACTGGAAAGGGATAGCATAACCTTGGAATAGCTAAAAGATTTACGGTCACATGTAGGTTTGTCAAAATAATGTCTGCTAGGCAAACCTCAGTCATATTCATCAGGTATTTTGATAGTAGTTGGATCTTTTGTCCGACCTCAGGAGTATCGTTGATATGAGAGGAGAGCGCGTGGTACATCTCTACTTGAACTTGGTAAACGTCCAATTTTTCTTCTATAACCTCCAATAACTGGACAGCAGTTCCTTGATGGCCACTAGCGCAATGGGCTTTTGTATTTGCCATCGCAAGAGTCAAGTATTCCAAACGTAAACTCATACTGATATCAAAACTAGAACAGACATAAGTTTGACTATCTACGCGTAGATAGACGCTTGACTCACTGCTTAGAGTCCGCCAGGGCGAGCAAAACCTCAGCAGCTAGTAGTGGTTCGTTGTTCTTGGAATGTAATTGCCAAAGCAGCTTCAATTTTTTCATAGTGACAGGCTCCCGTTTCAAATGAGCCTCAAGGTATTTCGGTCGCATCTTATATAAATGTCTTGATTCAAAGAAGAACGAAAAACAGAATGGCACGTACCAGGAGCAAGTCATCGGCGAAACCTCGACCAATCAACCAATCGTATAATATAGACTGAAACATTTCGTCGTCGCTCGCGAATGCGAGCTCATAAGCGCCACTGCGCACAGCCTCGGGGTCATCTAGTCCCAATAAACTCTGTTCTTGCTTCTTCGCACCACACTTCTCCTCGAACACCGAAAGCGAGTCCATGATGAGGCCGTAGCATTGTATGCGTAGATTGGCTTGTTCTTGGCGGGGGTCATTGGCAGGAGATCCTCTGAGCCAATACTCCAAACCAATATTATCAGGGTCAAAGACGCATGCACAGATTAAAGGCAGACGTATAGCACCTGAAAGTCAGTGATCAATGACTGACAGACACTGGTAATTGAAATAATTCAACCTTGCGCATAGTTCAGTTGTTGATAGTCTCCAATGATTTCACGCAATTTTTCGAAACCAAGAATTCTGGACCCTTTGATGAACAGCCTTAGCGCTGGGCATGAGTTCATATGCTGGTCCTGAATTGGAGACAACCTTACTGCAAGGACTCAACAAGCCACTTTTGTCCTTCAGCTGAACTTCGCGTCTCAACGGCCTTCTGGATGCTTTCCCGTGCCTATCATGCCGAGATCAGACATTGTGAGTTTGAAAAAGGTTCATGATAACAGACTTTGTATAACATCACATCATCAGTGCTACAGAACGAACCACACCTTCGTTGAATTACTTCACTGATGGTATCGATCTAGAATGTCAATCGGGTCAGATGTAGGTATACACCATGCACAAGAACCCCTACACTAATTTGCTGACCACTTTGCTGGTCTATGACGGCGTTGACTAAAGCCCTAGATATTGTCATACCATTCTGTGTCGTGATAAGGTCTTCCAAAGTCAGACTAGCAATCATTTTCTGTGTCGTTTTATCACATCTATATATAAAACACCTGGTCAATAATGAACCTGGATATCTGCGAGAGTACTGACTTAGAGATAAGTTCATCAAAATGATAGTCGTTCAAGAGGAGAACAAAGGACAATCCTTCGATGGTACGAGAGAGAAGATTTGTGAGCTCCGTTATAGAAAGTTGCTCAGCCTGCTCCACAATCAGTGACTCAAAAGTGACCGAATGATCGTTCATTGACCTTCAAAGCCTCCAGATTTGACGCCGTATCACCGGGGGAAGCATGAAAAACAAGGGAGTTTCGGTCCAGGAATTCCTTAAGCGCGACGAGATTTTTCTGGACCATAGTTAGGTTATGTTCTGAAATATTCAGCTGGTGTTTATCTGAAGGCCTACAAAGAATATTAGAAAGAGCGATAACAGAAGGTATCATCATACCCTATTTTCGTCAACTTAGCTTTCCACGCCGGGCGGACAAGACGCGCGAAGTAGAGAACGAAACCTTCGCGGCGACCACTAAAGGATGTCGTGCCTCTTGTGTCAGCTGGATTATCCAGAGAAAGGATCAGTACCATCCAGTATTCAACTCATATGAGACGGGTACACACCAGTTCCGTACGTAATTTTTTCAGACCAGACCGGACGTTCTGCGAAGTCGTAAAATACCTGTTTAGCGATGGCAACTGTTTCCGGAGCAGCATGTGGGACTGTTCCATTTGGTGACATCGTTCCATCCAAGAACACGTTACCGGCTGAGAGCGCGAGGAGCATAGAACACATCTGATCGCGTCCGAAGCTGGAAACCAAGAGAATCTAACCTGTAGACAACATGAAGCAAGAAAATCACGTACCTGTCTCTGAAATCTATGATTGACTTCGCGTTATTTCCGCTTCGTAGCTCCTCTACCACAGCCTTGAGATAGTCCACAGCCCGCCGTTTACACAAAAAGGATACGCCGGCGCTGGTCAAAATTATGAATTGTTGAGACGATTCAGTGAATTGTCTTCCCAGCTCGTTGATCACTGATGGACTTGGCGTGTTCGGTGGTACAGTTGTCACCTCTCTGGGTAAAGATGCTATTGCCCACGTCCTCCCTGGGATTGAGAGTAACGAAGCATTCTCTGTCAGGGGACGTCGTGAAGGTGAAGTAGTATAACCGCCGCCACCATATGTTCCATAAATTTGTTGTGGTTGTTGACCCAGTCTTCCCTGTTGTGGTGTACTCAGCTGCCCGAGGGAGCCGATCTGCGTTAAATCAGGAGATGCACATAGAATGTAATCCGAGCTGTCCGACTCGCATTGTGCCGCGGCTAATAGACCGTTATGGTAGCAAGTGATCTCAATATTGGACATCACAAAAGCACGCGGCCGGGGCGGTTGCTCATAAGTTGAAATGGACTGGAAGTGTGCTTGCTCTCCGGGATGAAGGAGATTAGGAGGGGGGAATCGGACATGGGCTAGTTGCAACGGTCGCATGGTACTGGTTGTTGTAGTATGAGTTGAGCCATAAGTTGGTGCAAAGTATAACCTAATACCGCCAGTAGTGATAGCCAACAATTGGATACTCGAGCGCGATTCCTGGGGTTCCACGACATGAAGAGAAACAATCTGGAAGGACTGTGGTGTCAAGGTAGGAAATCCAGGTGCCTTCTCTTGTGCAGCTTTATAGATATTCGAGAGCGTCTGAAGGTATTGAAGAGCTTTTGCTCCATTTGGCTTATAGACTGATAGGGCATTACTCTCGCTGACGGTGTAAAGGCAGCCTCTTGAGGCATCAGCGGTGATGGCTATGATCCTATCTACAGTAAAACTTGAGTGCTGTATCGCAGAACACGGCAACTTGCTCACCATCATTGTTGTATGTTGTAAGGTCAGAGAAGAAACTAGGGACCAAGCTCTGGACACCTTTTACGGAATGATTGATGAATTGAACTTTAGCGCCAAACCAGGTTTCAAGTCGCTGATAGGACAATTCATACAGACACCCATCCCGGGCACTTGCCATAAATATTCGCCCATCTGGCATCCCAACAACTGAGAACATGTCGGCTCGCGTGGGGGCCTTGATATCTGTGGCAAAGAACTGAATCGTATTTCGGGGTCGATCACCGGGTCCAGACTTAACAGACAATCCAAGAAGGAATACGGAGTTGGGGGTACAAATGACGAGCAGGTGGGATATCTCTTCAACGAAGACTGCTGCTTTGGGTCGTACAAGGGTAACAGAGGTGATAGTCTCCGATTGGTCAGTAAAGGAGATCAGCTCTTTCCTGCGAAACCATGAGTGGCAAGGGCCATATAGTACAAAATGATACTCACTCATCATTGTAATCCCATAGAAATAACATATTGTCAATGGAAATCCATGCTAGGTCGAGTTCTGGCATCAAGCCCAATTGAGCTGAAGCTTGAGGTTCTTTATTACATAGGATTCAGATGATTGGACCTCATTCATAGAATCGCTACCACTCACGTTCAATGAGCGCAAGGAGATCATGAGGAATGGGTGTGAATTTTCGTTTCTGGTAAGGGACCCGAGTGTCGTCGAAGAATATGCTGTAAGATTCCGATGCTTGGACTCCGGCTGACTATACTCAAATGGGGAAGGACGCGTCAATTGAAGATACACTTACAGGCAGTCATGGTCTCTCCTAGGTCTGGGATGATTTGTGAATCTTTCACGAATTGTTCCTGGATGACTTTGCTGGCGTTCTGCAAAGCAGGCAAGTCGACGTGCTTTTGTTTTGAAGGGCGAGGCAGCCTTGACGCATCCGAAAAATCTTTGGGGGAAGCCATGCTAACAGAGCTGTGTTCAAACGCGTTCAATTTCTTCAACACGTGGTGGTGCGTGGGAAATCCAACAGTTATTGTTTAGTGAAACCTTTCTAACATATCTCCTCCTCAGGATAATGCCGAACGGGCTCTTATTCTTCTCTTCTCAACGATTTCACGGCCATCCGTCCTTTCTTGATGGCAACACGACATCCACCAACTCTCTCTGAGGCATTGAGGATGCATCGTTCTCCCTGGAATCCGACTGACCATAAGACCAATGTTTTTTATCAACTTGTGAAAGCCTTTTACAATCCAACGTTTCGCTTTCACCTACCGAGGATAAGCCAGTCAGGATTGCGTACTTGTATTGATGACATTGCTGAGGTAGAAAAGCTCGAGTTTCTCGGCGATGGGGCTATCGGGGACTCGGTCGGAGACATCGTAACACAGTTACGTCCTAACGGTAGCCCGCACATCTACACGGTGAGACAGCATCCCGGATATATGAACCAATGGCTTTGGAGTTTGACCCGACTTTCTCTCGAAGCAGGTCAAGCAAACTCTTACATGCAACGCCTTCTTTGCGCAGTTGATGTTCAGATATGGTGTTGCTAAGGCCAACAATAGTACTAAAGAAGCTGCAGATGCATTTGAAACGGTTATCGGGCTATTCAAGAGGGAACGTGGCGCACAAGAAGTTGAAGATTGGACATGGTACTTTGGGCCCATTGTTTTTGCTGCATGGGAGATCTGGGATGCACTGCAGTATGTTGATGCAGTTCGTTCTTAGGTATTACCTCATAGCATACCCTGTCCAAAGGCGCAGACAGTCATTCCGAGGATACTTTATTCCACACATGCAGATACAAATGAATGTTGAAAGCCGAAGGAGATATAT
>Ga0153966_100546_pt1 | contig 12421 bp, 15 predicted proteins | sample TSFL050MetaG_FD_104738 | JGI IMG/M metagenome (GOLD analysis project Ga0153966, IMG submission 104738) | Attine ant fungus gardens microbial communities from Florida, USA - TSFL050 MetaG | ecosystem: Host-associated > Fungi > Mycelium > Unclassified | place: USA: Florida, Paynes | collected... | reverse complement strand
TTGCCCGATCGCTATATCATTTCTCTCTCCATTTACTCTTATGCCTATTTAGATACCTCTTGCCTGTGGAGGTACTCATTTTCTATATCTTAAAATCCCTTTACTATGTAAGACCACCTCATTTGTCCACCTTGCAGTGACATCTGAGGTGGGTACAACTAAATCTTGATCCTGCCAACTTGTACTTATTTGTATGTAGTTTACATTGACTTACTATAGGTAAATGAATAGAATTTGTCCACCTTGCAGTGATGTCTGAGTTTACATTGACTTACTATATAATGTAAACTGGGAATAGTTTAATGCTTAATGCCATTCAGCAGCCAGTAGCATTGATTACATGTCAAGCAGTGGTTTCCTACTCTGTGAAGTTATGGCCATCAAAAGTGTGGAGAAGACTAAGGGTCTAAGAGATCATATCTAGTAGATAGCAAAGAATACAGTGTCAGTAAGGGGTTTTTAACCTAAAGGTAAATGTAGGGTACTGAGTACTTAAGCTAGCATTTTTCTGTGCTTATGGTGGTAATTATTTGCACAGTACTTGCCCTATAGGGCCCATAACCTGTTTTATAACGAGGCCTGCAACTGTAGTACAGTAGTATACACTATCATACTACTCACCTGGTAGATAGCAAAGGTGACTTGAGACATTGTGAGGCAAAAAAGTGATCATTTATATTGTAAGAGATAAAACCCTTATATACTGGAGGGAGTATGGAATGATGTGAGTAACAGAGTATGAAGTAAGGGTATGAAGAGTTCTGAGTAAGCAATAAAATAATGATCTAATACTCTCCATTCCATTTCCTTTTCTTCTGTAGAAATGCAGACCTTAGTTCCTTTATATTAATAGATGACTCCTGAGACCCATACTTCTACACTACTGTTAAGGACACAACACTCCAAAATTTGACAAATATCTCAACTCTCAGTCTGATTTCCTGTGAAAGAGAATGTAATGAACCAGAACAAAGTCAGAGAAAATGACTACAGACACAGAGGCCACTATACTACTCCATGATCTCCAGGTCTGCAACAGATTGACGCTATTGTGCTCGAAACCCCTGTTTCAGCAACCTTACCTCTCTTTAGTATGACCCTCCGAAAGAAGTCGGAAAACATTTGCGAGATTGAGCGGAACTGCCTTCCATGTTGATGCAGATCGCACGAGAGTGCATAACAGAGCAGTGATGATCACGTCCAACGCGACTGTAACAATGAACAACTCTTGGGAGGTTGTCAAAGCCAGTCGCTGCTCCTCCATCATACCAGGAACAGATACTGAGTCAAAGGTAGCATTAGCATTTGTTCCAACCTTGCGGTACCCGTCGATGAAAGCTTTGGCTGCAGAGCTCATGAAGTCATCTACATTCTTATTGATGGATGGGATATCCAAAGGTGCTATGTCCCGCGCCGACTCCCAATCAACAGAAGTATTAGTCATAAACATATCTGCAGCGACATTGTTGACCAAGTTGACTACTTGGAGAAATTCAAGTTCAAAAAATGCATCCTGGAATGCATTTGAGAAGATAAGGTTTGTTGCGATGGAGGGGAAACTGCCATCAGGTCGTTGACCCGAAGATGTCACATTCACGGTCCCATCATTTCCTAGACGAACACGGCCTCCAGATATTTGAGGCCGTGCGTCGCACAAAAGAACACTGGCAAGAGGTCCAACAAGCCCTAAACCTAAATCATCGACTATGCCAACACCTTGTTCCACAAAAGTGGCAGGTAAATTATCCAGATTACAAATCGTGTCGGAAACGTAGTGCTGTCGTGAGAAGAAGAATTTCCCCCGATGAATAAGTAAGCACTAGTACTTGTATTCATCACGATAGGAAAGTCGATAGAAGAGAGGGGATGAATACTAGAGCCTGAAAAAAGTAGTGTCGTCAGAACATCCCATCATTTGCCTATCATGGAACATACCTGGTCTTGTCCGACCCTGACCACCAAGGATGAGTCCAGTAGTCCAAATTTTCCCTGCAGCAGAAATGAATGGGGCTGTGTCATTGACGATGAATGGGGCTTCCCAACGACAGTTGTGGTGAAATTCGACGATGTCGGTATCATACTCTAGAGTTCCATTGAATTTGTTAGGGGGTGGCGGTAAAGATATCAGCGTGTTTGCGGGAAGCTGGAACCCAAAGGGGGTAAGTTCAGTCTTTTCAAGTCGAACGATGAGATTGGCACGTGTTACGGAGGTGAGAAATTGTTGGACGTTGCTATCGTCTATTCGAGAGACCTGTCTAGCAATAGGAACAGTAGTCGGAACGGAGATGATTGTCGTAGAGACGCTGATGGTCCCAGGTGCAAGCTGACCAAGCACCACAAGGGATAATGAGGCTAGGAAAGCAAGCCTGAATGTCCTGCTGGCATACTTTGAAATACTGTGTGAGGTACGGTCGATCCATCCAGAGTTGATAGTCGACACTCTGTCAGTCATCCCAGGAACGATTTGTTCTGATTGAACAGACCACTCTCGACTGAAAGCATCAATGGTGATGCTTCCACCGGCAAGAGCTGCCAAACTATGCCATATAATGAAGATGACAGTGAAGCCACTTTTGATTTTGGACTCGCTGAATCCGAGCGTAAGGGGTAATGGCCTGGCTAAGCACACAGAGGCTAAAGTGATGAAACTGGCTTCCATCAAGACAAATAGGAAGAGGCGGATGCGAAAATCGACTATAGTCTTTCTGCCGACTCCGAGCTGTGGTTCGGGTGTGCTGCGTGAATCACGTTCTTCATCGTTTTGCATGAGACTCGCTGTTTGCAATTCAGATGTTGAGATATGATCCATGAGGGCAGCTTATGACAACAGGTGGAAAATCGAGGATCCAAGTTATACATTTCTTGTCCTGTGGCAAGCGCTCAGGCAGTACTAACAGCATAGTCACGGGGACCACCAAAAAAGGTAGTTCTTCTGTCAGAGGCTGTCCTGCAACTGGTAATTTTGCTCCCAGAAGACATTCGGTTAGAGATACTGAGTACAGCTTGATGTCTTCCTGTTCATTATCCCATTAGTCGGTAGAAGGTAGGTAAAGGGAAGGAAGGGAGGACAAAAAAGCAAAACAACAGGAACAAACACAACACGCGTCCAGGAAGCGCAAATTCATTAGCAGATCAATTTCATCCGCCTTTTCATTGTGGACATGGTCGCAACGACAACAGAACAGGTGAATCTATTGCTTGGCCTTTTGCTCCTGTGAGCATCAAAACTAATCAAACTCCAAGCTGACAGCTCTCGCGAGTACCACCGTCAGTACGTCCCTTCTGCGACGTCAAGGATGTTTTATACGCTTAATTATCTCAAATCTCGTTTTGCTCTTTTTTCATTTCGCGGTTCATGATCATGTGCATTAGTCGTTCACCCTCTCGTCCTCCTATCCGTCACAGATCACCATGCCAGATTAGTGTCCCGAAATTCACACAAAAGAGTTGTTGGTGTTCTTCTAGGACAGGACAACGGAAAGACGATCAACGTCGCTAATTCTTTCGGTATTCCTTTCGAGGAGGATGAAAAGGACAGTAAAACATGGTTTTTGGACCATATCTATATCCAAGGGATGTATGAGATGTTCAAGAAGGTGAATGGTGAGTTTTTTCAACCCCGAATACAATAGGTTGGATTGGAAGATGTATTCCAGCTAGGGAAAGAATGATAGGATGGTATCATACTGGGCCTAAACTACGCGCATCAGATCAGGAGATTAATGATCTCTTCAAACGGTTCATTGCCAAACCTGTGATGGTCATTGTGGATGTACGGCCGAACACGGTTGGAATTCCAACCGATGCATATTTTGCCGTGGAGGAAATCAAAGATGTGAGTCCACATCACCATTCAATCTCAGGGTCTTTTCTGATGTTTACTAGGACGGGACAGAAACGAGAAAAACATTCCTACACGTCCCGTCTACGATCGAAGCCGAAGAAGCGGAGGAAATCGGCGTCGAGCATTTATTACGGGATATCAAAGATTCCACAACGACAACACTTGCCACGCGAGTAAGCGAACAATTAGCTTCGCTGCGGGGTCTTCAATCACGGCTGAGTGATATACAAAAATACCTTGTTGAGGTATCTACCGGAACGATGCCTGTGAATCATCAAATCGTGTATCATCTACAAGACGCTCTGAATCTCCTCCCGAATCTCGCTGATACCGACTTGACGCATAGTTTCACGACAAGCACGAATGACCAGATGTTAGTGGTGTATTTGAGTAGTTTATTGCGTGCGGTAATTGCCCTGCATGCACTGGTGGACAATAAGGCAACTATTGGGCGTGCCGAACTTGAAGAGGGTGGAGAATTGGAGAAGCGAGAAGGGAATAATACAGAGAAGGAGAAGGAAGAAGAGAAGAAGGAAGAACAATAGTGTTGTTTTTACATTTAGTTGCGGTGACACGAACAATGTTATTTTTTGTGCCTCATGCCTAATACAGAAGACATCAGAAGACATGAGGCACACAGGCGGATCCATCAAGGAAGTTTCCGTTTCGGGACCTTTGAGTTACATAACCACTGATACTTTTTTATCCTCACCTGACTTGCGCACGGCCTCTCTCTTTCCTACCACATCGTCTCACTCGTCAAAAGTGTGTATACTACGTCCTGTGTTGTCATCCTGGAAGTTGGAGAGGGTCTTGGCCCACTTCACGAAACAGTTGTACTGATAACTATTATCTAGGCTATTTCACCCAGAAAACAGACAACAATGTCCGGACGTGGTTGCTTTAATTGCGGTGGTTGTGCGTGGTTTTGTTCTCGCTGTCTATCTTCGTTTGTTCTCTTGTTCGTTTGAGCTGAGACTCAGTCGGTGTTTTGGAGGCCCCGCGATCACCATTCCCTTTTCACACCGTTTTTTTCCCTCCTTTTTTTTGCTCTAGTATCCGATGTGCGGTGGAGTGCGGCGCCAACGATTTGTAAAAAAAAAGTGGTCGTCAATCTTGCAATATATTGCTTTTCGACCTCGCTTCCTATGATTACAACACAATGTTATCAACACTACAATCCCAAGTCAAGCACAATGTGACATGAATTGCATGGCAAGACCGCGTTCACCTGCATGCACAACGTCGGCTCTACTATGAGTGCCAAAGCACGTCAGCATCTACACACCCAGTCGATCCCGTCTCTTAATTTTGTTTTACATTTCCTGATGTACAATGTCTCATTTCTATGTTTAGTTGGCCATCAAGCTGCATCTTGTCCCAAAGCGGGAACTCCTACATGGTAAATTTTTGACTTTTGTGGCCCTTTGTCATGAACTGGTACCATGATTTGATGCTTGTTCCTATGGAATTGTGTGTTCCAGCTACAACTGTGAGTATCGTTTTCAGCTCATCTGATGATTTTGACCTGTGTTGCTCAATGCGAGCACTACAATGCAGGTGGTGGAGAAGGCCACGTTTCCCGGGATTGTACTCAAGAGGCCAAGGCCAAGTCTTGCTACAAGTGCGGCCAGGAAGGTCATATCGTAAGTGTTCACGCACGCTTTCGTATCGATCATCAACAATCCATTTGTAGTCTCGTGATTGCACTCGGCAATCTAACAACAGTGGTGGCGGATTTGCCGGCTCCCAGGAATGTTACTCCTGCGGCAAAGTGGGCCATATTGCCCGTGAATGTGCTGAAAGTAAAGGCAGTAGTGGTGGCAGTGGTGGTGGTTACAACACGTTTAGTGGCAACAATCAGAGGACATGGTATGTGGACCTTACCTTGAATGATCACAAATGCCTGATGAATTCTGGAGCTACTCCTGTGGTGGCGTAGGTCATTTATCGAGAGATTGTGCTCAGGGTTCTAGAAGTTCCAAGTGCTACAACTGTCATCAAACAGGCCACATTAGCCGTGAATGCCCACAACCGCAAAAGAAGGCGTGCTACTCATGCGGGTCTGAAGGGTATGTTCATCAGCAAAGGACAAAGAGTATATTAACTCTGGACATAACAGACACATCTCCCGTGCTTGTCCTGAAGCCACGACCGCTGTGTAGATATTATACATCCTGTAGCCTTGATTCGTAAAAATTTATGCTGATGGAGCGGAAGATTCCGGCAGTGTGAGAGAATTGCATTTTCGAACTGAATCGACCAAATAATTTTCTGCTGCGTTTGCTTGACCATGCATCTGTCTGCTATTGCCCGTTTGGCGCGTCAGAGAGTCCCTGTCCTCCACCGCTCAATTGCTACTACGGTCCCCTCCCCCCCTGCCCCTTCATCACCCTCTGCGGCTGCCCCCATTCGCCTCTCGAACGTCGAGGCCTCTTGGACGAAGCTCACCCCTGAGGAAAAGGCTTCCGTACATCAGCAGCTTGAGGAGGTCCAGAAAAAAGACTGGAAGGAGCTGTCAATTGATGAGAAGAAGGCTGGTGAGTTTTATTTCTGCCCCCCGGCACAAGTCGGGGCCGCACAGGGGTTAGCAGTTACGCTTATCGCATTAATATGTTTGTCCGATACCTCTCGACATATTTTATCGGACGTGTTTTCTAGCCTACTACGTAGCTTTTGGTCCTCATGGTCCTCGGACTCCATCAAGTCAACCCGGTGACGCTCTAAAGATCCTGCTTTTTACCTCTGCCCTTGTAGCTGTTGCGGGCACCCTCTTCATTGCTGTCAGAAGCGCGGGTACGTATATTTATCGCTGCTTATAATGCATATTCATCGTGTGCCACCGGATGAATTCACAGCTCCGCCCCCACCCAAGACTATGAACAAGGAATGGGAGGAAGCTGCCAACGAGCGTGCACGGGAAATGAAACTCAACCCTATAACTGGTATGTGGTTCCTTCTTATGAATAAGATCAACGAAGGTGACTAACATACCCACGTATTCTAGGTATCTCGTCGGAGGGCTACAGTGGAAAAGGATTTGTCCAGACCAAGTAGACTTTTTTCTTCTCATATTTGATACAGTTCAGGGAATTGAAACATATTCATTCATTTCTCCATGTCACCGTCTTTTCGGGGTCAGAGCTCGAGCACAATTCAGCGATTATGTGGCCGAGACTAATGATTTCTGATCGAAGGACTCCAACAAATTGTTTGTCGTGTAGAGGAACACAATCCGCTTTTCGAGACGATTCTTTGTCCTACGAATGGTATAGCCATGTGTCCAATGTAAAAATTGCTAAAGACTGGAATTCATGGTTGTTATCCGTCACATGATTAAACTTAAACTTATTTCGATACCCTTTGGGATCACTTTCATGGCATCCATCGCTGCCTCTTCTTCACATGAGCCCTCCCAGACTGCTGAAAAGAAGCAACAGTCTCTATCTCAAACGCGAAATCCAGTGATTCTACGCACCTACAAAATTCTTAGTACCAACTTTGAAAGTGCAGCGACCCAAGGGGCACTACAGACACTCTCAGATCTCTATGCACCCCCCATCAAGGGGAAAGAACCTATAAGACACGATGAAGAATTTTGTGATGACGATGATCTTGAGTGCTTGATGCAGGATGGCTCCAGAATACAAGGTCGACCATCCATTGAGCCTATTTCTGGAGATATCGCAGCACAGGCACGGAAACATCTGCGGAGGGATATGGAGAAGAAATTAGCGGAGAGCAGCCATCGATTCCTTAAAGCATTAGGCGAAGTGGATCATGTGCGTGGCTTATGTTAACGCATACTGCTATGTATCCTTAGTCCTCACTCTTCTTGGTGCCTAGAAACTGAACGAATTACAAGTTCATCTTAGCACTATGCATACATGTTGCGATGAGGCTGAAGATCAGTTAAATATGATGGGAGGGTCAAGTAAAACATTATTGGAACGTGCGGGACTTCTTAGGGATCAGAGGCAAGAGGCATTCTACTCAGAAACTAGGTGAAATATTCAGCCGCAGTGCTTAGGAAGGACGTCGATGACAGGAAATCAATCATTGACCTCTTCTTAAACAAGTTTACTCTGACAGAGGAAGAGGCAGGAACTATCAAATCTGGGAATGCGCCCATCGATACCCGTTTTTTCCAAATAATGGACAAGACAAACAAGATCAGAGATGATTGCCGTGTGCTCATGGCGGGTGAAGACGGACCAACACAGTCAGGGTGCGCATCTCATCCCTCACACTTTCAGTTTTTGTCGAGGTACACATGATGCAGGATAGATATCATGTCCACTACTTCATCCTACCTGGAACACAGTTATGAGAAGCTTTTCCATTGGACGTGCCGTAAATTTCGACAAATTGGAGGAGAATTACAAGTGGAGGTTGACCCAACGTTGTGTGAGGCTGTTCAGAGACTCAAGAAGAGGCCTGAACTCCTAACGTACGCCTTCTCTGGACTGCTATTCATCTAGGCTTATGCACTTGTCACTAGCGAAGCACTAACCAGCCTCTCTGAGATACGCCAAACAACACTCCTTTCGTCTTTCATCATCGCATTAACGCGTGGTGGACCATCGGGATTACCTAGGCCTATTGAACTTCATGCCCATGATCCCATACGGTATGTTGGAGACATGTTAGCCTGGGTGCACCAAAGCATTGCTGCAGAGCAAGAATTTCTCGAGAGCCTCTTCGATCTACGGGCTGCTAATCGTATGGTTGGGAGTGTACGCAAGTTTGGGTCGGGTGGTGAAGAGGAAGAGTGGATTCAAGAACTGCTGGACCTGGCTGTTGGAAAGCTTTGTGTTCCATTGAAGGTATGTGTGACTAATGAACGTCACTTCAAAGCATCTAAGCAATTGCAGATGAGAGTCCAGCAAACTGTTCGCTCCCAAGAGAGTAGCATTGTATCGTACAAGATTGCCAACCTCCTCCAGTTCTACCGAATGACAATGAGACGTACGATTGGCGATCAAGCCATCCTGACGACAAATCTTCATAGGTAAATGATCTCGTTCATTCTTCATTCCTGAGTTCTTATGGATAACTAGTATCACTGACCTCGCATACAAAGTTTTCTACGAATCCATACAGGGACAGGGACGCTCTGTGGCTCACGTGGACCTCGTATGTCTTCATTACTCCTGCACACAGTGGTGCTGAGGATTTTTCTTAGGACGTCGATGATCTATCTCTCACCCCTCCTCTTGCCGTTCTGGACCATGGTCAAATCCTGCGCGATATCATGACCGTCTATCAATCGTATCTGATTGATGGCGTAGATGAGAGTGAACCTCAGGCCGGGTTCTCCCAGGTTTTAGATATCATGATTGACCCTGTCGTAGAGATGTGCATAGCAGCTAGCGAGAAGAAGAGACTTTTGCAGCCGAGATGGGACCAGGCAGTGTTTATGTTGAATTGCCTGAGTTATCTCCTCGTCAGTTCTATTTGGACAAATGCTCTATTCACAACTAATTTAAGCACCTCTGGTATTAATTAGATGGTCCTTGAGCCATTTTCATTCACCGTAGCAAAGCAGGAGGTGATTCGGAGTGCACTCGATGTGCGGATAGCGGCTCTTGTAGATGATCATGTATGTACATTGTTCGGGCGGGAAAGACATGCTGAAATGGTTCTTTGCTTAGTACATCAACATTATGAACGATGCGGGAATCTATCAAGCATACCAGACCTGTCAAAATCGTACTACAGATGTTGGTGCTTTCATCATTAAGCCCTCACAACTAGCTCGCTTAATTGAATCTCACCAGGAGCCCCTTGCCCGAGTATCCTTCATGCGACCGGCAGATCTACAAAGAACTCTTCATAATTTTTCGATATGGCTCTCGAACTCGGAAGTTGTACGTTCACCCCGACTTTCACACCTGTCGGTACAGAAAATACATGAGCGGGTACATCAAGAAGCCCTCAGAAGAGTCGCCAAGGCGTATCAGAGCTTGTGTAAGCAGATTAGAAAACCGGAGAATCGGTATGAGGCTGCGAGCACGTTGTTGGGCAGTGAGAGGCCGTTTGGGAGAGTAGATTTGTTATATCAGATATTTTGTCTGGAGGAAGAGGATGGGAGTGATAGAGATGCGGATCAACAACTAGAGGATGAGGATAGTGAGGCAGAACAACAGGAGGAGTCAGAAGACACAAGTGAAGAAGAAGGAGAAGCAGGGGAAGAGGAGGAGGAGGAGGGGGAAGAGGAGGAAGGGGAAGAGGAGGAGGAGAAGGAGGAGGGTGGGGCAGGTGGCAAAGATGTAAATGAGAAAGAACAGATTTAGTCGAATATACCTTACTTCTGTGAGAGTAACAAACTTGAACATGGAATATCCATCCTTAGGATTGAGTCCCTACAATGGCAAAAGACTCTTTCCGGTAATCAGGGCAAGAATTTGATAGTCAGCACTCAGTAATTGACAAGTCAAATTGGTAGACTGAAACATGTATCTTGCTACAAGTGATTTAACAGCATACAAATATTAGAGTAGGTTTACAACCTTTTGTCTGGTATTCTTACATCTGAAGAGAAGAAAATTCTGTTGAGTTTAGATTGAAAAAGGGGGAGGGGTGAAAATTTATTGCGAATGTGCAATGAGTGATGTCTCACTTATTTGTATTGATGTCTATCTATCAAATCCTTAGCATAGCACTCAGCACTACCTTATGTTAATAACAAAGACTCTGACATTATAGGAGTAAGAAGCCAGTGGTGAAACAAGAAAGTGTCCATATGAAACAAGGAGAGAAGAAAAGAAGAAAGAAAGAGTATTGTTGAGGATGGCACCAGCAGTCATGACAACACCTCTGAGCCAAGAGTAGACTTTTGCTACCCTTATCTCACCCTTACTCCTGCCCTTTCTAATACCCTGAGGGTATGCCCATATCCCCAGTAGGCCCTAATGTAGATATAGAAAAGATCTTTTATATAATAACCCAAGCACTCTATACTACAAATTTCTTCCATTGGTCCAATTAATCTTGAATCAGTTTGTCTCTACCGCTATCCTATTATCAAGCACAAAATCCTCCAAACCTGGACAGATTATATCAAGTCTACATCTATATCTCAACTCTCAGTCCCAGTTTTATGAAAGAGAATGTAATGAATCAGAACAAAGTCAGAGAAAATGACTAGAGGCACAAAGGCTAATATACTACTGCAAGTTTGCAACAGATCGACACCATTGCAGTTTCAGTAACCTCCTCTCTTTACTTTAGTATAACCCTCCTCGAGGAGTCGGAAAACATTTGCGAGATTGAGCGGAACTCCCTTCCAGGTTGATGCAGATCGCACGAGAGTGCATAACAGAGCAGTGATGATCACGTCCGACGCGACTGTAACAATGAACAACTCGTTGGAGGTTGTCAAAGCCAGTCGCTGCTCCTCCAACATACCAGGAACAGATACTGAGTCAAAGATAGCATTAGCATTTGTTCCAACCTTGCGGTACCCGTCGATGAAAGCTTTGGCTGCAGAGCTCATGAAGTCATCTACATTCTTATTGATGGATGAGATATCCAAAGGTGCTATGTTCCGCGCCGACTTCCAATCAACAGAAGTATTGGTCATAAACATATCTACAGCGAGATTGTTGACCAAGTTGGATCCCTCGTCCGCCTCAAGTTCAACAAGAACATCCTGGAATGCATTTGTGAAGATAAGGTTTGCTGCAGTGGAGGGGAAACTGCCATCAGATGGTTGTCCCGAAGATATGACATCGACAGTCCCATTATTTTCTAGACGAACACGGCCTCCAGATATTTGAGGCTGTGCGTCGCACAAAAGAACACTGGCAAGAGGTCCAATAAGGCGGATATCCGACCCTTCGGTGATGCCAACACCTTGTGCCACAAAAATGGCAGGTAAATTATCCAGATTAATGGCAAATTGTGCTGTTGGAGACGTAGTGCTGTCGTGAAAAGAAGAATTTCCCCCGATGAATAAGTAAGCACTAGTACTTGTATTCATCATGGTGGAATAATCGGTAAGAGAGAGAGGATAAACACTGGAGCCTGAAAAAAGTGGTGTCACCACAATCCATCATTTGCCTATCATGGAACATACCTGGTCTTGTCTGACCCTGACTACCAAGGATGAATGCAGTACTCCAAATTTTCCCTGCAGCAGAAATGAATAGGTTTGTGTAATTGACGATGGATGGGGCTTCCCAACGACAGCTGTGGTGAAATTCGACGATGTCTGTATTATACTCTAGGGTTCTATTAGATTTGCTAGAAGGCGGCGGTAAAGATATCAGCGTGTTTGTGGGAAGCTGGAACCCAAAGGGGGTAACTTCAGTCTTTTCAAGTCGAACGATGAGATTGGCACGTGTTACGGAGGTGAGAAATTGTTGGCTGTTGCTATCGTCTATTTGAGAGTACTGTCTAGCAACAGGAACAGTAGTCGGAATGGAGATGATTGTCGTAGAGATGCTGATAGTCCCAGGTGCAAGCTGACCAAGCACAATAAGGGATAATGAGGCTAGGAAAGCAAGCCTGAATGTGCCACTGGCATGCTTTGAAATACTGTGTGAGGTACGGTCGATCCATCCAGACTTGATA
>Ga0153966_100545_pt1 | contig 12444 bp, 6 predicted proteins | sample TSFL050MetaG_FD_104738 | JGI IMG/M metagenome (GOLD analysis project Ga0153966, IMG submission 104738) | Attine ant fungus gardens microbial communities from Florida, USA - TSFL050 MetaG | ecosystem: Host-associated > Fungi > Mycelium > Unclassified | place: USA: Florida, Paynes | collected... | reverse complement strand
TCCCTAACTGACTAACAAGTCCCCTTAAGCTTGGGGCCCAGCTATCAGGAAGTTGGGAGTGATCTGAGTTGATCACCCACCGAGGGAGCGATGAGAGTAAGTTAGACAAGGATCGAGGTGATCAGTGTCTGGAAGTGAAAATGAGTTCTAGTGTAAGGATCTCAGTTGCAGTTGGGTAACCTTAACCTTAATCCCACTCTTTATCGGAGTTTTGACAAAGAGAACTTGTTAGAGTCCTCGCTAAATTGTGTACACTACTTATACATGTCCGATTGTTTGTCCTTATTTACTGATCCGACTATATTACATAATTAAAAGAAAAGAAAAAGAAAAAGAAAATAAATATTGACTTAGAGGCAGAAGGCAATTCATAACAGCCTGGGCCAAATCTTGTAGGACTTACGTCTATCTCTGGCATCCGCAAATACTCCACCAAGCCCCTCAGATTTCGGGCGCAAGGTTCCACTTCTTGCTCTCACAGTTCCTCCTGATTCTTGAGCGGAATCCAAACTCCTTGGCATCCTTTCTCTGCCATCAACTATACTCCACTGGCCTTGTCGTCAAGGCTACCAGTCTTCAGACCTTTGACATGATCTGGTTTTCATCCCTCAACATCTACTGTTGGACCATTGGCTGGTAATAGGCCGCCGATCCCCTCCTCAACTTTCTACTATCTCTTCAACTGCCTGGGTCATATCTCGCAGGCCTTATATCATTGACACCTTCTGCCCATCAACTTCTCTATCTCTGCTTCTTCTCTCTAAATATAACCTCAGGTCACTCTTGCTAGTGCCTGGCAACCTTTTTATCGTTTTTCTTTCTTTTGTATTCCCTTGTTATTTCTAATATATCATTTTTATTTCAAACATCTCTCCACTATTTCTCTATCTCTCTATCGTGCCCGCCATTGGTTTCTTTCCTACCGACCAAATGACCTCGGAAAAACTCCACTCCAGAGAGCTCCAGATAAAGCGACATCTCATTGTCGACTTCTTTTGTATGAGCCTTTTCTTATTTACATCTACTGGGGCACTCAACTTTCACCCAGCTAGACTCCTACTGTCTTACTGACTAATGCCCTAATATTACTAAACTAGTGGGCCTAAGAAGACCACCCCTAATCTAGGTGCCGCCTTAGTGACCGGTCACCACTCTAGTGAGTGGAATGACCACAATGGGCTACCATCACCTGGCTACTACTAGAAACACTATGCCTATCTAACAACACCCGTTTTACAGGTTTGGTCTAGGCAGGGATCTGGGTCTGGTCCACAGCTGTCCACCTCCAGGGTCTAAACTTCCTGGTCAGTCCTCTTTACGCCTAGGGCCTGGCATCTCTCGCTATGACCAAACAGATTTGTGCCTGCTGATTGAGGAAGACAGTAGATGACCTCATTGAAGAGGTGTTGAGTGGACAGGATATGTGGATGTCGAGTTCTAATGTTAGGACCCGCGGGACAATTCTGGATCCCCCTCTGAGGGTAAGAGATTAAAGACGAGAAGAACTCGACAGAGTTCCCTCTATGAATTGCCTAGCTATTTATATAGTTACAAGTGGCTATGCTAAAGCTATTCTAAGAGAGATCATGGTATCTATTAGCTACCATCTGTCGAGTCCTGAGTAATTCCCTACGTCAGATAGCTTCTGCCCATGTTGTACCTTCCTGTTCTCCCACATATGGCAGCTGTCTGATAGGCATGTGATCAAGCTCAGATCATCACTCGATCCTTCCCATGCTTGTCCATTTTATCATTGTGATGTTTCCATGTCATAGTCATTGTGTTCGTGATTCATATCGTCATTAATTAATTAGTTTAATAAAGAAAAAGATAAGCATCAGAGCGAATTATAACACTCTGCTTCCGAATTATAGTCTCAAGATAGCTCGAGTCAGCTATCACAATACTTGACCTTTGATTCAACAATTGGCTCAGTCATGTAGGATTTCCCCTATTGGCTGCCTAACTCTTAATCATTGGTCTTAGGAACAAACACTGTTCACCTCTCACTACAATTCTCTAATGTGCATTAAGTCAACCAAATTTTGCCATTAGTTGGTAATAATGAATAAAATATCTGTCCTTGACAAAAATAAGCCCATAGTCAAACTGGTAAGAGTGTGGCTGTGTTAGGCAAATCAGTAACTAAACCATTTTGTCAGATTACATGGAACAATGTATTCGGTCACTTGATCCAGAGCTGGACAAAGAACTGAGTGACTGGATGTCATTGGTGACATTGACCTGCTTGGAACTGCCTGGAATTTTGTCATGTTGCCTTGGCAACTGGAGATATGCCAATAAATGACGTAGTTTACAAGTACATCTGCACACAATCTGTCATCGTTACTACAAATGCCCTCTGGTGCATTGTCGCCTATGGTCTTATCTGCTTGTACCCATCTACATGTTAACATGTGCAGCATATATGAGACACTAGATAGAGGATGTACAGTACACCTAGTGTATCCATAAGCAATGCCTTGATCTATCAAATTGCTCATTTCATTCGCACGTTTACTAAATGTCTCCTGAAGCTATTGCTTGAAATCTGGATATTCAATGAACCTTACCCAACACAACTCTATGCATATGTAAGTGTCATCTGCTTCATCTCATTCTTGATTTTGACTGGGCTAAGAAGGGGGCTCTAAGATCACTGTCAGGACAACTTGCTTGTATCTGATTGATAAAGCCCAAACTGCAAAATGTGAGGCAAGTCAGCCCATTCCTAGAGTAATTTTAATTACTGTAAATAAGCTATGCATCTCAGTAATTCACTCAGCAACGAGCTAACAAAGCATTTTTCTAAGTGAACATATTCTTTTCATCATCTGCTCCACTTGGATATCTCATTGCTCTATCTGAAACACTCTGCTTATCATTCTTACATCTTTATTCTCTTAGCAAAGCATAGGCTCCCAAATTGCTCCTCCACTAAGTAGATACTGACAGCTCACTGTTATATATAAGGTACCTACTTGTAAACCTAAAAGCCAGTCATGCTATTGGCTTTTAGGTGTGTATGTTTGTAAACCGATTACCTATGGACACTCAATATTAGTCGTGCTATTGGCTTTTAGTCCAATCCTTCTCAGTTCTTGAAGACATCACTGTGTGCTACTCTATTACGAGCGCATCGGCCAAAGACGCTCCTAGGTAACAAAGCACATAATTTCCTTGTTGTATCAATGTATAGTCTACAATAATTCGTGAGGCAGTTAGTAGCTGCATGTGAATTTCTCATTTGAACCATTATCACAATGCCCTTATCTCCAAGTTTCTATCACAGCCTTTTGGTCATGATCTGTACAATGATAGGCATATACCTCTATGTGACTCATATACTGGACCTGACAAAGAGGGATGATGGCCTCTGGCAGTTGAACCACTGAAGTGACATTATAGAAGGTCTTAGTCCTTAAACTTCTAGTGGCGATGTAAGGATTAGCTTAGTGGTATCCTTGAACCTGTTCAAATCTTCACATCAAAGCAAAGGCTTCCTATCAGTGTCGGTAACTATACCTTTGACAAAATCCGATTAAGTGAGCTTCTTCCATTCTTGAACACCAAGGCTTGCTAAAATTGTGCCATGGTACGCCATTCTGCCAGAATGTTTGGATTTGTTGGAATTTCTTGATGGATTTGGAGGGAAAGAGGACATGGATGTGTCTGTTATGTCTATAATGGTGCTGAGGTGTCTGGGGAGGTGATTGAATATATCTACGAGAATCTGAGTTTCCTCATTCATGGGGTAGAGCAAGTGCCTGGGAAGTCTGAGAGTTGGACTTGGGTTGATGACACACAATTCTGCATACCTGAAGCAAAGTGGTGAATGACAAGATCACTTGCTAGAGTCGCTCAGTGATGAAATAATATCCCTTCCTTCCCTAGACCGTCAAAGGTTATCATATTAAATGCCATGAATAAGGTCCTTATGGAATGTTTGTTCAGATGTCACTGATGGCCTTGAATGCACGAAACTGTGTTTTGAGAAAGAGTTGACATGGGTGCTGGTACAGCACTGAATATTTGGCAGAACCCTCTCAGTGGGGATCCTGATTTCTCTGATGGGATGTAATAGCTGTTCTGCTGGATCTTGTTCCAGCCCCCACTTTGTTGTTTTAAATGATGATGGATGGAATAAATGCTGAGATGAACAATTGATGCTAAGAGGAATGGATTCAGCAACATCCCAGACAAATGCTCAGCTGATTCGACATCATGTATATTGAAAACAAATTCATGTCTGAGAACAGTTTATGGAATAGGCACAGGCAATGGCTGGACTGACATGTTTTCACATATTAGTCATATTTGAGGTCTAGTCACATTGCCTTTTCACTATCTTGATATAGCATCTATCTGATATATGTAAAGAATAAAGAATGTCTTCCTCTTTGCCTCGCATGGGAATACCATATGATTAGACATGTTTCATCGCTCCTATTGACTCTCCCAATGATATTCCTAGTGACCTCGACAACATGAAGGTGGAAGACAATGTCTGCCATGACGTTCATATGGGAGATGGGGATGTCTAGTTATCTACTCCTGCTCAACAATATGACAGTGATCTCAGTGTCTCATTTCCACCACGCTTAGGATTACAGGCACAGGATGGAGAGCATCAGTCACCTCTTGCAAAGGGGCCGAGAGTACAGCTGAATGTTAACAAGGCATTTTTAACTTGAAATGTGAGTGTTTTTCTGTTATGCACCTGCTAATGCTTTGCCACTCACCTTTCTGAAGTCTGCAACCCACCTCCAGCTTCTGCCCCGAGTTATGTGTCTCCCCTCAGTCTATTCCTTGCTCTATGTTCTTAGGTGCTCTTCTATGCTCAATTCAGAGTTTTTAGAGATTCAAGAATGAAGCACCTTTCATACGGCTCATCGACCTCCTGGCACTTATTATCTTTGATATCAGGAAATCCTTGTTACAATAATGCTGATGAATTTATCACTAATTTTTGTTTGATTATTAAGACTAGTGAAAAGTTGGACGATGCTGACCATGCTGTGATGATGCTGACCACACTGTAACAGTTATGGGGAAGCGTGTCAAGACAACTGTAAAACAACTACTTCCTCTACCGGAAGTGGGTGGGCACTTTTATCTCGATAACCGTTGATTCTGCTGTGTGTTATGTCTAGTCCATGAGGACTTGTCTTGCTCCTTTTAGACTCATGTTGTTTGCACTGGCCTATGGTTTACCAACCATGCAGTATCCTTTCTGAAGGTAGGGTGTTCTATGCTTCTGTATCCATTTGATGAACATCACAGTGGATTTATGATTGGAGATTGACATCTGGTGCTTGATAGTTACAAAGCTGTTGTTCAGAAATCTACTATGCAAATTGGGCTTTGTAAGTGTGTTCAAGATGCCTACGTTTTTATTGAATGACTATGATGTGTATGTTCGTATTGACTACTTGTACTTGATATAGGTAGCTCTCCCCTCATTTATCACATTGCCTCGTGTTTTTAATAATTGGTGCTTGTAGTTGTGTTATTCTAATCCAATCTATCTTTCGAACACCAGAGCTCGAGATACCCACGCACAAGTTTAGATTGATTGTCTATCTCAAGATACCTTGAGTTAGCTACTATAGTACTTAATCACTGATCCAACAATCAGTTCAATCAAATAGGATTCTCAGTGCGTCCATTATGTCTAACTCTGAGTCATCTGTCTGAGGAATGAACTCCATTTGCCTGTGGCCACAATTTCCTCCTTTCCTTCAATGGTAGAGGGTTCTCGATGTGTTATGTCATAGGCTCCAAGGCTATTCCAGAGAAGACAAGTTTGCCTGTTGTCTGCACCAAAGATTATTTGAATAGTCAGCCGTAGTCAGTTCTCAACCAAACTATGACTGTGTTGGGCAAGTTGGTGACCGAATCATTTTGTCAGGCACATTACAATGTTTTATGTATTCGGTTACTTAATTCAGAGCCAGACAAAGTGACTGAATTTCATTGACCTGCTTGGAATTTTCTAGAATTCCATAGTTAACTTGTCAGCTAAAGGGATGCCACCTCACCACCAATCAACTTGATTCACCTATGTATTTGAGCCAAGCTTTTGAGTTAAAGCTGAAATCGTGAAGTATTGTGAAGTATTGTAAATGGATCAATAGGGCCGAAATGCTGGAATCAATGCCAAGCATTTCCCAATATGGTCATTCAGTTTGGAAAATGTCGGATGTTCATCACGTAAGGATAGATTTTATTTTATGTAGCATATTTCTAAAGTGATTTACATAACAAGAGTCTCACATCGCTTCTTAAACTCATACCACCATCACAATATGGTAGTGCCCGAGTTTAGTTCTGCGAATACATTTTCTGTTGATTCACAAAACCCATATCTCAACCTACCTAACCCTGAAAGACCACCGGATACCGCTGTAAACATACAACATGGTCAGCTTCCTCAACAAGACTTCACCAATAGGACCCGGAGCCCTTCTTCTTCACCCATGGACTCATCCCCACCCTCTGAGATTGACTATGCTGAAAGAGTAGCAGCGTCGAACAATAGAATGAAAGTCGAAACATTTGACCCTACAACAGATTACTCTAGTACACACATGCCCCACAATTCACATGCCTACAATAAGGCGGCGCCTATTGACTCAAATCAACCGGCCCCTTCCACGTTACCAGTCCCTCCATCAGCAATTCCTTACGAAACCAACATGCCTGCCGATCCAAATCTCTGGGACGGCCATTTCGGACCAATTTCTCTTTTCGGTACTAACGAGTTTTTGCAAAGTGATGCCTACAATGTGTCATGCTCCCTCATCCGTATGGCTGAGTTCATTAGACAGAGAAACATCACTAATCGCGACGGTAACAAAATACCACAAATTGATTCATTCAGAGAAGCTGTCTTCAATTTCATCATGGCCATATACAAAGCTGGTTGGGACAAATTATTCACGTCGGACAAAAACACCCTCAGACAAAAAATACGAACTCAATTCAGTGACTTGACACCTCGGGATCAAAATACTGGCAAAAGAAATACCGTTGAAAAAATTCCCCCACCCATCTCTAAGCGACTCCCTCACAAACAGGTAGAAGAAGTTAGGAAACGCTTGGAACAAAAGAAGTCCAAAGAAAAAAATTTGACTAAATCCTATGCACAAGTATCCTCTCTGGCTAACGACATACTCAAGCTTAGAGATGCCTTCCCGGCCCTCCCTAACAAAAAAATCATCGAAATTCACAACACTATCTTAAACACCACACAACCCAAAGGTAAAAAGAAAATATCCATTACTACTAAAGGTCCTTCCAGGAAACAAACAATCGTCCCCCTTCTAGGCAAACACATTCTCTCAATCATGAACAATGCAGGGCTACATGTCAACTCCATCAATGGTCTGCTTAAAGGTATAAAATCCACCTTGAGAGCTGAATTCATCAGGTCTGCTATTGAAAGCATTATAATCACCACTAACAATGTCCCTGCAACAAGCGATCTTCTAGTCATAGAACGATATGTCAAATCCATCGAAGGCATCGGGCTAAATGAAGTTGCTGCACCACAACTCCCTCAATCCAAATCGTACCTCAAGATCACCAGCATTCCATACATGCAGCCAAGTGGCCTAGCTATCACTAGTGAAGACATCACTAACTACCTTAAAAACAGCGACCTATTTAAAGGCACTACCCTAGCAGCTAAACCACATGTTATAAAAGTGTCCCCAAAGTCGGATATGGCCATTATTTGGGTTGACATCTGGGATTCACAGAACGGTTCCAAAGCCAAAATGCTCATTAACCATTCGTTCAACTTTGGCAGATATATCGCTACTTTCAGAGGTACCAGTATGAATCCAGGCATCCCGCAGTGTCACAACTGTTGGAAATGGGGTCACACCACATTTTCATGCAAAGCTCACAGCTCAAAATGCCAAAAATGCGGAGGTTCTCATAAAATTGAAAACCATAGAGACTTTGCCTGGTGTTGTAAAGCTAATTTCAAACTGAATCCTCCTTGTCTAGAAACCAAACAAGGCGAGCCTTGCCCTCACACATTCAAATGTGTCAATTGCAAAGGAGACCACATGGCAGATAACACTAAATGCCCATTCTGGAGATATTGTTTCAACCGGGAGTGGCACTCAAAAAAAGTGCAAGAAGCCAGAGAAATCAGGGCTAATTCAATTCATCTGGCTGCAGATGGCACGATCAATTTATGATTAAGCACAACCTAAAAATATTTTCTCAGAACGTCAGAAAAAATAAAACACTTACAGACCTTATCTTAGAAACTCAAAAAAATATCTTCGATATCATTCTTATCCAAGAACCTCCACGGTCTTTACTCAGACATATTCCTAGTCACACAAATCTTGAAGGCGACCCTCTTTATGGCACCCCAAACCACCCGGACTGAACATTATTCATACAGGATCATTGTAACATCGAAAACTATCTAAGAGTTGCAACATACGTTAACAAGCGACTCTCAAGAATGAGATTCTCTCTCAAAAAGGATCTTATAAATCATTGCAACATTAACATTATTGACTTCCACAATGGACAAGATGTACAGTGTATCATCAATGTCTACTCAGATAGCAACCAAACAGCAATTCAAATCCTGCATGATAACATAAGAAATATCAGTAATACAATTGTCATGACAGGAGATTTCAATATTAGGGACAGTGACTGGGATCCTAACGTCCACTATCATTCGATTTACACAGAAGACTTAATGTTCATTGCTGATTGTCTTGATCTAGAGTTGGCTACACCAATTAACCTAGGCCCTACTAGATTTGTGGACAACCAACATGACTCCAACTCCGTCCTAGACCTTGTATTCATGAACCCCAACAATTCGGGCTTTAACAAACACATCCTCAAACCGGAAATACGCCTCCCTTCAGACCATGTCCCCCTCTTCATCGAGGTAAGCATAAAAGAGGAAAACATTGACTTTACCTTTCAGACTTTAAAAAAAGACAGCAACAACGAGAAAGCATTCGTCAACGACATCATAAAAGGTGTAAAAAACATGGATACTTCGCATTTAAAAAACCAGGAAGACATACTAAGGTGCGTCATCGCCTTTTCCTCAACGGTCAAGGATGCGTGGTCCACACACTCTACGACTAAAAGAATCACTAAACATTCCAAAGAGTGGTGGAATGAACAGTGTTCTGCATGTATTAACAAATATCATGAGTCAGGTGACGTCGCCAACTAGAAAGCCTTCAAAGCTGCTGTTCGAAACGCCAAGAGAATATTCTTCGATCAGAAAATTCAAGAAATTGCGTCATCAAACAAGAGACTGTAGGACCTTATGAACTGGGTCAAGAAAAAGAACTTACCAACCATCGAAGCAATCTACCATGAAGGACAACCATGCAATAATCTCAAGGCACTATGGAATGCTCTTCATAGCTCATATAATTCAGCTGATAACAGGGCGATTAGCACGAGATTTCTAGATGGCATTAACCAATGCAACGACATAGACTGGCCACCCTTCACTGGTCAGGAATTCAAAGATGCCATAGCTAAGTGTTCAAACGCTTCTTCTCCAGGACCTGATCACGTTACATGGAGACACCTTAATCCACTAATCTTAGACAAAATGTGTTTAAATAAGGTTGTTGATATCGCTAATGCATGCATTACAGTAGGTTATTGGCCTGATCAATTCAAGGAGTCTATGTCGGTCATCATTCCGAAACCCAACAAAACATCGTACAATACTCCCAAGGCATTCCGACCAATCGTCCTGCTCAATACCATGGGCAAACTCATAGAGAAGGTTATCAGCAATAGGCTTCAATTCCATCTTTCAGCCAACGGATTTCTCAACCCTAACCAACTTGGGGGTATAAGACAATGGTCAACCATTGATGCTGGAATATATCTCATGCACCTCATATGGGCAGGTTGGATGAAGGAGTGCCACACAAGTGTCATAGCTTTTGACATCGCCCAATTTTTCCCTTCACTTAATCACGATTTCCTCTCTCTATGTCTCGCTAAAGCTGGCCTTAACGCTAACATTCTAAAGTTTTTCATAAACTATCACTCTAACAGATCTATGACATACACATGGAACAATTTCACATCCCAGAAATTCACTACTAGTGTAGGCATTGGTCAAGGATCCGCCTTCTCTCCCATCTTATCCGCTATATATCTCACTCCCATCATAAAAACATTCAAAAAAAGAATAAAAAATCTAAAAAAAGAAATTCATGCAGACATTTTATCGTTTGTTGACGATGGTCTTTTAATTTCTCAGGAGAAGAGTTATGATTTATCTTCCGTGTTCCTCTTCAGTAGTTATAACATGATTTTGAAAATCTTCACAGACGTGGGCCTCATCATGGAACACAACAAATCTGAAATTTTTCACTTCACTCGAGCCCAAAACCCCCCTAATCCCTCCCTTGATCTCATGTCTATTGGGGGCCCTGTACTCCACCCCAAACCCATTTGGAGATATCTAGGCTTCTTTTTCAACCGAAAACTCAACTTTCATCAACATGTACATCACTATGCGACCAAATGCATCTCGACACTCAATGCCATGAAAATGCTGGGCAACTCCTTAAGAGGTCTTCTACCAATGCAAAAACGTCTTTTATACAGAACATGTATTGTACCGATAGTTCTTTATGGATTCCAACTATGGTTCTTCAAGGGCGCACCTACAGTCAAAAACATCGCTGAATTAAAGAAAATGCAGCATAGAGCAGCCTTGTGGATCACTGGGGCATTCCGTATGTCTCCTACAGAAGGCATTGAAGCGATTGCAGGACTCATGCCCATCAACCTCCATCTTAAAAAACTCAATGGTCGACATCATCTCAGATACGCAACCATTCCTCCATCTCATGCCATAAACTCTCTCCTTGATATTCATCAGAATAAAAACCAAATTCAACACAAATTCACATTAGCAAGTCTTACTGACAAACAAAAGTTAAAGCTGAGGAGTCCTATCAAAGACATCAGCGAAAGACTTAACAAAATCAAAGACAAATTTGATCCCTTTCATTCCATTTTCCATCCTGGTTTACGATTAGTAGATCATTTCTCTGATAGAATAATCTTTCATTCTCCTGATTCATCCGAAAACGAAGATCTTTTTATCTATTCGTCCAAACTCAATCTAGCATTCGAAGAAACACAAAAATCATCTAAAGGTGTTGCTATCATCTCAGACGGAAGCATCAAAACATCAGGATCAGCCACAGCCATCGCACATATATGGAGAGATAACAAAGTCACAAACTGACTCAAAATGCATACAAGCAACATTACCCCGTTGGAAGCTGAATTAATGGTCATCCAAATCGGTGTTGTATCAGTGCTTGAAAGTGCAGAAAGTCACAAAATCATTGTCATCACAGATACACTTGAAGCCAGTAAAAAGATCACCTCATCAGATGACCAATACCTCCAAAAGTCCATCATTCCCATTGCTGAAAACATACATCACTTCCTTGGCAAAGATGGCCACAATTCTATTCATTTCTGGTACTGTCCTAACAAATTAAAGTGGCCTAGGCATGCTTTAGTCAATGAAGAAGCCAAGTCCTCTCATGGACTGCTAAACCTCCCAGAAAAAAACTCCCTACTATTCAGCAAAAAGAAAGAATGCGACCTTCTACTCGAGTCATGGCAGAAATCGTTCAAAGATAGCCAAAAGAAAGGACAACTATTCCTTGACTTCGAAGACAACAATGAAAAGGTCATCAAACCAACATATGCCAAGGGAGGTTCGTGGTTGCCGCATATAGGAATATCAAATTCTGTATGTACAAGATTCACTTGTATAATGACTGGACACGCACCCATAGGAGAGTACTGGCAAAGATTCTTCCCTAATTCACCAACTCAATGTCCGTGTGGCGAAGTGGATGTCCAAACAAGAGAACACATTTTCATGCAATGCAGATTGTACAACGCTGCGTTGTGCCCTAGAGACATATGCATTTCTAGCTTCATTGAGTTTGTCGTTGGCAATCCAACATCCTTCTGTTTCGATAATGGTTGAAAAACTGGCTTCGATCCCCTTCCGCTCTGCTTTACTGTTATATGTTTTGTCCTTTCTTCCCTTATGTTCTTTCTTCTTCTGTTTCTCTTCTCTGTTCCATCCCTATAGTTACTCATTTCATTGTTGTCTTATCTAAGTAGATACTATGTGTCTACCACGGTCTGCCTACGCGCCCCATGTAATAAATTGATGATTTAAAAATAAAAAAATAAAAAAAAATAACAAGAGTCTCAAGAACAGTAACTGAACAGCTGGAACGCACGTCGGTGTTTCTCTCCCAGTGGCTCGATTTCCACCCTCTTCACGCTAGCATACCTCCACAAGTACTGGGGCGTGTTTGCAACTCTTCGCCTTCCCTCCTACCCAATAATTGCACTATCCACCGTCGTGACTCACCT
>Ga0153966_100541_pt1 | contig 12512 bp, 10 predicted proteins | sample TSFL050MetaG_FD_104738 | JGI IMG/M metagenome (GOLD analysis project Ga0153966, IMG submission 104738) | Attine ant fungus gardens microbial communities from Florida, USA - TSFL050 MetaG | ecosystem: Host-associated > Fungi > Mycelium > Unclassified | place: USA: Florida, Paynes | collected... | reverse complement strand
TAGTCGAACGTGTATAAGTAGCGTACGCCAAACTAGCGAGAGCTCTAACGAGTTCTCTTTGTCAACTCTGACTTAGAGTGGAGTTAAGCCCGAGGTCGCTCACCAAGGACCAAACTCTTACACCCATAACCTGTTAAAGAGTGGCCAGCAGCTGTAGCATAGTGGCGTACACACTACTTACTCACCTAATAGATAGTGAGAACGTCTTGAGATATTTGTGAGGCAAAGAAGCAATGATCTATCATTTATAATGGACAAGCTCTTTATATACATAAAGGAAGTGGAGTAATAGGAATGATGCAAGGCAACGGAATATATAGAAGAGGAATTATGTAAGTAAATATTTAAATATTTAAATATTTGTACAATAAGATCCTGTGGAAATACAAGGACCTCAAGGTTTGGCATGACACTGATCTATTACCCATAGATGTACATCAATCCTTAAACACAAACAAGGACAGCTCCTTTTATGGTTAAGTTATTGCTATTTCAGACACAAAAGGACTGCCATATGTAGAACAATAGGCAGTAGAACATGTGATGCTCTGTCCAGGTGCACAGACCATCCTTTCATGTATATAAGGCTTCCTAGTCTGAGGATTAGACCTCAGACTTAACAACATCTTTTGTTACTTAAACTACTCTGTCTCTTGAGCTCTTAAAGAACCACTCCTTTAATCACAAACTAGTAAGTGACCTTTTGTGATACTTTACCTCTTCAGAATCTGAAATCTCCACTTCCACATTACCATCTATATATTTAATCTTCTTCAACTTTGTCATAAATCTGCCAGGACCTAAAATCGTACAGCTAGAGAAATGAAAAGAATGGGATCTATTTTTGGATGGACTAGATAAAGGATTCTAAAAATAGCACAGGAGATAAGATCAATAAGATAAGAAGTCACATGATCTGGTCACATGACAGATTACATGATAGAACATTCTAGAAGGATTGCAGGAAATTACTTAAGTGTACATATAGACAAATAGAAATTGTGTATAAGTAGGTAGAGCAATCCACAAAGAGACTCCATCAAGTTCTCTTTGTTCTCTCATAATGTTGAGTGTGATAAGACAGTTGTCTTGACTTACTTGTCATTACAAACTTCACCTCTTTCTACTATGGTCTTTCTAGTAACTAGTAAGGTATCAATTGTACTACAAATACATGTGTGTATGTCTTTACTCCTCCCACTTCTAATTTCAAATACTTTATATATCTCTTTATTTCCTTCTTTCTTCTATTTGCAGTCTGCATTGTCATTCTTCAACTTCTGTTTACTTTCAGCCCTAACTCCTCACACAAATCCTCTTGTACAATCACTATTTCAAATCTCTCATCTAACAGCCCTAGTTTCCAACATCCTTCATCACTATAACTTCTATCTTTTAAAGTAGTATTATAAACTCTACTAGAGATTTAGGCATAGTTAGTAAGACTATTCCGATTGCTGGTACTTTATTTTGTATATAGATTTGCTCTACCATTTCCCTTTGTAGATCTTCACTGAGTGCTAATAGATCACAAACTCTAACATTTGGTACCTCCATATCCAAGATCTATTGTAGAATCTATTGTGATGCCTCTAAATTTGTGATCTGTAGTTCTTGTTTATATGCTAGCTGTCATGTCTCCTTTACTTTTTTCCTTTCTTATTTGCTAAATACTCTATTTTCTGCTTCCTTACTCTTATCCACTTCCTTTATAGCCTCTTCTCTTTCTTGTGTTCCAGTTGTCACCAACCCTTCAACCTTCTCTCTCTTTCTCTCCAACTCTGCTATTGCTTCTCATACAAAATCATTTTCTTCCACTGGTAAGGCCTCCACAAATGAACTAAACTTTATAGGTCCTTCTATTGACTTTGATATATATAGTGGTAGATCTTGAACATTTTGCTTAAGGTCAATAGCTCCTTTTAGCCCTCCTAAATGACAGACATTAATAGGTATTCCATTTATGTACATATAATATCCATTAGGTTGTAATAGGACTTGGTCTAACTATATATACTCTGCTACTATTGGACAGTCTTTAGCCAACAGTCTGATTTTTTATAAAAATGACAGAAAAAATCACAAAATATAAGGGCATTGATCTAAGAGTACCTAGAGTTTAAGGGTAGTACTATAGTGCTTGTAGCTGCAATAGTAGAGGCTCCAAAACATAAAGGTAGTGAAAGGTTGTCTACTATGTTTGGTGCTATAACAAACAGTTATGCATAGGCCACTACATATACATTGTTCTTCATATTCAGTTGCAGAAGCTTTTTGGTAAGTTTATTTATTTATTCTTGCTTTTTTTTTTCTTTTTCTCCCTTATTTTCAAATCTAACCTTTCTCATTCTCACCTCTTTCTTTCCTGACCTTTTTGCTTTTTTCAGATCCTTCCCACTACTTGAGTTTAATCCTGTTCCACTATAATTACCTCTTCCTCTGACTTATCTCTGCTTGACTCCTCTCTTCTCTTTTTCTTTCCATTTTTTGATCTCTGACCCTATCTTTCTCTTGTAACTGTCTTTTTCAATACAAATTATTCTGCCTTCATTGCTTTTTCTACTATCAATATCTGGTCACTTTCAAAATTGACATCTTATTATTAAGCTGGACCAACAATTTATAGTAAAATAATAATATTTTAGTACTCTAATAAGGTTAATCTGTTTTTAGAACAAGGGTAGCAGCTCCTACACATTTCTATAATATGCTCAGATCATACCTTTCAGTGTAAACATACTCAAGAGACAGAGTAGTAGCTATGATTATCACTATCAGATATCTCAAACTCATAAACCTACCACTTGACTTTTCTAGATAGTCTGTATTCTAGTCTTTAAACTAAGGAATCACTTAGAACAGACTCAAAAGTGCAAAGTACTACTCACAAAATGAGCTATAGCACATAAGAACACTTATCAGGACCTCTGATGTCATAGATCACCTATCAGATACATCTATCAATCATTGATGAATAGCTACAGAAATAGATCTTACTTGCAAGAACAGAAAGCAATCCATAGTACTGTCAAACTATACCAGAAAAATATATCAGGCAAGTAGTGTCATGAACCGCTCAATTCCTCTGAGTCATTATTTATTTTTCTTTTCATTTTATTTTCAGTTAATTATGTAATAACATCGGATCAGTAAACATGTACAAATAGTCAAACTTGTATAAGTAACACACACAATTTAGCAAGGGCTCTAACAAGTTCTCTTTGTCAAACTCTGATAAAGAGTGGAACTGAGATTAAGGTTACTCAACTGCAACTTAAGTTCTTACAAGTAGAATAAGATGAGATGAGGTAGAAGAAAAGAGAATAAAGAGCAAAAATATACCTAAGTAGTAGTGAGGAACAGATGGTCTTGATCAGCTACTATAAACTAAAAAATAGGCTTTGAGTTTGGGCTGAAGATAAGTCAGTGGCAAAAAAAACTACTTGCAAGAAAATATTTTAATGTCAAAAATACCTAAGATATTATTCTAACAATACAAGACTAGATGAGTAAGGACTGGAAAGGACTAATCATGTAAAATGTATAGACTTCAGTTTTATTTCAAGTTTTTCTGTTTTATTCTCAAGTTTCTATTTTTTCTCTATTTCTTTGTTTCTTTATTTGTAATCTCAATATAGATTACTCTAGTTATGAGAAAGGCACAAGAAAGGAACTCTGCATCTGCCTTTTGAGCTCTAATGTTGTAAAGTTACAATCTTGAGTATTTTAAGTATTGTGTATACCTTTATCCAGAAAAAAACAGAAAACTTGTTTGCAAGTATGACTAGAACTATTTGAAAGACTTGGATAACCTTGTGCTCTGAAAGATAGAACTCTTGGTATACTTTGGGGTAAGACTCATTAGTTATATGGTTGACTGTAGTAAAGTACCTCACAAAACACAGCCAGGTCTAAGACTATACTACTGAATTGATGGCAGACCAGTATAACTAGATCTCTATATTTTATTTCTATTGAGACCATTTCTTATCAATCTTATATTTTCTTTACTTTCAAAATGACTTTTGCCTTTTGCAAGTATACTTTTAAATTGCATTTTTACCTCTCAAACTCTTTTTATAATCTTCTAATTTAATTTCTCCCCACAAACAACATTTAAGAACTAGCATTATTGTTTTGTCTGCAATCCTAGTAATTCCCTCATTTGTTTTGAAATTGTTTTGTACTTGGATAACACTGACAAGAAAAACACAAAACATTCTTGTCATTGTGCCTCTAAGTAATTGCTAATTATGTAACATAGTTCCCAAAAAAGCCCCTTCCAGAAATATTCATTATGCTACTTTCTATTGATAATGTCTACTTTCACAAGATCAGCAACCACAATTCAAAACTTTCTGTAGTACATATCTAAGTCTTTTTTATCTTCAATAATCCTTTTTGCTAACTTCTTAACTAATTTAACTAACTAAGCCATAGTCAGCTTATCTTTTAGAAGGGTTTTTGAGTAAGCTCCTATGATTTTTCTCTTCAATATTGTGTAGTCATCTCTATACTCTTCTAATCTTTTCCAGAACTTTTTCATCTCCTTATCCACATACTTCACCACCATTTTTATCTTCTCTCTTTTCATTAATCCATACTTTTCTGCCAACTCCTCAAACTTCTCCAAAAATTCTTTCAAATCTTCATGGTTATGTGAATCAAAGTCTGGAGCTTGTCCAGACCCTGAGGGCTGGTATTCCCAAAACACTAGTTATTGTTGATGTTGTCATAGGTAAAATTTTTGTGTTGGTTATGCTTTCTATATAATTCAGTAGCTCTCTTCATGTGTGTTCCCATAAACTTCTTTAATCTAAGGTCTCTTAGGCTTATTACTGTCCTTAGCTACTTTCTTGGACCTTACAATGTCTGCTGGTATTTGGGATTTTTCTCTTGTGTATGTATGTGCTTGAGTTCTCAAGGAGCTTGCACTGAGATTGTTCTCTGACTGTGTTTCATTAAACATGGTTATATAGGGATAAGAGAATAGACAACTATCCCCTCATGGTGGGCTTCAATTTGTGGAAAGGTTAATGAGTTCAAAAGGGATAGGTTGTCTCAGAAGGATGGGTTTTAGCTATCAAGTAAAATGGTGTGGAGGAAAAACCAATCATTATGTTATTATTATCTTTTTGTTATGCCATTTCTACTGGTTTATGTATTTTATTTTTTTTAAATCATTGATTTATTACATGGAGCGCATAGGCAGGCCATAGCAGATACACTGTATCTACTTAAATACACTAGCAGAGAAACAAAAGAAAATATTAAAAAGAAAGTTCAAATGCATTTGGGTAACGTAGTGGTATCTTAATAGATACCAGAGCCTTTAATCAACCATTGTCGAAGCAAAATGATGTTGGGTTGCTGATGATGAATTCCACAAAGCTTGAAATGCATATGTCCCTTGGACGTAATGTCGCTGATGGGGATTTTTAAAGCAAAGGGGGGGTGGGATTTGTGTGTTTGTAATGGGTGTGTAGATCGAAATATCAAAGTGCTTTACTGTCCTTACAAAAGTGGGTACTACTGAGTTAGAGAGTCAAAATGAGATAGCAAAAGCTTGTTATTTAGATACTAAAATGAAAGAAATGTTTTTAGTTTCCACTTGAGAGCACTCTCACCAGTCAGATCTCAAAGGTGTGCGTTCCTCTCACACCGTAGCACTACTGTCCAAGATACTAGTCTAATAGGCTAGCTTGCCATCAATACAGCAGTTCTATCTAGATCTCACATTGCCCTTGTGCAAGCTCACTCTCAACTGACCATACAGTTGGCAACTTACTTTGAAAACACGTAGCGAGTAGTTCAGCTCCTAGTCCAAGCAAATACCCAAGTCCTCCTTTAAAGTGGGTATCCCTTGAGGGCAGTTTTCTAAAGTTTTTATAAAAAGAAAGAGAGAAAAAGAGCTCTTAATCACTCAAGTTGAGTTTCAGCTCTAGAGCAATGAAGGGCAAAGATGGGGGTTCTTTTCTCTTTTTTGCCTCTCCATGTTACTAGAGTATTATATTAGTATTACAAAGCCCAGAATGCAACAAACAAGATAAGAAAGAAATCCTTCAGATTACTCAAAAAGGCAGATAGAATGAGTCGAGTTTGCATCCGATCATGCAACAGCTGCTCTCCGTACTCCCTGTCTATTTTCTACCAACTTTCTTTATCTCGTTGGCTGACCTTGAGCCTGTTCTAAGGGCTCTAGGGTGCTCGAGAGGTTCTTCAGACATTGGTCCAACTACTTTTGAGTACATCTTTGTTGTCGATATCACTCCTCTCTGCTTCCAACTCTTCTAATTCCTCTCCTAAACCTTCCTCTACTCTCCCTACTATTTCCTGTTCACATTCCTCAGGTCCTTCTTCTTTTTATCCCTTCCCGATGACGTTCGGCATATCCTTGTCTTGTTTTTCTATATTTGGACTGCCGATCAGGACTGATGCGCGACCTCTGATGATGTTCCTATTATAAACCAGGGGTCAGCTATCAGGTGACATTATTATCAAGGGAAATGCTTCTAAGGTCGAGTTTACTCTCGAGAGCACTTCTAGAGGGGAGTCCGTCTTATAGATATAATATGAGACCATCCAAAAAGCATTATGAGGTACTGATAGTGGTGATCGTGGCCACTACTCTGCTACTCAGATAGTGTTCTTGAGTACACGACTGGACTTCTAGTAGTTATGTCTGGGAAGCCAATTCTCTCTCGAGAGCCGTTTATTATGATTATTATGTTCCAAATGTCACTTATATTGCCAAAATTAATTGTCTAGCATGACATCACCTCATATCGTTTGCACTGCATAAAGATGTACTCCTGTGTTTTGATGTCAGCCTCACCACATAGATAGTGAATAGCCATGTTGGGGAAGAACCTCTGCCAATATTCTCCTATAGGTGCATGCTCAAGCATCATGCAAGTGAATCTTGTACATACAGAGTTGGATATTCCTATATGCGGTAGCCAAGATCCTTCTTTAGTGTATGTTGGTTTGATGATATATTCATTGTCATCTTCAAACTTCAGGAATAACTGTCCCTTCTTTTTACTGTCCTTGAATAATTTTTGCTATGATTCAAGTAAAAGATCGCATTCTTTCTTTTTGCTAAGCAAGAATGAATTTTTTTCTGGAAGGATAGGGGAAGTGTGAGACAACTTGGCTTCTTCATCAACTAATGCATGCCTTAGCTACTTTAGTTTGCTGGGATAGTACCAAAAGTGTATTGAATTGCGACCATCTTTTTTGAGGAACATTTGGATTTTAACAGCGATGGGTATAATAGATCTCTGAAGATATTGATTACCTGAACTGGTGATTTTCTTCCCTGCTTCAAGTGAGTCTGTGATGACAATGATCTGGTGGGTGTCCATATTCTCAAGTACTGACATAAGGCCTATGCATATAGCCATGAGTTCAGCTTCCAACAGGATGATGTTAGTGGCATGTGTCTTGAGACATTTGGTAACCTTATTATCCTTCCAAATGTGGGCGACAGCTGTAGCTGATACAGTTGCTTTGACACTACCATCTGCAATGACAGCAATATCCTCAGAGGCTATTTGTGTTTTGCTAAATGTGATATCAAGTTTTGATAAATGGATGAATAATCCTTTATCATTGGATGATTCAGGAGAGTTAAAAACAATTCTGTTAGAGAAATAATCAACTAATCACAAACCCAGATGAAAAATAGGATGAAAAGGGTCAAACTTGTTTTTGATTTTTATTAATTTTTTGCTGATGTCCTTGATAGAGCTTTTCAGTTTTGACTTTTGTTTGTTAGTAAAGTTGGCCAGCAAGTATTTATATGGACTTTGATTTTTATTGTGATAATGATCAAGAAGGGAATTAATAGTATGTGATGGAGGTATAGTCACATATCTGAAATGATAGCATCCATTGAGTTTTTTGAGATGGAGGTTTATAGGGATGAGACTGGCTATAGCTTCGATGTCTTCCAATGGGGATGTGCAGAAAGCACCAGTGATCCACAAAGCTGCTCTTCATTGCATTTTCTTTAATTCTGTGAGATTCTTTACCATTGGTGCACCTTTGAAAAACCATAGCTGGAATCCATATAGAGCGATTAGTATGATACATGTTCTATATAAAAGATGCTTCTGGGAGGGTAAGAGGCCTCTTGATGAATTGCCTAGCATTTTCATGGTGTTCAATGTCGACATGCATTTGGTAGCATAGAAATGAACATGGTGATGGAAGTTAAGTTTGCGATTGAAGAAAAACCCTAAATATCTCTAAATGGGCTTGGGATGAAGTATAGGACCTCTGACCAATGTGAGGTTGATAGATGGATTAAGAGGGCAATGAGCTCAAGTAAAGTGAAACACTTCTGATTTGTCGTGTTCTGTGACAAGGCCCACATCGAAGAGGATTTTGGATATCATATTGTAACTACTTAGGAGAAAAGCAGAGGACAGCTCATAACTCTTCTCCTGAGAAATTAAAAGACCATCATTAATAAAAGAAAGAATGTTTGTAGGTATGTTTTTTTTTAGTTTTTTTGAATGTTTCTATAATTGGGGCAAGATAAATGGCTGATAGGATAGAAGATAAGGCTGATCCTTGGCCAATGCCTACACTTGTGGTGAACTTTTGAGAGGTGAAGTTATTCCAACCATAAGTAGTAGATCTGTTCGAATAATAACTTTGAAAGAATTTTAGTATGTTAGCATTTAGTCCAGCTTTCTCAAGACATAAGGAAAGAAAAGAATGATTGAGAGAAGGGAAAAATTGAGCTATATCAAAAGCTATGACACTTGTATAACACTCTTTGGCCCAGCCAGTGTGAATAATGTATGTGAGATACATTCCAGCATCTATAGTTGAACATTGTCTGATGCCTCCCAATTGGTTAGAATCAAGGAATCTGTTAGCTGACAGATGAAATTGTAGGTGATGACTGATGACTTTCTCAATGAGCTTGCTCATGGTGTTTAGTAAAATAATAGGTCTGAATACTTTGGGGGTGTTGTATATCGTCTTGTTGGGTTTTGGAATAATAACCAAAGTGGCGTCCTTGAATTGATCAGGCCAGTAGCTAACTATAATGCAAGCATTAGCAATATTCACAATATTTCTTAGGCAGACTCTATCTTGAACGAGCAGTTTGAGATGTCTCCATGTAATATGGTTAGGACCAAGGGCAGATACATTCAAGCACTTAGCTATGGCATCTACAAATTCTTGGCATGTGAAAGAAGGCCATTCAATGTCATTGCATTGGTTAATCCCCTCTAGAAATCTAGTGTTGATTGGTCTGTTCTTAGCTGAGTTGTATGAACTATGTAGGGCATTCCATAAGGCTGTAAGATTGTTACATGGTTGTCCCTCATGGTATATTGCTTTGATGGCAGGGAGGTTCTTCTTTTTGACCCAATTCATAAGGTCCTAAGGTCTTTTGTTGGATGACACAATTTCATGAATTTTTTTGATCAAAGAATGTTCTTTTAGTGTTCCGAACTGCTGATTTGAAAGCCTTCCAGCTCTGGACATCTCCTATCTCATGAAATGTATTAATACAGTCAGTGTATTGCTTATTCCACCACTCCTTGGAGTGTTTAGTAGTATACTTAGTTGTAGAGTGTATGGACTATGTGTCCTTAAAAGCTGTTGTAAAAAGGGTGATGCACCTTTGTACATCCTCTTGACTTTTCAAATTCAATGTGTCAATGCTTCTTACATTTACTATGATATCTCTTATAAAGGCCTCTTCTTCTTTGCTGTCCTTCTTTATTGCTTGAATCATGATGTCAATATTTTCATCATTAATACCCATATCTATGATGAGGGGTATATGGTCAGAAGGCAGGTAGATGTCGGGGTTGAGGGTGTGTTTGTTGAAGCCCTTATTATTTGGATCTATAAAGACAAGATCTAGGACAGAGTTAGAATCTCGATAATTATCTACAAATCTAGTAGGGCCTAGGTTAATTGGTGAAGCTAGATCAAGATCTAGGCTGTCAGCAATAGCTATGAGATCTTCCATGTAAATAGAGTGAAAGTGAACATTTGGATCCCAGTTGCTATTCCTGATGTTGAAGTCTCCTGTCATGACTAGCGTTTTTCCAACATTTCTTATGTTGTTATGTAGAACCTGAAGAGCCATTTGATTGCTGTCAGAATATACATTGATAATGAAATAAACATCTTGGCCATTGTGAAAGTCAATGACAGTAGTTTATTAGATCTTTTCTCAGGGAGAACCTTATTTTAGAAAGACCTTTGTTGATGTACGTTACAACTTGGGGATAGTTTTTGATATTTCCATTGTTTTGTATAAATAAGAACCAACCAGTGTGACTGGGAGTACTATAGTAAGGATCACCTTCAGTGTTTGTATAACTAGGAATGCGTTGCAATAAGGACTGAGAGAGTTCTTGAATGAAAATAATATCAGAAGCAATTTTTTAAGTTTCTAAAATTATATTGGTAAGTGTTTTGTTTTTTCTAATATTCTGGGAGAATATTCGTAAGTTGTGCTTAATCATAAATTGTTACTGCTGCCTATGGCCAGGTGAATTGAGTTAGTCCTGATTTCTCTGGCTTCTTGTGCTTTTCTTGAGTGCCACTCTTGATTGAATCTGTGTCTTCAATATGAGTATTTGTTATCATCAGCCATGTGATCGTCTTTGCAGTTAACACATTTGAAGGTGTGAGGGCATGGTTCACCTTGCTTGGTTTCAAGATGGGGAGGGTTCAGCTTAAAGTTAGCTTTGCAGCACCAGGCCATGTCTCTGTAATTCTCAATCTTGTGTGGTCCACCACATTTTTGACACTTCGAGCTGTGAGCCTTACATGAAAAGGTAACATGTCCCCATTTCCAGCAATTGTGGCATTGAGGTATGTCTGGGTTCATATTGGTACCTCTAATAGTGGCTATGGATCTGCTGCAATTGAATGAGTGATTTATAAGTGTTTTGGCCTTAGAACCATTTTGTGAATTCCATGTGTCGATCCATATGATGGCCATGTCCTACTTTGAGAATGCTTTGATAATGCAGGCCTGGCTGCTAAAGTTGTGTCTTCAAACAGGTTGCTATTTTTTAAATAGTTAGTGATGTTATTACTGGTTATAGCCAGATCACTGGGCTGAATATATGGAATGCCTATAATTTTGAGGTATGTTTTCAATTGGGGAAAATGCAGAGCAGAGACATCACTTTGCCCAATATCTTCAATGGATTTGATGTATTTTTCCATAGTTGAGAGATCACTTGAAGCAGGAATGTTGTTGGTAGCGATGATTATACCTTCAGCTGTAGGTCTTATGAATTCCACTTGCAGGGTAGATTTTAAACCTTTTAAGTGGCTGTTGATGGAACTAACATGAAACCCTGCATTATTCATGATTGTAGTTGTATATTGACCAAGGAGAGAAACAATGGCTTGCTTTCTAGAGGGGCCTTTAGTGGTGTATTGGATTTTTTTACCTTTTGTATTGGTTTTGTTAAGAGAAGCATTATGTATTTCAATAATTTTCTTGTTGGGGAGGGTCAGAAAAGCATCTTTGAGTTTGAGTACATCAGCAGCAGGGGATGAGGCTTGAGCATATGATTTAGGGGCCTGGTTTTTCTTGTTCTTCCTTTGTTCCATGCGCTTTCTGACTTCTTCTACTTGTTTGGGAGGTAATTGTGTAGGAATGCGTGGAGGAATTTTTTCGATGGGGTTTCTAGCTGTATTTTGATTAGCCAAGTTGTAGTTAGCGAATTGTGCTTGGACTTTGTTTCTGAGGGAGGTCTTGTCTGCAGTGTTAAGTTTATCCTACCCAGCTTCATGGAGGACCATGATGAAATTGTAAGCTGCTTCGCCTACCGAGTCGATCTGAGGGATTTGTTATCATTGCGGTCTGTGATATTCCTTTGCTTAATAAATTGAGCAATGCAGATGAGAGAGCAGGAAATGTTACGAGCATTGCTTTGTAGGAATTCATTAGTGCCAAAGAGGAATACCAGACTGAAGTGGCCATCCCATAAGCTAGGGTCAGCAGGGGCATTGGCCTCATAAGAGATGGCTGATAGTATGACAGTGATTGTAGAGAGGACAGGTTGCAGTACAGCATTAGACGCCGCCTCATTTTGCCCTGAGTTGTTACCAGGAGGTGACAAATAGAGATGTCACAAACTTCATTCAGCCATAACTCCACGGATACTTGCACGATTCCCACGGTCTAAGATGCGTCGGAAAGCCCTCAAGAAGACCTTTCGAAAGATGCTCAAAACGTGTCAAAGCGATCGGTACTCATCAAGATATCAGTTAATCAGTGCTGGACACTGATCAGCAGATATCTCGGGAACCGCCGAACGCGGACGTTCGCTTCCACGTGCACATGGAAGCTCTCTTCAATACGCTTCTAACGACTATAAATAGACCTTAGGGCGATAAGATCCTGTGGAGATACAAGGACCTCAAGGTTTGGCATGACACTGATCTATTACTCATAGATACACATCAATCCTTGAACACAACAAGGACAGCCCCTTATATGGTTAAGTTAT
>Ga0153966_100528_pt1 | contig 12824 bp, 12 predicted proteins | sample TSFL050MetaG_FD_104738 | JGI IMG/M metagenome (GOLD analysis project Ga0153966, IMG submission 104738) | Attine ant fungus gardens microbial communities from Florida, USA - TSFL050 MetaG | ecosystem: Host-associated > Fungi > Mycelium > Unclassified | place: USA: Florida, Paynes | collected... | reverse complement strand
TTTTTTTTTCAATTTTAGTGGTCAAGATGAGGTTCGAACGTCCAACCTAACCACATCTGTCACTTTGTGACTTTCTGCGTTCAAGTCTCATGCTCCAACAACTCAGCCATCTCGCCGACTGAACACTTATCAACTTCTTATTACACAACACATAAAAACCCATCATAATTTCATTTCATAACATTTCTTCTTCCAGGTGCCTCTTGAACTACGAGGGTCGACTTCGCCTCGTCACATTACCAATCGACCGGACTAGCTTCGTACCTAGCTGTGTCACATAATCTGCCAGCATGCCTGCCAGCACCTCACTCGCTGTTGTTCCACCACCAACAACATCCAATCACGACTTTGAAACTAGAGCTCGCATCATGAACACTGGAGTTGTTTCATGTATAAGATGACAGAATGATGAATTCTGTCTCTTTCTCGTCCAACGATCCTTCGGTGTTTACTTGGACTACATAACTTGGTAGGCGTTATCTCATTTCTAACAATCTCTGACTCCCTTCCTCTTCCCCTTTTTCCCTTTTTTTCTCCCTTTCTTTAAATGGTTCGGATAAGTAATGTGTTTGCGTAGGTAGGACTTTGTAGTGTATTCTGTACGCTACCGCTGACTACGATCGAGCACCGCGTCATAAATTCCTAGTTAATAAAAATATCTCTTCTCCTAAGCATCAACTGAGCTCGTTTGAGGACATCCTATCATACACAGAGCTATAGTCTGGTGACTTGCAGCCCTATGGTCTCGTGGCATATTCATTTGCTGATTATCAGGCTGGATTTTCATTGGTATGATAGTGGTGACTGAAGAGGGGTGAAAAACCTGACACAGAAGTTAGTCCAGGCCGGCTATGTGGATATTGATGTGGATAAAATTATGATGGGTTTTTCTGTGTCATGTAATAAGAAGTTGATAAGTGTTCAGTCGGCGAGATGGCTGAGTTGTTGGAGCATGAGACTTGAATGCAGAAAGTCACAAAGTGACAGATGTGGTTAGGTTGGACGTTCGAACCTCATCTTGACCACTAAAATTTAAAAAGAAATAAAGATACTAATTGCACACAAAAGTGTGAAGAATAAAAGAAAAACAATTCAGAGCTCTGGAAATAAATTCCACAGCTCTGAATTGTTTTTCCTTATTGTCTGTCGACCGCAACTTATTTTCAGATGCCTATTCTCTCAATTTCACCTGCATTTTTGGGCTACCAAAAACCAAGATGACAGCCTTCATTCCTGGTATTTGAATTTGGAGTGCACTGGTCATCTCATGTGTAATGCTGATCTTATGCCAAGAATCAAGAAGGCAAGGCTGCTTAGTTCAAAAGTTCTAGCTGATAGCCAGCATTGATATTATAGCTTTTCAACAATGACAGATCCGGTTATCAGTGTTGATCCCTTGTCTAATCTAGATTTCTGGAGCATCATCTGCAGATCTTCCAGAGGTAAAATATCACATGTTTTTGCAAACTCCAATATAGGCTTTGCAAAGAGTATGAAAACATATTGCGACACATCTTCCAGCTGAATGAAGCGGATCATGTTTGGAGCAGTATTTTGTATGTGACCTGTCACATTTATACATGCATTTATGCATGCATTCTGGTCAAAAGTATTATCAACCCGGGAAAAACCAATAAATAATTTGATTCACCAAATCAAAACCATAAAAAACTCCCCCTATATCATGATCCGGGTTTATTTCGATAATTAATTGTCCACTTGTAGGCCATTGGCCTTGCATACTGGAGAGAGTCTTTAACACTTCCTTGGGGGTTGCAGTTCTGCTCAAAGTTTCTTGAAGGAAATCCACTGAGTCCGTTGCAACACATAGCAAGTTCCATGACAACATCGATGGTGAGGTCGATTTGCGCTCAAACGGAGCTTCCATGAAGTTTGCTGAAGGAGACACAAAGTCTCCCATATTGTCTTCGAGTAACTTTGATTGCCACTTTTGGAGAATTTCCTTTGGGATTTCAAAGGTTTCTTCGAGCACATCAGGTTCACTGGAGCCCTGCTTGAAGAGCCAAATGCCTGGAATGTCACTGAAAGGTCTCCAGTGATGATTCTTTCCCTCCTTGACCTGAGCGCTGATGTGAGTCTCAGTGTCAGAAGATGTGTCCATGTCAGTATCAATCTCACCCTCTTCCTCAGAGGTAATATGAGTATCTGCTGACGATTGAACAACTCCCGACGCTAACTTGGACGAAATATCCAAATTCGCGTCTTGCGGTGAAGTCTTTCGCGACCTGACGCCGTGATCAGCGAGGGATGACATCTGCTCTGATGGCATCAGACGCATTGATGGTTGGCTTGTGGATTCATCAGGTGCACTAGCTCGGCCGTCTACGATGTTTTTACCCGTAGAAGCGTTGTTTTGTTGAAGTTCATTCTTGTTTGAGTATTGTTGAAGGGTTAAAGACCGTTCTGATGGCTCAGAAAGAGACTTTTCTCGATACGCTCCCAGCTTGTGTGAGCGGGACGGCGAGATTTGACGACAATTGTTCGAATAACTAGAATCCCATTGTCGGGGGGATCGCGAACTTCGGGACTGCGACGACGATGCAGATCTTCGGAGTCGAGCCGATGGTGAACTAGAACGTCGTATGGTTCCGGTTGACCTGGGAGGCCGCGCATCATTGGGTGATGATCGCGAGCTGATACCCCGATCATGTTCCATAGAAAATACGGTACCGAGTGGGGAAGCGGTGTTTGGAGGTGTGGGGAGATTGGACGCTCGATTGAAGATCGCAGAGTTGAGTGGAATGAGCATCGTTTTTCTCTGAATATCCACCAGAGATGCATTTAAGCCAGCTGGAATAATGTGTTGACTCGAAAGACTGGCAGTAAGGTTACTAGCCCAACTAGATTGCTGATGATCTGAAGAGACCTCTATGTCTTGTCCTTGTTCAAGCGTCCGTATCGGAAGGGATGATTGTATTTGCGCGTTGGATTTGGACCCAAGAGGAATCGTAGGGGAGCCTACCGGTAATTCTATACTTGTATCCTTGTCTTGTTCGCTGATTGAATAAAAGTCTTGCTGAGATGATTTGGCTGATCTTTTCTCAGCTAATTGTGCTGTATTTAGAGAGTCAGACATAGAATTGTAGAATTCAGGGGTAAGAATTGCATCCAAGCTTTCATCATCCAGGATCTGTTTGTCAGAGTTTGAACTGGGTATAATCTTATTTTCGCTAAGATGAAGCTTGGAGTTCTTTCGTACGAGCGGTGCAATCCTATCCTTCAGGGGTAATCGAGACCACTCAGAGCTTTCAGCTCTATTTAATGATAATGAGTTTGAGACGTTGGAAGAGGTGGCAGTTAAATCGTCGGAGCGACGATCGTTGGAAGTGTGCCTCCAACAAGAGTCAGCACGGAAGTCCCGTGGAGCATGACTACCAGCCGGTGACTTAGAATGAAGATCAGAAGCAAGCTACATGATTAGAGAACATTGGCTACCCACAAATATTCTCTTGCCTATCAATGGGCTGCGAAAGGCGCTGATATGCAGATTTTCATCGGTGATTAAGCTATCCTTAATCATCCCGGTAGTATTGTCAAGGTAATGCTTGTTTGGTGTGACTCCGTCCATGATGGGTTCCCCCAGAATATCTCCGTCTTGCTCCGAATAATGTCGACGTCCGTTATCTACAGTTCCTTGCCTTGACGATGCATCCAGATTCATCCGTGCAAGCTCGCCTTCTGTGGTGGCAGAACAATTGTCCATGCTCCGATTATTTGAGAAGCGCCGTTTCCTCTGGGAACGGGATGGTTGATATCCTGGCCGAGTCCAAACCTTATGGTTATAGATGGACTTTACCTCTTCAGAGACCCTGGGCCCTATACGTAATCCAAGGTCAGCCATGCAGGATGAAATGATTGGTGTGGAATATGTGTTGTGTGATATTTGAAGTTCAAGAAAGGACCGCTCGCAGATCCTCTCTGAACCTATCTAGGAGGATCTTGAAGCTCGAACAGGGTATAAAAGGCCGTACATTAGGCATCACGTGAACAACAGGTCACATTCGAATTGAATTCTCAGTCGATCTGAAATGGCTCCGGTCACGAAACCAGTCAAGGTCATCAGAATACATGTGCCGAGGCACAATGCCCAGCGCATAGGCAATAAACTGAACGCAGAGGTGAAAAAAATTGCCAAGCAGCGCGCCATCGTTGTGGAAACTCATCAGACAAATCCTGACCTAGCTCCTGCTGCTGTGCGTGACTGGTTCCTTTTTCAATCTCGTTTACCGACTTTTTGAATCCCTTCATAGGGAAGCGCCTCTGAGTGGAATTCCTTACTTATGACTGCTCGTGCAGAGCGAGGTCCTCAATGGGATATTGGAACCCAACAGTACGTATCACTGTCCTTCATTGATAGACCCTTACCTCCGCGCACTAGATTCCATGTGGACACAAATTCTGACCTTTATTACAATCCTACTCCATTGTTAGAAGTTGTCAGGAAAGAGTTAGAAGACGACAGCTCTGATATTCAAGCTCAACTTCATGTCACACAGCATGGCCAACATCTCCCTCCAGGTCATCCTGGATCTATGTCACATCCAGGTCAACAACTTCCACCTGGTGTATTTCATCCGGGTACGCGCCATCAAACTCCTATGCGAGGTGGTGATCCTCGGGGTGAATTCCATAATATGCCTCCTGGGATGCACCCTCAAATGGTCCAAGGGGGAGGACATCCTCACGGACCTCCACCTAGTGCACAGATGAACTTCCCTTCTGGTGGGTTTCCCGGTGCGTCTGGTGCGTCTGTCATGAATATGCGACAAGGCTTCCCTGTTACACCATTCAATGCTGGGCCTCCAGGCCAATTCTTTAGCAGTGATTCTGGGGCATCACCAATGAGAGGCCCACCAGCACACATGGGTGGGATGAATGTGAGTGTAGGAATGCCTGGTGGTGGTATAGCTGGAATGGGTGGGATGCCTCGAGGTATGCCCCCACCTGGCATGAATTTGAATATGCCTCCAGAAGTGAGGAGGATGAGGGGCATGCCGGAAGATTTCCCAATAAATTAATTGTCCAAGGATGCGTTGCTTCGCTTAATACTATATGATTAGTTCCACGTCCGGTAAGTGATCTCACGGTCCGTTTGGCAGTTCATGTTGATTCGAGCGCCAGGATGTATCTGTATGTAATGATCTTACCATAGGAAAACACTGGTTTTTACCCACAGGAACGTGCCAAGCTCCTTAAAGCTCTCGTTACAGACCTCACCAGAAATGTTACATATCACCCCAGTGACCCCTTTAGAAGAGTCGGGACACATTCTCCATAACTCTCGTAATTATCGAAACCCGACGTCCTCTTGGCGTCGACACGACGAATTTAACTCATCCAAGAAATGAGCTGTCATTTCACAATCAATGCTATCAGTTCTCTCATTCTCCATTGAGACATCCGTGAAATCCTCCTGATCAGACAAGCGAGAGAGGTCTGACACACATAGGTCTGCACGACTTGATTTTGAACAGAATGACTAGGGCAGTACCCGTTTAGAGTCACCGACTGTTCTCACTTCTCAATACTCATATATTTATATCTCCACCAAATCCACTTATGGGACAGAATATCGACCTTACTGCGAACGGATTGAACAGCACTTTGGACTATATCCCCTTACGTATGTTGGAAATTGGATTATGTGTCAACTCTTTGTTCTCTTGGAACCAGGGCCCATATGAGTCGGATCTGCAAGACTGCAAATTCTGAGGCGACATTATTTGATGAACTCATCTGTATCGACAAGTTAGTGGAATATCGTCAAAACTGAATCTACACCATCGCACTAATCTCTTATATCATGCAGCATGTCCATTCGTTGCGCATGGTGTCTTTTGACAAATACAAGTCCCTCGCTCTGATCAACTATGCTATCAGCCACTGCCACTCCAAAACCTCTGTATTTGCTACTTGAACCGAAACCTGTCTTCTGTCTTGTCTTCTCGCTTGACATGGCAGGGACGGTTTACGCCGCTGTACAATTCCAGTACGCAGTCCCTTAATTTGAAGCAAGGGTTGAAGATAAACTCCTCTTCCATCCAGTCATAAGGCTCCCTGAGAGTGTGTGGGTCAGATAAGCTGGAAAGGTCAGATTGGAAGTCCAATAGATCCAATGCTCACATGACCGGCAGCTCGTCTATCGTCTAACTGAAGAGCACTTCATGCAGGTAAATTGCTAGAGTAAGTCCGTTCTAATGCATTATCGTACGTAATTTATCACAGCAACAGACACAGGATTGGCGGGTATCAAGGCACACACGCTAGTAACTGAGAAAGAGACGAGAAAGAGTTAAAGTGTGCTTGAAGCAAAGTAGGAACAGAAAAAACTATCCGATCGGAAGACTGAAACAAATGGATGTGTTGTACAACCAGCGAGAAAGAGCGGCGAAGGACACGACATAACATCATTGCGAGTGGTATACGACGTGACAGGTTGCGTGTGTGAATATGATGGAGGTAAGGTAAAAGAAAGAAGACATTATCGAGCTGGAAGTGTCGGATGAGTCGAGAGCGAAAGTGGTGTCTCTTCTCGTTTTTCGATGATCATAGTACAATGTATGCTATGATGGATCGCTGAGATCGATCACTATTGGGGGCAGAAGTCAACACAAGCAGCCGAAAAACAGCTAAAACTCACAAGGAAGTAATCGGGAACACGGCGTGTAACGAGGGGTTCCCCGGCCCGAGGAGCCGGATCAAATTGTAGGCTGAATAAAAACTTAGGGGGAAATGGCTACAACGTACATAGATTACCCACAAGCTGTAAGATAATTTTTCATCGATCTCCATGATTGCAGCCTGATTCCCGCAGCGATAGCAATAATTAGGAGCACTAAATATTGTTACAACATTCCTGTCTTGACCCCAGCTGTAACCTAAAGCAAGCGATTCATCACCTGAGCATGAATGGCAGGATAAATCGCGCACCTTCCATCACCAACTGATGGGCTCTTGCAACCAATGTGAGCCCATTATTGTGATTGAACGCCTCGGAGATATCTTGTCCAAAGGTATAACCAGCACCACGAGGTGATATTCCCCACCCGCAGCGATCGTCAGGATCTGACCAGAGGAGATCACACATTGGACCCTCATGTGGCACTTCCTGCACTCTGTCGATGGATCTCACGTGATCAAGGGTGTCAATGGAAGGTGATAGGCCACCGTGTAAACAGAAGATCTGGGAAAGAAGGAAAGTAAACCTCTAGCACCAAAATGAGGGCGAGAAGACAGAACATGATAGTGTGGAGCGATCGTTTTGAAGGAATAAAAGGGGCTGTGGATGATTAGAAAGGCAAGTTTATCCAGATGGGATCACCAGGCAGATGATTGAAAGGAAGGGGAGCAAGCAGTGACATACGCACTTGGTTATCAATGAGAGCAGTAAGAGGAAGGAAATCGAAGAGGTCTGTGAAGATTCGCCAGACGTTGGCGTTGCCGTATTTGCGCAGACATTCATCATAAAAGCCATATACTTGAGTAATCTGCCTAGACTCATGGTTTCCACGCAAGATTGTTACGCGGTCCCTGTAGCGCAGCTTGAGAGCGACGAGTAACGTCACTGTTTCAACAGAGTAGTAGCCTCGATCGACATAGTCACCCATGAAGAGATAATTAGTGTCTGGCGAATTCCCTCCAATGCGGAAGAGCTCAGAGAGATCGTGCTGTTCCAAAAGAGCAGTAGGATAAGCAATCCTGATTATGACTGAAGCTGATGAACTCACGAATTGGCCATGGATATCACCACAAACGGTGACTGGACACCTCACTGGCTGGACATTTGACTCCTCCATGAGAATCTCGCGTGTCTAGAGAAAAAACAATCAGTGGTTATGCGGGCCACAAAGCCACAGAGTAGCAGACGATACGTGTGGACAGAGCAGAAGGCTTATCTGACCTTGTCGCAGAGTTTCTTGACGTCTACCTCAGAAAGTTGCCTACATTGGCTGAGCTGTTCAATCCAACCATCAATTTCGTGTTCCATTGGTGTGGGATAATCGTGAGTGCTAGTGTCGTACGAGAGAGAAAGATAGTGAGAGCACTATTGATGTTGCTCCCTGTTACCATCACACGTCACATCTTGTGAGCTCAAGACAACGCACACCGCTTATCATCATTGTCATGGATGCAAATAATGCTGTCTACGCCACGGACGAGGTATGTCGCATGTAGTGCCAGCTTAAAATTAATCTTGATATTGTGCAGTATGGAAGGCCCTTCATTATCGTCCGGGAACAGGCCAAGAAAACTAGGGTCCACGGCGTTGAGGCAATCAGGGTCTGTGTTGTATTAGCCAGTCTTAAAATTTCTCACTATTCTCCTCCCAGTCTCATATTCTTGCTGCACGTACAGTAGCAAACATCATCAGGACATCTCTTGGTCCTCGAGGTCAGTATGCCGTTCCCAAATTCACCAAGATCATACATCAATCAGTCATCCTACAGGTCTTGACAAAATTCTGATCTCCCCAGACGGAGAAATCACTGTAACCAATGATGGTGCTACTATCCTAAGCCAAATGGAGGTCGAACACCAAATTGCAAAACTGCTTGTGCAGCTTTCAAAAAGTCAAGATGATGAGATTGGCGATGGGACGACTGGCGTTGTTGGTACGTTCCCAACCTGACGGCAGCCATGATCACTTTCGCTCAAATCAGACGGATAGTCCTTGCAGGTGCTCTGCTAGAAAAGAGTGAAGAGCTTCTTGATCGTGGAATCCACCCTATCCGCATTGCAGATGGCTTCGATCGCGCATGTGCGGTTGCCGTTGAAGAATTAGACCGTATCAGCGATCGTGTTGAGTTCTCGATTGACAATACCGAAAACTTGCTCAAGACTGCCATGACGAGCCTTGGAAGCAAAATGTACGTACACCCGTTCATCCGCGCGTTGCCAACCTGATTCTGGGCACCAGCGTATCCAAAGAACACCAGAAATTTGCTCAAATTGCTGTTGATGCCGTACTTACGGTAGCGGACCTACAGCGAAAAGACGTCTCTTTCGATCTAATCAAAGTCGAAGGCAAAGTTGGAGGTTCGCTCGCAGACACCCAACTTATCAAAGGTGTCCTTATCGACAAGGACTTTTCTCACCCTCAAATGCCCTCAGCCGTCAAAGATGCCAAACTTGCCATTCTTACGTGTCCCTTTGAGCCTCCACGCCCCAAAACCAAGCACAAACTTGATATTACAAGTGTAGAGGAATTCAAGAGGCTCCGTGACTATGAAAAAGAGAAATTCAATGATATGATCAATCGAGTAAAGGACACAGGCGCAAACTTGGTCATCTGTCAGTGGGGTTTTGATGATGAGGCGAATCACCTCTTGCTTCAAAACGAACTTCCTGCTGTACGATGGGTTGGAGGACCTGAGATTGAGGTATTTATTTCCTTTTTTTCTCTTGCTGTCATGCAATCCTGATCACGAGATAGTTGATCGCTATTGCCACTCAGGGTCGCATCGTCCCCCGCTTCGAAGATCTCACAGCCGAGAAACTTGGCCATGCCGGAATTGTGCGCGAGCTCAGCTTCGGTACAACACGAGATAAGATGCTTGTCATCGAGGAATGCGCCAATAGTAGGGCAGTGACTGTGTTTGTTCGTGGAAGTAACAAGATGGTGAGCATTAACCTCGTTCCTGCACATTGTCGATCCTGAGTCTTTTACCTACATAGATTGTGGACGAAGCTAAGCGAGCACTACATGATGCCATCTGTGTAGTCCGAAATCTGATTGTTGATAACCGAGTTGTCTACGGTGGAGGTGCAGCTGAAATTAGTTCAGCGATAGCCGTTGGAAAAGCCGCCGACGAAGTACGTCTTGTTTTTGGAACTAGGTGTAAGCTCAAGCAATTCATCTGCGGACCTAGATCCCGTCAATTGAACAGTATGCCATGCGAGCCTTTGCTTCGGCTCTCGAAGCGGTTCCTTTGGCTCTCGCTGAAAATAGTGGTTTGTCACCCATTGATACCCTGGCGGAGGTACGAAGCAGACAAATTAATGACAAGAATCCTCGACTTGGAATTGACTGCCTGGATAAAGGCGAGAACGGTGGGAGAACTATCAGCTTTCCGATAGCCCTAGTCTCAACTCTGTGATCGTAGATATGAAGAAACAGTTTGTGTACGATCCTCTAATCTCCAAACGCCAGCAATATTTGTTGGCGACTCAGGTATGAATCTCTTCCAACTGTACGGACGGATTCTAAAATTGTTTCCCTTCAGCTCGTGAGAGCTGTTCTCAAAATTGGTAGGGTCTCCTTTCCATACGCACAAACAAATGTTGACATCCTTCCAGACGATGTCATCGTGGCTGGAGAAGCAGAAGACTAGAATTGTTGGGACGAGCATATAACGTGCAACAGTAGAAGTTATACAAGTTTTAATTGCATCATACGATCACGCTATCTCGAAAACAGCGAGTCGGCACTCAGTAGTGAAAATTCAAGAATACTAGGTGCGGATATAAGAATAATTAGTTAGCGTGAACACCCCATAAAAATCAAATTTCATATTTCTCCTCTATCTGCTTTAACCTTGGCGCAGAAAAATGTTTAGTTCACGATGGTGAGTTGGAATATAGATCCTTACATCTAATTCGCTTTCTGTAGGTTGCATCTTACGCATCAGTTCCGACGCTAGGGATTTGTGGATTTTTTCATTTCCACGGTCCTGATCTTCTAGAACCTCTTCTTTTGCCTGGGCACCCGATAAAGGACCCGTGACCGTATCATGGGTGTAATAAGCTGTAGTGTTCTCGCTGTCTTCTGGTTCCAAATGTCGAGCCTTCAGATGTGCGACGGTCGCCGATTGAAGCTCCTCTGGAGAACCAGTGGTTAACCTATCGGCCTACATAGGGATGATCATGAGTTGAGCATTAGTTATAAAATCATCCCTCACTTTGACATTTGCTTCCGATGCACTGGCGAGATACTCATTCCAACCTGGTGCATCCTTTTTGTGGGGAGTAGAAGTCTTGTGCTGAGATTGGGTGAGATTCCGATGCTTTTCTCTTTCCAAAAGCTGCAGCGGGTAGTTTCTTCAGGTTAGCTATTGTCAGTCTGCGGTCAAGAGCTTACCTCCGGATCGTTATCATGCATCGTACTGAGCGTTGTAACTCGTCAGTACTGGTCTCTCATAGAAGATAGCCGAGAGAAAAACGTGTTCCACCTGGTGGAGTCTGCATTTTTGACGCCGCTTAAACCAAACCTCTCCACGCAGGCAGGCGCAAGAATTTGGCAACATACCTAGTCGAGTTCAATCTGATCATGTTTGAGGAAGACATCATTGTGGTGCGCAAAGTGCTTCTGAAAATTTTGTGGGCATATCGAGCAGGGTACATGTTGTCCTAATTACTGGAGCAGTGGGAAAGAAGATAAGAAGACGATATGAGACTTCAGCTTATATTTGAGACTGTCAGTGGGGTACATGCCCACCTGACGTCATTCCCGCGATCATTTGACAGTCACATGTAGACCAACAATCATACCATATCATTTTCTGTAAATCTCTTCAGTTACTTCTATTAATCGACAATCAAACGTGTCCCTATCTGGTGCATAACCGTTGCCTTCGATCTATCTGATTGACTGGCTCATATTATATATATTATTACATATATTTTTCAACTCATTGCTGCAACTGTTTGACAACATTATGTCAGGAATATCATCATGTTGCGTAACGTATTACTTGCTGTTTAACCCCTCCGAATTTATTCTGGAAGCCAATGAATACGACGCAGACTTTATCAATGACGGCGTACAAAGTATGAGCTCTGCATTTTCTAAGCTCTTTTGACAGGTCTTAATATTTCGATGTCGGTATGTAAGTGAGCTTCGGGCATGACCCAGATACAGAAGTTCGGAGAATCCGCAAGATAAACCTGGCGTTTTCAAGCCTGTCACTGTACACAGGTTGATGTCAGCGCAATGCTTGTTATGTCTTTGGATTCTGGAGAATTGGAACATGTTTTCCATCTATTCCCGACTGGCTGACAATTTCCTAGGGATTTGGCGACGTCATTGTCCCCCCCTCGTTTCCCATAAAACACCTTTTATATCCTCCACTGTTCTCAATACGAGTGTTTGCCGATAGAAGGGATGCGATGGCTTTGGCTGCCTTCTCTGATTAGACGGAGAAGGGAAAGATCTTCAGGTACCAGCGGAGCAGAGTAGGACTGCAGTTGGCAATGTAACACTGGTGCGATAGGGATTGAAGGATCTGGGCTGTGGCGACGAGAATGGAGCGAGGTTAAAGGGCCGTAGCTGAGCCGTAGCTGGCACTGTCAAAATGGCTGGCAGCGGGCTTGTGTGATTTTATCTAGGTTGTGGTTAATTCTATCTGTTTTAGATGCATGAACTGCTCAAGTGTGCTACTATCCAAAGCAGCTTCCCAATGTCAACTACCATCACTCTTTTCCTAGCATCGACTGAGCTTGTTCGAGGTCATCGCGTCACTATACCATAGCCTGGTGTAACTAATACTTACAAGTGACAACATCAACTTCCTGTTCTGAGTTCCCACTCAGCTGTGTGATGTTGATCACTAGTCTACCAGAAGAATTAAGAGTCTGAGAAATTTCGATACAATCTTGAATGTGCGACCTTCATTTATTTAAAGCCACTGGCAGGTATTTTGATCAAGCGACTAGCATTATCAACCACGCGGCAACAATGGAGATTCAAGCCCACACTCCATCAGGACCTGCAGATGTTGCTCTTGTGAGGGACTGACAACAGAGCTGTAATGAGGTGTGGCAGGTAAAAATGAGAGAATAGGCTGAAAAAACAATTCAGAGCTGTG
>Ga0153966_100527_pt1 | contig 12904 bp, 15 predicted proteins | sample TSFL050MetaG_FD_104738 | JGI IMG/M metagenome (GOLD analysis project Ga0153966, IMG submission 104738) | Attine ant fungus gardens microbial communities from Florida, USA - TSFL050 MetaG | ecosystem: Host-associated > Fungi > Mycelium > Unclassified | place: USA: Florida, Paynes | collected... | reverse complement strand
TTAAGAAATGCTAATTGCCCTTGTTATACTAGGAGAATCGAGAATGGTAGTGTTGGTGAGGCAAGGTTGATCAATTGATGTTTTCATTTTATTTTATTCTTTCGCTGGTCGTTTTTTTATTCAATTCCTTCTCACTTATAAAGGAAGGATGATTTGGTGGCTTAACTTCAACCATTCACACTTTCTGTGTGAATGCTGAGTGTACATTTCTAAATAGACAAGAAAATATAATTATAAGTGAATCTTGGAAAAGAACATGGGATAATTATTACAGTAGAAGAATAACACTCTTTTATGCATACTATGTCTATGGCACAGGTTATTGGATCTCATGTAAGTCTGTATGATGCATGTGATTCTTTTTGTTTCAGATCCTTATTATTCTAAGTAGGTATATAAGTAGGAATACTTAGTTTGTATTCACTATCCATTTGTACCCTCCCCCATGTAACAATTGAGACTTAGGTTGTGTAACCTTAACCTCACTTGCACTCTTTATTGGAGTTGACAAAGAGAACTCATTAGAGTTCCTAATATTTGATTTATCCTACTTTGTTATATTCTGGAAATTTCATAGTTATTTTTTATTTTTATTTTCTTTCATTTAATTAATTATCTTTATTATTCTCCTTTTCATAATAAATCTCCTAGTCAATTACATCTATCTCCTGTAATTACATTGTAATCTGTGCTCTATGTACATCTCCTTTTTTAGATTTTATATATATACCATATAGTTACAGTGCAGTTCTCTAGTTTGTAAATTAACATTACTTGTATCTATTCTCTCATGATATATCTCCTTTCTACCTCATACTTTGATGACTCCATTTCTCCAAAGTTAGTGACCAATACAATAACAGAAGATTGGGGCGCAACACATAAGTTGAAGCCAAGGTTGTTCCCTCCATCATCACTAAATACAACCTCTGGACATTACTTGGCAACACTCTGGATTTTACATTCTCTTTTATTTCTTTAGTAGCATACCTGTAATTGAGTTCTGAATATTATTCAGACCTCAGAGTAATTACATTATTATTTCTTTTTCTTTTCTTTATTAACATCACACTACTATTTCTGACACTACTCCATGACATACTTAGACATAATATCTATTTATACACATTATATTCCTCCTATGCATCTCTTTTGAGTCACCATTTTAGATTTGGCAATTAACTCTTGTATGTCTAAAAAATAAAATAAAATAAAATAAGAATAACTTAGGAAAAGTGGTAATTTATAACATCTGGTAATGATCCTTAGCTCAGGTAGAGTAACCTTAACCCAGATTGCACTCTAAGTCAGAGTTGACAAAGAGAACTTGTTAGAGTCCTTACTAGATTGTGTACACTACTTATACAAGTCCAATTATTTGTCCTTATTTACTGATCCAACAATATTATATATTTAAATGAAAAATAAAATAAAATAAAAATAAATATTGACTTAGAGAGAAAAGGCGATTCATGACACTACCCCCCCTCTCAAGGGTTTTCATTCCAAGAACTTTTCACAGCTCGTTGTATGGGTCTCTTATGTCACCCATACTTTCCTCTTTGTCTTTCAATCCTTTCAAATATTTCCTGTCTTCTTCAATTCTCTGTCAATCTTTCTTGTCTTCTTCTTCATTCCATTCTTCTATTATCCCCCCTTATATTCATGTTTTTCTTCTTCCATCTTCTTTAAGAATGGATTTCTACTATATCTTGAGAATAGGTTTTTCTTCCATTGTCTCCAGTTTTCTTCTATCTGTTTTCAGTATTCCTTGTCATATTTCTTATTGCCCTATCCATAGAGCAATTTGGCAGTATACCTTCTAGGTAACTCTCTACTAAACATTTCTCTGTTTTCTTCTGCCTCTTGCCATCTTATTGTCACAAGCTTCATTTGGCCATAACTCCACAGATACTTGCATGATTCCCACGGTCTAAGATGCATCTGAAAGCCCTCATGAAGACCTTTTAAACAATGCCCAAAATGTGTCAAAGCTATCAGTACTCATCAAGATATCAGTTAATCAGTACTGGACACAGATTGGCAGATATCTTGGGAACTGCCAGACGTGGATGTTCGCTTCCATATGCACATGGAAGCTCTCCTCAATACACTTCTGACGAGTATAAATAGACCTTAGGGCAATAAGATCCTGTAGAGATACAAGGACCTCAAGGTTTGGCATGACACTGATCTATTACCTATAGATACACATCAATCCTTGAACACAAACAAGGACTGCTCCTTTTATGGTTAGGTTATTACTATTTCAGACACAAAAGAACTGCCATATGCAGAACAATAGGCAGTAAACATGTGATGCTCTGTCCAGGCACACAAACTGTCAATTCCTGTATATAAGGCTTCCTAGTCTGAGGATTAGACCTCAGACTTAACAACATCTTTCATTGCTTAAACTACCTTGCTTGAGAATCATCAAATCACCAATCACAAATCTAGTAAGTGACCATTTGTGATACTTACTTCTTCTTCTTCTTCCCTGCTATATTTTTTCTCAAATTCTTCTACTAGCTCCATTGTATTCTTCAAATTCTCCTTGCTCTTCCAAGTGTCTTCCTCAGCTGTGCATCCTTTCCATCACACTAAATACTTGTCTTTTCCTCGTATTCTCCTTTTGTTCATAATCTTTTCCACTTCCTACTCTTCTTCTCCCTCAATCACCATTGGGGGTGGTATTTCCTTCTTTTGTCCTTCCACTTGTAACTTGTACCTCTGTACTCTACTAACATTAACTACTGGATGTATTTTAACTATACTAGGCAATTCTAATTCTATTGCATTACTAGAGATAATTGCCTTTACTTTGTAAGGTTCTACAAAGTGTTCTGTGAACTTTTCTGTATGTCTTCCAGCCATTTGGTATTTCAGGTCTTTAGTGCTGAGCAGCACTGGGTCACCCACTCTGTATTCTTCTACTTCTCCCCTCTTTCTATTTGCATACCGCTTCATGTCATCTTGCACCTTCTGTAGCACTGCTTTAGCTTCCTCCTGCACATTCTTCATCCTTTCAGCAAATTTTTCTGTTCCTTCATATCTCCCTTCTTCCTCAACTCAAATCCCATTCTGGGGTTCTGTCCATGATTCACTTGGAAAAGTAACACCTTTGTTCCAGTATTGTCAGGACCTGTGGGACAATCCCAGATCCCCCTCAGAGGGTATGAGGTAAAAGACAAGGAGAACTTAACAGAGTTCCCTCTATGAATTGCCTAGCTATTTATATAATTACAAGTGGCTATGCTAAGGCTATTCTAAGAGAGATCGTGGTATCTATTAACTACTATCTGTCAAGTCCTGAGTAATTCCCCACATCAGACAGCTTCTGCCCATATGTTTTCCCACACATAGTGGCTGCCTGATTGGCATGTGATCAATCTCAGATCATCACTCAATCTTCCCATGCTTGTCCCTTTTATGATCATGATGTTTCCGTGTTATGTTTGTAAGTTGTATCATCGTTAATTAATTAAATTAATAAAGAAAAAGATAAGTGTCAGAGCGAACCATAACAAGTATGTACTTTATTATTGTATGCAAATTCTGCTATTCCCAACTATTCTGGCCACTGTTCTTCTTGATGATCAATGAACATTTAGAGATATTGTTCTAACTCCTGATTTATTCTTTCCATTTGTCCATCCATTTGTGGGTAGAACACCATTGATAATTTGCTATCGATCTCCAGCATTGCATTTAACTCTCTCATCACACCTGTTGCAAATTGTGGCCCTCTATTGAAAATAATGCTTTCTGGCAAGCCGTGTAGCTTCCAGACATTATCTCTGAATAATCTAGCTAGTCCCCCTACTGTTATCTTCTCTGTAATAGGTATGAAATGGGCCATCTTTGTCAACCTGTCTACTACTACCAGAATTGAGTCATATCCTTGTGCTAATGGTAACTTTGTGATGAAATCAGCTGATATATGACTTTATAGTTTTTCTGGTATTGAGTTTGGCATTAACTTGCCAGCAGGTGCTTGCATACAATTTTTATTTCATTGGCATACATTGTATCCTTCCACATACCACTTCACCTCCTTGCTTACTCCTGGCCACCAAAAATTTCTTGTTACTAACTCTGTTGTCTTCCACTGTCCCCCATGTCCTCCTACAGATATATCATGATATAGCCTGATAATTTCTGCCCTTAATTTTTCATCTTTGGGCATGTACACTTTCCTCTCTTTCAGCATTAACCCCTCATGCTCCCTCTGTTCTTTGTCTTGTAAAACTTTCACTCCCACTTGTTTCATTTTCTCTACTGCTTTGACAACCTCATTGTCTTTCACTTCACTCTTTCTCACTCTATCCAGGATATCTACTTCTTCAATTACCACTTCCAATACTTGTGCTGCTCTGGCTTCCAACCATTCCCTCTTTACTAGTGTCCGCTCCTCATTATTCTTCTCTACTCCTACCTCCCAGTCTGATCTTCTACTTAATCCATCTGCTTTTCCCATTCTTCCTCCAGGTACATGTTTAAAAATAAAATTGAACCTTGAGAGATATGGAGCCCATCTAGCTTGTCATCTATTTAATTTTTGATTGCTCATAAAGTACTCCAAGTTCTTATGGTCTAACCAAATTTCAAATTTTTCTTTTGCACCTTCCAAAAAGTGCCTCCAGGCTTCCAAGCATCTAATTACTGCCAACATCTCTTTATTATGAATCTCATAGTTACATTCCATTTCATTTAGAGACTTTGAGATGTAGGCTACTGGCCTCCACCTATTGTCTTTGCATTTAATGGACAATATGCCTCCTGTTGCAAAATTGGAAGTGTCTGCCTCAACTCTAAATTCCTTATCTAAGTTGGGTGCTACTAGCAATAGTCTTGTGGTTGTTGTCAATCCAGATGTTCTCAAGGCCAAGGATACTGCTGAAATTATGGCTATTTGTTCATCCCTCTTACTCCTCCAGGACTCTCCTCTATCACCATCTATGCCCACTACAATACCACCCAACAACCAAGCTCTCTTCTCCCTCACTGTGCCTGTTGCTAGCTGATGACTACAGTAACTCATAGAATCAGTAGCCCATGAGGCAATGGGCATGTAGAGTAGGTCATTGGTAGAGTATCCAATACTGGTCTTCTTCTGCATCTGAAACAAACTCAATATATAGCACAAGATAGGAAAGAGAAAATAAATTGGCACTCACCTGGTTCTGGCATGTCGTGTGAAGGTTATTCTGATTAATCACTGATTTCTGGAAAAGGTTATAACTGCCACCAATGAGAGCTTGATAATTGCTGTGCATTAAGAAGCGCTTTGTTGCTATCGATCAGATCATGGCTGTGTGATTGCAATGATGGTGAATATGAGGACAATGGTTTGTAGATGGATGATACTGTAGGTAGTTTAACCTTAAAGTGAGTGTTTTGGACTCTAATGTCCTTTTTACTATATTTTCATGAAGATAAGACACCACTTGTGTAAGGATCTCAGTGGCGGTTGGGCAACCTTAACCTTGATCCCACTCTGTATCGGAGTTTGACAAAGAGAACTCGTTAGAGTCCTCGCTAAATTGTGTACACTACTTATACATGTCCAATTATTTGTCCTTGTTTACTGATCCGACTATATTACATAATTAAAATAAAAGAAAAAGAAAAGGAAATAAATATTGACTTAGAGATAGAAGGCGATTCATGACAACTTGTGAGTCAGGGCTCGTAACTTGGTTCTAGCTAATGGAGTAATGGAGAAGCAGGTACCTTAGCCTCAATATTGACTCCTGATATGGCTCCAGTTACTGTGAAGTAGACCAGAATTTGATGAAGATTCTTGTTGTTTTTGGCAACATAAGAAATATAAAGTACTACTCCAAAACAGCTCTTCATCAGAAATAAAACTAGGCAAGCCTTAACATTGAGCTTACTCTTAACAAGCACGGTACCACATAACCCCTTACATGCCCTTCATAGCTAACATACCCACACTGATGAGCTCACCAGTACCCTGATCATAAACAGAATGTCAGGCAAGATCGCATGTGATAGCTAGTAAAACATACTGCAATTGGTGCAGTGTGTTTGCAGCCCTTTTATTACTGACTAAGCAACAAACTTCCAACTAAGTTACAATCATTGCTTAGTCAGTGACAAACATCATCTATCACTCCCTCTATCTTCTTTCTGTTCTGCTGTCATCTTTGCTTGATATATTGGTATACTTACTCAACCATCTACATATGCTGTTATACTTATTTAACACACAGCGACCTGGTATTATAACTTCCATCAACAAGCATGATGCTTTATAGTTGTCATTTGCATCTACTGTTGATTTACAAGATATGGTATAGATATTTCTCTATAAACCACAAGACAAGAGACATTGTATTAGTCTTGCTCTTCTCAACACGTACATCACAAAGCCACCTTGCAAAATCTGAGTCTGATCCCCATATTTCTTTGAAGTTGGTTTCTGCAGCCTGATGAGTAGGAGAGCAATGATATATGGCATAGGACATGGTCAGGGTAAGGGCATTTGCTGAAAGCAGGCATTTTTGGACTAATCCATTTGTGGAGTTTGTCATCAATCTGTGGGACATGACAACAGGTGCATATAGGTCCGTGAATATTCCTGTTGTAGCAGATTTTCCTCCTCCATATCACATAGTCATTGAAATCTACATCCAAACATTGGTTTGTAAGGTGAGTATGTTGTCTAGTATCTGCAGGATTATGTACTATGCAGACAGTGCATTTACCATCCATTCCATTTAGTGCCTTTTTTAATCTTGTGATATGGTCTTCGATATCTGATTCAATAGCAAGTTTCTTTTTTTTTTACAAGAGTTTTTTCTTCAAAAGAGTTGGCTTGCTTGTTGTATTAGTCTGTTGGCTGTAAAAGGTTAGTATAATTACTACATTAATCATATTAGAGGTTTACTGATGATACTACTTCAGCTATTGACGAGGATAGCAGTACGAGTGTTACCCCCACTATGTTTCTATGTATTATGGCTAGGCTTTTGGTAGGGTGGGGCTTCTCGGCATCTATTCTTGACTGACACCGGCTACAGATCATGTTTCGGGAGTCCTCCAAACAAGATATTGCATCTGTTCCATCCACATATTTAGTAAGACTAAATCGGATGCATTTTGTGGAAGCCCAAATCATCTCATTCATTACCTTGCATCCACAGAAGTCAATGCTTTCTTGGTGATGTCAATATGGTAAGTTTTTTGAAGGGATGATATAACACATTGCCTTATTCTTCCAAACTCCTGAACAACCAATGCCATATCAAAGGGAGTGTTTGCAAGTATAACCACCCAAACTCCTGGGTAATCGTTTCCAGCTCCAAAAGTAGTTGTTGCAACCATGATACGATACCGTCCTGTCTTCCATTTTTCAAGTATCACCTTCCATTTTTCTCCTGCAATTCTATGGCAAGTAGCATTATCCATGATCCATTGGTTTTTTTTCGACATGTATACATCTGTGTCAGCACAGTAGAACTTGTAGCCAAGTCATACAGCTAACAACTCTCCATTTAGTATAGTTGTGATGAAAATAAGGGCCCTATCTGATGGCTGGAGTATAGAGTCTTGAGCAATAGTCTGTATCCATGTTTGTAACTCATCTAGGTCAGTTATAGGAGGATCCATCTTATACAAAAGCTCAGGCCTGTTTGACGATTATCTAATGATAGGAGTGTCAGGCTTGAGACATAGTTTTGAAAGAAGACGCTGTTCTATATTGACAGGTATGGTACCTAACATCCCTATAATGGGATAGGCTAATTTCTGTACTCCCCACATTCTCTGCATATAGGGCCTAAATTCTTTTGATGCCAGTATTTCGTGAACCTTATCTAAAACCAGCCCACCCAAGGTATTGTCTGTAAAAGATTGTCTAATAGTAGTACTAAAAGGAGGTTTGACAGCTGTATCTGTGGTGGCCAATATGATAGGACAGTTATAAAAGGGAGGGCTAGTAGCCTTGAAGACCCTATATATCATTCCAGCCTTTTGTAATCGATGCCCCCAATCCTCAAGCAGTGAAATGAGGGGAACAATAACAACAAATGTTTTCTTCATCAGTAAAGCCACTACCATGGGGATAATCGACTTTCCACTACCTGTTGGTAGTGTTACTAACAAGTCCATTTTTCCTTTGACCACCTTTTTTACTGATTTATATTGTTTGTTTGATGTCCAATTGCAACTAGACAAATGAAGAAGCTTTTTAAGAACTACTAGAGCACTCTCTTCACTGTAAGTGGGGGTCTATCACTGGTATTAGACTTCAACAATTTATTTTTTGTTAGAAACATACTTTTGAATTCTTTCTAGCTGTATTGGCCTGGAAAATCCTTCTCGCAACTTCTTGGAGTTCTTCTATATTCAACTTTGCACTTAACTGGTCCCATAGGTCAGCATCTGAAGATGCTTCTAATTGATTCATCTGTTTGCTATGCAATATATGAGATAGTGGATTCTAGAGAGAGTATGAGTATCATTACATGTACAAAACTAGTACTCACCTTCTCAGTTGTCTGCAAAACCATACTACGAGGTAAATCAGGCTAACATGTTTTTTTGTCAGTAATAGCTCACACAGTCAATATCAGACATTACCTCAGTAAGCACCTGTTCAGCTCTCTTATGATTGTCTTTTTGAATAGGTGTCATTGGTGTTTGAAGAGAATAAATAACTCGATGGTCCATGTATTCCGATAAAACTGATATGGTAGGTGAGTTAGGCTAGTATTTGATTTTGTCAGTAATTGAAGCCAGACAAAAGGTATAACATTACCTCTGTAGTAGGCTCTACTGGACCGACTACAGATTCCATTGTTAAAGAATGAGAAGGCCCAATCTCTATACTTGGTATGTCATTTTTTTGTTCAGCTTGCTCTGGATGAGTTAAGAAAACAACACAAGGTATGTCTACATTTCCAAACAATGACACAGTGTTTGTTCTTGTAGGCCTAGACGGTTCAGCCCTTCATTCTTCAAGTGGTTAGTTAGAGGGGTTATAGTGGGTCATGTTATCATTGAGAGTTAGATGTTGTTGATGGCAGACATAATGACAGCAAGGCTGGACCATGACAGGTGCCAGGTAACATTTTCAAACTTTTTTGACCATAAACTCTCTGAGCTTAATATCAGTACCTCTTTCTGGCATATGTATAAAGCATTGCCATTCCCCACTGGCCTTTGCAAAGGGCTCGACCATATTTTCAGGTAGTTTGCCTAAGTAACCTACTGACACACCATACAGTCATTCTTCTGTAGCCCGAGTATGACCAGCCTAAACACTAGCTGGGTCTTCATCATCAAGTGACACAGTGAGTTCATTCAGTTTGGGGCAGTGAGTATGTCTTACACAAACTGACATTTGCCAATAATTACAGACCCCAATGCATATGTTCATCATTTTTAGTGAAGCAAGCCTGAAAACACCCGATAAGTCTTCTGTTGTAAACAAGAAGTCAAAGTTGACAAAGAGGTTGGTTTGCCACAAGGTCAATAAGTCCTAACAGTCAGGAAATAATATCATACTGATTTTTTCAGCAAATGGGTAAGTCTGAAATACAATCACTTTTGCTATTTCTTGACAAAAGGCATCTAGAATGTAGGGTATCAAGGTATCATGTCCCTTTGTAGCAGACATCTTTGAGTACTGGGCCACAATAGCCATGTGCTGCCCTATCATATATGATCTGCGAGTTTGGCTTGCTGTGTTCCTTATTTGCATACACATTATTTCGGTACCTCGACTAGGAGAGCCTGCCCCTACTGTGAGGGCTGCCATGAAGTACAGTAGAAAAGTTGAGTAATCAACCAACTATGACTGAAGTCGAGAAAGATTCAAAAGTGGGACTCCATCAGGGGCCAAGGCAATAACAAACTCATCTTTCAAGTGTGGCTTGTCTATTATAAGGTTGAGTAGATGGCATTTGTTATAATATTCCTCGTTCCTGCAATCACTGACAAAACCATATCTAGGGGTCGAGTTTGATAAATCATCAGCAACGTAGCCCTGGATTTGCCTCCATATGCCAAAGGTAACCTTTTCAAACCGTTTGTAAACTGATTGCATTAATTCTTGCCCAAAACTTTGGAACATATACAGCGTAATCAAAGAGCCATGCCATATGAGTTTGGTGTTGTTGTCACCATACTATGTGAAAGCAGGAAAGCAGGGAGTTTGGAAAGCAACATCAGAGGCCAGATGTTGCAATGAACAAAGACTATGGAAGATGGAGTCATTACCCTCATAATGCCATTTTTCTAATTTATCATGCCATTCATGGACCACTGTAGTATCCACATCGCCCAGATGTAGACTCAATAAGAATATGGTTCGCATACCATAAACCAGCCTGGCAAGTATTGGAGTAATCTCTACAGCCTGTGCCCAACTATAGTCTGCCTTGATAGCGGCTAGAGCAACAAAGCACATCATTGGATCCCAGATATTGTTATTGTTACCATGATAGGGATCCCATGTCCTCATCCAAACTGACATCAGTATTTCTATAACCTTCAGGGAATACGTATCCCATCTGCATGTCATGGCCAAAGGAGAAAGCTGAGATGGAGGAGGTATTGCCTTGAATTCATCAATTAATATGGTGATGTCTAAAGGCAGGGTAAGTGTGTAGTCTCTCTTGTCATGGAGCAAGAAGGCCATGAATTGTATCAATATTTGGGCATAACTCTGCTGTGCAGCCAATGTTTAGAGTTGGTAAAAAGGAGCATGGGATATCCCTTTGCAGTAGTGTAAGGGGTACATGACAGTACAGCAATATAAAGTGACTCACTTCACTAACTCTTTTGTATTGAGGTGTTGCAATATGATCTCTGGTGTCCCCTTGATTAAGACCATTGCGACCTCAAAAACCCACTCCACCATCTCTTTCAGGAGAGGAAACTCGTTTGCTCTAGGTGAACTAACCAATGAGCGCAATTCATCTGGATCAAGCCCCTTGACATGTTCAACCCATTTAGTTTTCACAAGAAATGTGTTCACATAACGAGGGTCAGTATTATAGAGGGGACTGAGCTTTATTGCATTGTCAATCCAGTCTTTATTCAAGATAGGCCTAAACACATAAAGAGGTTTGATAACCTGAAAGTAAGTCTTGTGAGCTCCATTATCTAAGTGTTGTGCTAATACAATATGCCATATGTTTAGCAAAGGTACTCCCTTATGCTTTCCATTATAATGCTTCCACATCGTACTCCTGCTTGCAAATATCATTGAACACTCCTCTACCCCACAGACCAATGACATAGTGTAGATATCAAGACCACTGAGGGATTCAATACCATTGAGCTCTTGTATGGTGGGATATTCAGTTCTAATTCCCAGCTCAGTGCAGACATTCTCATACTTATCTTCAGACATTCTTGCATAAGATACTGCATGGGCAGCACTACGAATATGTACAAGGCCAGTACTTGCAGTCAGGAGAACACGGCACTCTGTGCAACACAGCATGTTGACCCTAGTTTGGTGTTGGAGCAGGAACTCCTGAAGTCGAGCATTGAATGTCAAGTCATCTCTATAGACAAAATGGGACGGGGACCGATATTTTTTACTGTTCTATGTATGGAATATATGAGTCTATAGGTTTTTCTTCTATATGTTTTACTTACTTTTTTCATCAAGATACAACCCTCATATGCTCCATTATCATCTAACTCTAGAATAGTAGTGTCACCAACTTCGATGGGCTGGACTTTGTTCATAGGTGTTATGTGTAGTATTGAAAGGGAGTTGTCTACCTTTATACTTGGCAACAAAATATCATGTGCATCGGATCTTTATGAAAATTTTCAAATACATAAGGTGATGAAATGAAAACTGCACTCTCCATATTCGTAATACTCTAATGGGGATTATAGCTCATCTACAGCAAGGGCTGACTGGCTACCACTATGATACTATTACTGGTTACTTTTTTTAACCTTTGTTATAGTTTACCTGGCTTACCCAATAACCCCTTGTTGTTTTGCTTTTTTGCATCAATGCAAGAAAGTCCCATAAAACTGATTAATGCCTCAGATGGAAGTGTATGAGTCTTGTTTCTCTGCAAAGATATGATGCTGATCAATTCTGTTGATACAAAGGCATCATATAAAATTGCTGACCATTGAGAACATTGCCCCACATTGTATGACATTCAACCTGAGTGCAGATAAGTAGGTAAATATCACCTGTAGTCATACAGACCCACTTGATTTTGCAGGATAGATTGAGGATACAAGGATGCAATTGCAGTTTTTGATATTTTCCAACCTGGCAAAGGTTCATAAGTTGCAACTATGCCATCTCAGAAGAGTAAGGACAGTTTGAAAGGTATGTATCATCACGTTTCGTTTGTTGTCATCATTGACATACCTTGCAAGGAATTGTATCCTCTGTCATATTTTCACCATCATACAGCGCAGGCTCAGATGCATTCTTTGCAGCAGGTCCTGTATCCTAACTCCTCCAGTCTCTTGGTATGGATGTTATCCAACTCATTTATTATGTACAAACACAGACTAGTAGTTTACTGACTGCTATGTAGTATTAATTCTGATTAGACAATACATGTTTGTTTTGTGATAACCACTATCAACTTCTTTGCCTCTTTGTGTCAAAGTCCCCTTCTGTCCATCAACGCTACAAGCCTGTCATCTGATGATGAATTTGAGTTGTTGAATATGCTGAGGGCCATGTGTGTACTTGTTAACCTATAGACAGTGACGGAAACGTTCTACCATCAACTTGCAAAGCCATAGGCCAATGCATGAGGTACATATTGACATAGTTCAACTGCAGCTTTGCAAGGCTCATCTTGAGTGCGCTCAATGGGTCCCAGTGGTCTTCGCTCCTGCAGGACTTGGATTTCAGTTTCTCTTTATTAGGTACGCA
>Ga0153966_100525_pt1 | contig 12945 bp, 17 predicted proteins | sample TSFL050MetaG_FD_104738 | JGI IMG/M metagenome (GOLD analysis project Ga0153966, IMG submission 104738) | Attine ant fungus gardens microbial communities from Florida, USA - TSFL050 MetaG | ecosystem: Host-associated > Fungi > Mycelium > Unclassified | place: USA: Florida, Paynes | collected... | reverse complement strand
TGAAGAGAGCTTCCATGTGCATGTGGAAGAAAACATCCACATTCAGTGGTTCCCAAGATATCAGCCAATCAGTGTCTGGTACTGATTAACTGATATCTCAATGAGTACTGATCACTTTGACACATTTTGGACATTGTTTGAAAGATCTTCATGAGGGCTTTTAGATGCATTTTAGACTGTGGGAATTGTGCAAGTATTCGTGGAGTTATGGCCAAATGAAGTTTGTGACAGTATTGCTCTAACTTTTGATTCATCCTTTCAATTTACTTATCTGTTTGTAGATAGAATATCATTGACAACTTAATATTGATCCCTAACATTCTATTCAACTCTCTTATAATTTCTGCTGCAAACTAAGGACTTCTATCTGAGATAATGCTTTTTGATAAGCCATATAACTTTCAGATACTGTCTCTAAACAATCTAGCTAGCTCTACTACACTAGTTTTTTTTGTAGTAGGAATAAAATGTGCTATTTTTGTCAATCTATCTACTACTACAAGAATAAAGTCATATTCTTGTGTTAAAGGCAACTTTGTAATGAAATCAGTATTAATATATATTTAGATTCTTTTAGAAATTGAGTTTGGTATAAATTTTCCTACTAGTAGTTGTATTCAATTCTTGTTCCTCTAGTAGGTTCATATTCTCAGTTGATCTCTGAATACTATGGTAGTGATCTTTATGTGATTGTTAATGAATATGTCCCCTTTGACTCTGAGCTCCATTGGTCTCATGGGTATGCATATTCTACTGCTCTTCCATTTGGATTTATTCTTATATTATAGACTATCTAGCTATGTATTTAAGCTTGGCAATTATTATAAATCATCTTTTCTCTCTAAGTCAATATTTATTTTTCTTTTCTTTTCTTTTTAATTATCAGATGCATGAGAACTTATTACCAAATTGGGAATGGTGACTCGATAGGGAAATGCAAGAGAAACATAATGTGTACAAATAATTAAATTGTATAAGTAGTATAGAACAATTAGCAGAAACTTTAACGAGTTCTCTTTATCAACTCTAACTTAGAGTACAATCTGGGTTAGGGTTAATTTACCTGAACTTAAGATCATTATACTAGAACTCGTTTACCACTACTAGCTTCTGATCTTCTTGGTCCTGAGCAATCTTACTCTCATATTGATCTTGGTATGCGGTTGACTCAGACCAATTGTCCTATTCTCATAGCTGGGCCACAGGCTTAAGTGGACTGACTGGGAAGTTTAGACCCCAGAGGTGGACGGTTAGGACCAAACTCGGGTACTAGCCCAGACCAGACCTTACAATTGAGTGGGCCTTGTAGTATACTTGTATCTTTTTTATCTTATCTACTTTGTACTACTGGTCCATTGTGATCAGTCTATACAGAGGAATAGTAGTTGCTCTTTAGGAGGCTACTTAGAGTAGGGATCTTCTCCTTGAAGTGATAGTCTACCCTAGTATTAGGGCAGTAGTCAATAAGGCAGTAGGCACCTAGCTGGATGAAGATTTTTATGCTCTAACAAACGTACAAGTAAGATAGGTGAAGAACATGATGAGCCCCTCAAGAAATACATAAATCTTCTTACACAACAACTTGTCTAGAACATAGTACAATGTCTCTAGACCAATATATGTAAGAGTATTAGTCTTTGGTGAGTGACCTCAGACTTAACTCTATTCTAAGTCAGAGTTGACAAAGAGAACTTGTTAGAGTCCTCATTAGATTTCGTACACTACTTATACACATTTAACTATTTGTCCTTGTTTACTGATCCGATGTTATTACATAATTAAAAGAAAATAAAAAGAAAAAAATATAAATATTGACTTAGGGAAATTTGGCAGTTCATAATAATATAATTAACTCATGAGCAACATGTTCAATGAAAGGCATGCCCTTACCAAATTAAGGGCAGAACTAGAAGGGAGAGAGGGAAGGTAGACATTGCGGGAAGTTTGGACATGTAGCTCAAAGGTGTAGGAGTAGAAAAGAGGAGACAAAGAAGGCAAGCCCTCAGAATAGATTTGAGGTATTGAAGAACTGAGTAATGCAGTATGGAATAAGGGAGGTGAGAAGACAAGAGAGAGTGAGAGGGAAGGTAAAATGTTTTAGATACAGGGAAAATGGACACAAGAAGTGGGAGTGTCTAAGGAGGAGAGAGAAAAGGAGAGAGGAAGTGGCACCCCATGAAATGTATAGAAGAAAATAAAACAGCATTACAGGGCAAAGGGGCTGTTTCCAAGAGGAGTGGTCATGAGCATAGAGGGGTGGACAATGCAATGGGAAGTAGTAACCCTTGTGGAGTGTAGGGGGTGTGATTATAAGGGGACGAAGATGCAGAAGAATTGGGGACAGGGGTTTTTGGAAAAGGAACAGCTGTGTAATATATGGTGTGGAGAATGTAAAGAGGCATAGAATTGGAGAAATAAAGAAGCTGAGAAGAGAAGAGCAGAAAGGGTGAAGTGTAGTATGTATGAAGAAAAAGATACAGTTATTTGGGAGATGAAATAGAACAAGAAAGGGGAGATTTTCTGTCTATCTTGTAGGACAGGAAAGAAAATGCCATAGTGGAATTGGAGTGGAAAATTAGAATGGACAGTGCCTAGGGCCCAGAAGGGAAGGACTGGAATCATTGATCTAAGATATCAGGAACTGTCAATCAAAAGGCAGTGCAGAAAGGGGAAGTGAGAGAAGTGAGGTAAATGTTTAAGCTTCTGAGAGAAGTATGGATGAATGTGGGTATTGAAAGGATAGATACGCATGAGGGAAGAACAGTGAAAGCATTGCTTGATAGTGGAGCAACAGGAATGTTCATGAGCAAGAGTTTAGCTCAGAAGGGAGAATATAGGTTGATTAAGCTGGATTGACCTCTACAAGTGAGAAATGTGGACAGCACCAAAAACAGTGGGAGTGCAATTACACATGAAGTAGAAGTAAACATGTTCTACAAAGGACATGTAGAAAGAGTTAGAATGGATGTATGCAAGTTAGGGAAGACAAATGTAATTTTGGGTATGCTATGGTTAGCTGTCCATAATCCAGAGATAAATTGGGAAAAGGGAGAAGTAAAAATGATGAGATGCCCACTGCTGTATGGAAAGGCAGTGAGAATAAAGAGGAAGAAGGAAATAAGAGAAGATGAAAAGAAAATCATTAGATGGGCAGTAGATGAGAAAGAAAATTGAGGAAAAGAGGAAAAGATAGAAGCGGATCATGGGAAGGTGGAGGAAATGGTGCCTAAACAGTTCCATAAGTGGTTGAAGGTGTTTGGGAAGGTAGGATACCAGTTAGAAAGGTGTAGGATCATGTGATAAATCTCAACGACAATTTCAAAGTAAGCAAAGTGAGAGTGTACCCTCTCTCCAGAAACAAAAAGGAAGAGGTACAGAAATTCATTGATGAGCATCTCAAAAAGGGATATATTAGACCCTCAAAATCACCTCAAATGTCGCCAGTGTTCTTTGTAGGCAAGAAGGATAAAGGAAAGCATATGGTTATGGACTATTGTAGGCTTAATAAGCAAATGGTAAAGAACAACTACTTGCTACTATTAATTACAGATCTAATAGACAGTATGAGTAATAGGAGAGTATTCACCAAAATGGACTTACAATGGGGATATTACAATGTAAGGATAAAAGAGAGAGATGAGTAGAAGATGGCCTTCACTATATATATGGGGTCATATGAACCAGTTATGTTCTTTGGAATGACAAATTCACCTGTCACATTCCAGGGCATGATGAATGAAATTTTAAGAGACATAATCAACAAAGAAAGGGTAGCAGTATTTGTAAATAATATGCTGATAGAAACAGAGACAAAGAAGAGACATGATGCCATTGTGGAGGAAGTACTAAGGAGGTTAGAGGAAAATGATCTATATGTGAAACCAGAGAAATATGCATGGAAAGTGCAAAAGGTGAATTTCTTGGGAGTAATAATGGGTCAGGGGAAATTTGAAATAGAGGAAGATAAAGTGGTGGGAATGTTGAACTGGCTGACACCTAGAACGGTCAGAGATGTTAGAAAAATCCTGGGTTTTGCCAATTACTATAGGCAATTTGTAAAAGACTTTGCCAAAATAGCCTAACCCCTGAATAATCTGACAAGAAAGGAGGAGAAGTGGAAGTGGGGAGATGAGCAGTAAGGAACATTCAAACAGCTCAAGTAGGTTTTTACAAGCAGACCTCTATTAGTTATACCGGACATAGACAAGGAGTTCAGAGTGGAAGCAGATGCTTCTAACTTCACAACAGGAGGAGTATTATTGATTAAATGTAAAGATAACCAGTGGAGACCAGTAGCATATATCTCAAAATCGTTGAACAAAACTAAAAGAAATTACAAAATACATAATAAAGAGATATTGGCTGTAATACGCTGCTTGGAAGCATAGAGACACTTCTTAAAAGGAAGTAAGAGTAAATTCAAGGTCTGGACAGACCACAAGAACATAGAGTATTTCATGAGTAATCAAAAGCTTAATCAAAAACAAGCAAGATCGACTCTATACTTATCAAGGTTTGACTTTGTATTGAAACATATTTCAGGAAGTAAAATGAGAAAGATAGACAGATTAAATAGGAGGCTGGATTAGGAGATGAGAGTAGAAAAGGATAACAAAGAGCAGACGTTGGTAAAGAAAGAATAGTTAGAGGTGAAGAGGATCAAAATAGCAGAAGTGATAATAGAAGAGATTGATTTATTGGACAAAGTAAGAAAGTGTGAGGCTCGAGACAATGAAGTAATAAAGGCAGTGGAAAAGATGAAATGAACAGGAGTAAAAATGTTGAGAGATGAAGAATGGCAACAAGAGGATGGTTTGATATTGAAGAAAGGTATATGTTCCCAAAGATGAGAAACTAAGAGTGCAAGTAATCAGGCTATATCATGATACATCTGTGGGAGGGCATGGAGGACAGTGGAAGGCAGCTGAAATGGTGACGAGGAATTTCTGGTGGCCAGGAGTCACTAGAGAAGTAAAGTGGTATGTGGAGGAGTATGATGTCTACCAATGTAACAAGAATCAAATACAACCACTGGCAGGAAAGTTAATGCCAAATTTGATTCCAGAGAAGGCATGTGTAAAGACTCAAGTTGTAGTTGCAATAACCCTAACCCAAATCTCACTCTATATCAGAGTAAATAAAGAGAACTTGTTAAAGTCCTCACTAGTTAGTTGTACACTACTTATACACACTTGACTATTTGTCCTTGTTTACTGATCTGATGATATTACATAATTAAATAAAAGAAAAAGAAAAGAAAATATATATATTGACTTAGAGAAATTTGGTGGTTCATAATAGCATGGACCCACATTAGTGTAGACTTCATTATAAAGTTGCCTTTGGCTCAAGGATACAACTTTATTCTGGTAGTAGTAGATAGATTCACTAAGATGGCACATTTTGTACCTATTACAGAAAGAACAAGTACAGAAGGACTAACACGGCTGTTTAGAGATAATGTTTGGAAGTTACACAGACTACCAGACAGTGTTATTTCTGATAGAGGACCACAATTTGTAGTGGGTATTATGAGGGAACTAAATTGCATACTAAAGATTGAGACAAAGTTGTCTACAGTGTTTCACCCACAAACAGACAGCCAGACAGAGAGGATGAATCAGGAGTTAGAACAGTATCTCTGAATGTTCATAAACCACCGACAAGAACAATGACTGGAATGGCTGGGTACAGCTGAATTTGCCTACAACAATAAAGTACACACTAGAACTAAGGTGTTACTATTTAAAGCAAATCAGGGACAAAATTCAAGGATGGGATTCGAGATGAGGAAGAAGGGGAAATATGAGGGGGCAGAGAAATTTGCAGAAAGGATGAGGAACATGCAGGAAGAAGCCAAGGCAGCGCTACAAAAGGTGCAGGAAGATATGAAGTGGTATACAGACAGAGAAAGAGAAGAAGTAGAAAAGTATAGAGTAGATGACTTAGTGCTACTCAGCACTAAAGACTTAAAGTACCAAATGGTTGAAAGACCCATGGAAAAGTTTACGAAACACTTTGTAGAACCTTACAAAATAAAAGCAATCATTTCTAGTAACGCAATAGAATTAAAATTACCTAGTACAATTAGAATACATCTAGTAGTCAATGTTAGCAGAGTACAAAAGTATAAGTTGCAAGTAGAAGGACAGAGAAAGGAAATGCAACAACCAGTGGTAATTGAAGGAGAGGAAGAATGGGAAGTCGAAAAGATTATGAACAAGAGGAAAGTATAGGAAAAAGATAAGTACTTGGTATGATGGAAAGAATGTATGGCCAAGAAGGACACTTGGGAAAGCAGAGATAATTTGAAGAACGTGATGAAATTGGTCAAAGAATTTGAAAGGGAATATTGCAGAGAAGAGAAAGAAGAAGTAAGATGACAGGAGGTAGAAGAAGATAAGAAGATGTTTAGCAGAGAATTACTAGAAAGATATATGGCAAAATTGTTATATAGTTGGGGAAACAAGAAATATGATTGGGAATACTGGAAGCAAATGGAGGAGAATTGGAGAAAATGGAAAAGAAACCTGTTTTCAAGATATAACAAGAATCCATTCTTGAAAAAAATAGAAGAAGAGAAAGATGAATACAAGGGAGGAAAGATAGAAGAGTGGGACAAAGAAGAGAATGAGGAAGATCAACAGAGAATTGAGGAAGATAGGCAATACTTGGAGAAATTAGGGGATGAAAATCAAGATATAGGAGACCTAAAAGACCTATATGACAAATTATGAAGAAGTCCTCAGGACAAGGACCTTTGAGAGGGGGGTGATATTATGAACTACTCAATTCCTCTAAGTGTAAGAACTTCAGTTGCGGTTGAGTAACCTTAACCTTAGTTCCACTTTTTATCAGAGTTTAACAAAGAGAACTTGTTAGAGTCCTTGCTAGATTGTGTATACTACTTATACATGTTTGATTGTTTGTCCTTATTTACTGATCCGACTATATTACATAATTAAATGGAAAGAAAAGAAAAATAAATAACTATTAACTTAGAGGGAATTAAGCAATTTATAACATTAAGGCAATATTTTTTTTTCTTTTTAATTATTGGATGTACAAGAATTTATTACCAAATTGAGAATAGTGACTCAATAGGGAAACACAAGAGAAACGTAATGTAGACAAATAATTAAATTGTATAAGTAGTATAGAACAATTAGTGAGAACTCTGACAAGTTCTTTTTATTAACTTTGACTTAGAGTGTGATCCAGGTTAGGGTTACTTTACCTGAACTTAAGATTGTTACATACTTATGTCTATTTTTTCTCTCTTTATATATCTCCTTTCCAACTCATACTTTGATGACTCTGTTGTTAAGCTGAATTAACAATTTATAGCAAAATAATAATACTTTAGTACTCTAACAAAGCTAATCTGTCTTCAGAACAAAGACAGCAAGCTCCTACACTTCTCTATAATGTACTTAGATTATACCTTTCAGTGTAAACACACTTAAAAGATAGAGTAGTGGCTGTGAACATTACTATCAGATACCTTGAACCAATACTCAGCTTCCTCAGATAGTTGGTATTCTAGTCTTTGGACTAATATACCACTCAGAACAGGCTCAAAAGTGCAAAGTACTACTTATGAGATGAGCTATAGTATATAGGACTTGTTATCAGAAACTGTGACATCATAGATCATCTATTAAATAAGTTTATCAATCATTGATGGATAGCTATAGAAATAGATCTTACTCATGAAAACAGAAAGTAGTCCATTGTACTGTTAAACTACAGCAGAAAGATATATTAGGCAAGTAGAAAGAGATGTAATATGATAGAAGAGCAGAGAATAAAGGGCAGAAGCATACCTAAGCAGTAGTGAGAGGCAGATGGCCTTGATTGGCTACTATAAACTCAAAATAGGTCCTGAGTCTGGGCTAAAGACAAGTTAGTGGCAAAGAAGACCACTTGTGAGAGGACATTTTGATGTTGAAGATACCTAAAACATCATTCTAGTAATGCAGGACTAGGTTAGTGAGGACTGGGAAGGATTGGTTGTGTGGAATATATAGACTTCAGTTTCATTCTCAAGTTTCTGTTTTCTCTTTATTTCTTTATTTTTTTGTTTGTATTCTCAATATAAAATACTCTAGTTGTGAGGAAGGTAAAAGAGAGAACTTTGTATCTGCTTTCCAAGCTCTAGAGTTGTAAAGTTATGATCTTAAGTGTTTTAAGTGCTGTGTGTACCCTCATTCAGAAAAGAATAAAAAACTTATTTGCAAGTGTAACTAGAACAACTTGAAAGATTTGAATAGCCTTGTGCCCTAAGAGATAGAACTCTTAGTGTGCTTTAGGGTAGAACTCATAGATCATATGGTTGACTGTAGTGAAGTGCCTCATAAAACATAGCCAGATCTGAGACTATACTGCTGGATTGATGGTGAACTAGTATAGCTAGACTATGAACCAGTGAAGACTATTATAGTATAAGAGGAACATGTACTTTAGAGGACTCATCTCAACTCAGAACTGGTACACTTTACAACAGAACATAAAAACAATTTTATTTTTTATATTATATTTTTATTGAGACTGTTTCTTACTGATTTCACCTTTTCTTTACTTTCAAGATGACTTTTGTCTCTTGCAAGTATACTTTTATACTGTGTTTTCACCTCTTGAACTCTTTTTTTATTCTTCTGATTTAATTTCTCTCCACAAACAATACTTGAGGACTAACATTGTTGTTTCATCTGTGATTGTAGTAATTCTCTTGTTTGTTTTGAAGTTATTTTGTACTTGGATACCACTAACTGAGGAAAACACAAAACATCCTCATCACTATCACTCTGAAGTTAGTGACTAATACAGCAATAAAAGATCAGAACACAACACACAAGTTAAAGCCAAAGTTGTTCTCTTTGTTATCAATGAAACAATCTCTGGACTTTACTTGTTAATACTTTAGGTTTTGCTTTTTTTTCTTTTTATTTTTTTGATAGCATACTTATAATCAAGTTCCAAATATCATTTAGATCTCAGAGTAATTATTTCATTTTATTTCATTTATTTAATTAACAAATCAAACTGCTATCTCCCATACTACTCTGTAACATGAATAGAAAATCTCTTCTTTTTTATTTCTTCTAAATGCTTCTCCTACCATTGCATTTCTTTCTCTATATATACTATACTTTACTTTTTCTGTCTCTTTTTTTGTAACAATTGAGACTTTGGTTGTGTAACCTTAACCTCACTTGCACTCTAAGTCAGAGTTTGACAAAGAGAACTTGTTAGAGTTCCTACTAATTGTTCTACACTACTTATACAATTTAATTATTTGTCCACATTATGTTTCTCTTGTGTTTCTCTATTGAGTCACTGTTCCCAATTTGGTAATAAGTTCTTGTGCATCTGATAAAATAAAATAAAAGAAAAAATAAATAAATATTAACTTAGAGGGAATGGGTAATTCATGACACCACCACCCTCTTAAGGGTCCTTGTCCCAAGAACTTTTCACAGTTTGTCATATGGGTCCCTAAGGTCACTCATATCTTCTTCTTCGTTCCCTAATTCTTCTAGGTATTTTCTATCTTCCTCAATTCTTTGTCAATCTTTGTTTTCTTTTTCATTCCACTCTTTTACTCTTTCTCCCTTATATTCATCTCTCTCTTCTTCCATTTTCTTCAAGAACAGATTCCTATTATACCTTGAGAACAGATTTCTTTTCCATTCTCTCCAATTCTCCTCTATTCTCTTCCAGTATTCTCAATCATACCTTTTGTTTTCCCACCCATATAACAGCTTTGCAGTGTATCTACCTGGTAACTCTACTAAATGTTTTCCTGTCTTCTTCTGCCTCTTGTTGCCTTACTTTTTCTTCTTTTTTCCTGTGATATTCCTTCTTGAATTCTTTGACCAACTCTATCATATTCTTTAGGTTCTCTTTGCTCTCCCATGTATCCTCTTTTACTATGCATTCCTTTCATCATACCAAGTATTTATTCCTTCCTCATACTTTCCTCTTATTCATAATTTTCTCTACCTCCCATTCCTTTTCTCCCTTGATTATCACTAGTTGTGGCACTTCCTTCCTTTGTTCTTCCACCTGCGATTTGTACTTTTGTACTCTACTAACATTGACTACTAGATATATTTTAATTATACTAGGCAATTCTAACTTTATTACATTACTGGAGATAATTGCCTTTACTTTGTAAGGTCCTACAAAGCATTCCGTGAACTTCTCTATATGTCTCCCAGTCATTTGGTACTTTAAGTCTTTAGTACTGAGTAGTACTAAGTTACCTACTCTGTATTCTTCTACTTTTTCCCTCTCTCTGTCCACATATCTCTTCATATTATCTTGCACTTTCTGTAGCATTGTCTTAGCCTCTTCTTGCATATTTCTTATTCTTTCTGCAAACTTTTCTGCTTCTTCATACTTTCTCTCTTTTTTCTCATCTTGAATCCCATTCTTGAATCTTGCCCTTGATTTGCTTTAAAGAGTGACACTTTAGTCCTAGTGTGCACTTTATTATTGTAGACAAATTCAGCTATGCCTAACCACTCTGGCCATTGTTCTTGTCAATGGTCTATGAACATACGGAGATACTACTCCAACTCCTGATTTATCCTTTCTGTCTGACTGTCTATCTGTGGGTAAAATGCCATCAACAATTTGGTTTTGATCTCTAACATGCAATTGAGTTCCTTCATAATGTCCACTGTAAATTGTAGTCCTCTATCCAAAATAATACTATCTGACAGTCTGTATAACTTCCAAATGTTATTTCTAAATAGTTGTGCTAGACCTTCTGCACTAGTTCTTTCTGTAGTAGGTATGAAATGTGCCATCTTTGTGAATCTATCAACTACTACTAAGATCGAGTCATATCTTTGTGCTAAAGGTAACTTTGTGATGAAATCCATACTAATATGAGTTCACACCTTCTCTAGAATTGAATTCAGCATAAAATTTTCTATTGGAGGTTGTGTTCAATTCTTGTTACGTTAGCAAGCATCATATCCTTCTACATACTGCTTCACCTCTCTAGTGACCCTGGGTCACCAAAAGTTCCTTGTTACCAACTTTGCTGTCTTCTACTGTCCTCTATTGTCCTCCATGTTCTCCCACAGGCATATCATGATATAGCTTGATTACTTTACTCTCAACTTTTCATCTTTTGGAACATACACTTTTCCTTTCTTTAACATCAAACCATTCTCTTGATGTCATTCCTCATTTCTCAACATTTTTACTCCTACTCACTTCATTTCCTCCACTGTTTTTACTACTTCATTGTCTCTTGCTTCATACTTTCTTACTTTATCCAGCAAATCTACCCCTTCTATTATTACTTCCACCACTCTAATCCTTTTTGCCTCTAACCACTCTTTTTTTACTAGCATTTGCTCTTCATTATCATTCTCTATACCAACTTCCCAGTCCAGTCTCCTACTTAATCCATCTGTCTTTCCTATTTTGCTTTCTGAAATGTATTTCAACATGAAGTCAAACCTTGATAAGTATCAAGCCTATCTTGCTTGTTTATGATTAAGCTTTTGGTTACTCATGAAATACTTCAGGTTTTTATGATCTGTCCAGACTTCAAATCTACTTCTAGATCCTTCCAGAAAGTGTCTCTATGCTTCTAAGCAACATATCACAGCTAACATTTCTTTGTCATGTATTTCATAGTTTCTCTCAGTTTCGTTTCACAACTTAGAAATGTATGCTACTGGTCTCCATTTACTGTCATTGCATTTAATTGACAATACTCCTCCTGTTGCAAAGTTAGAGGCATTTGCCTTCACTCTGAATTCCTTATCTAGATTCAGTATAACCAGTAAGGGTCTATTTGTAAAGACCTTCTTAAGCTGTTTGAATACTATCTGTTGCTCTGCTCTCTAATTCCATTTCTCCTCCTTTCTTGTCAGATTATTTAAGGATTAGGCCATTTTTACAAAGTCCTTCACAAATTGTCTATAGTAGTTTGCAAGACCCAAAAACTTTCTGACATCTCTGACTGTCTTAGGTATAGGTCAGTTCAACACCCCTATCACTTTATTCTCTTCCATCTCAATCTTCCTCTAACCCATTACTACTTCCAAGAAATTCACCTTCTACACCTTCCAGGCACATTTCTCTGGTTTCATGTATAGATTATTCTCTTCCAATCTTCTCAACACTTCTTCTACAATCTTATCATGTCCTTTCTCTGTCTCTGTCCCTATCAATACATCATCTACAAAAGCTGCCACCTTTCCTTTATTGATCATGTCTCTCAGAATTTCATTCATTATGCCTTGGAATGTGACAGGTGAATTTGTCATTCCAAAAAACATCACGACTGGTTTGTACAACCCTACATGAGTAGTAAAGACCACTTTTCACTCATTTCCCTCTTTTATTCTCACATTGTTATATTCCCATTGTAAGTCCATCTTGGTGAATACTCTCTTATTACCCATACTATCTACTAGGTCTGTAATTAAGAGTAATGGGTAGTTGTTCTTCATTGTTTGCTTGTTAAGTCTATGATAGTATTATAAATGGTTACTTAGTTTGTGATTGGTTGAAGAGAGTTTCTCAAAACTTGATAGCAGGGTAGAATAAGCAACAAAAGATATTGTTAAGTCTGAGGTCTAATCCTCAGACTAGGAAGCTTATATACATGAATAGATGGTCTGTGCACCTGGACAGAGCATCACATATTCTACTGCCTATTGTTCTACATATAGTAGTCCTTTTGTGTCCAGAATAGTGATAACTTAACCATAAAAGGAGCAGTCCTTGTTTGTGTTCAAGGATTGATGTGCATTTATGAGTAATAGATCAGTGTCATGCCAAACCTTGAGATCCTTGTATCTCCACAGGATCTTATTGCCCTAAGGTCTATTTATAGTTGTCAGAAGTATATTGAAGAGAGCTTCCATGTGCATGTGGAAGAAAACATCCACATTCAGTGGTTCCCAAGATATC
>Ga0153966_100524_pt1 | contig 12956 bp, 19 predicted proteins | sample TSFL050MetaG_FD_104738 | JGI IMG/M metagenome (GOLD analysis project Ga0153966, IMG submission 104738) | Attine ant fungus gardens microbial communities from Florida, USA - TSFL050 MetaG | ecosystem: Host-associated > Fungi > Mycelium > Unclassified | place: USA: Florida, Paynes | collected... | reverse complement strand
TCACGACTGGTCTCGTCATTACATTCAACAATTCATTCAGGACCACTTGCAAAAAGGATATATAAGGCTTTCAAAGTCACCACAAACTTCTCCAGTTTTCTTTGTGGGAAAGAAGGATGGTAGAAAGCATATGGTTATGGACTATTGTAGACTCAATAAGCAAACGGTGAAAAATAACTACCCATTGCCATTGATTACTGATTTAGTAGACTCAATAGGAAACAAGAAACTGTTTACTAAGATGGATTTATGGTGGGGCTATAATAATGTACGCATTAAGGAGGGAGACGAGTGGAAGGCGGCCTTCAATACACATAAGGGGTCATTTGAACCGGTAGTGATGTTCCTTGGGATGACAAACTCACCAGTAACGTTTCAGGGGATGATGAATGAGATCATGAGAGATCTTATTAATGAAGAGAAGGTAGCAGTGTTTGTAGATGATGTGTTGGTAGGGACAGACAGTGAGAAAGGACATGATGAAATAGTGGTGGAAGTGTTGAAGCAGTTGGAAGAGAATGACTTATACGTGAAACCAGAGAAGTGTTTGTGGAAGACAAGTAAAGTGAACTTTCTGGGAGTAATAATGGGTCAGGGAAAAATCGAGATGGAGGAAGAAAAGGTGGAAGGAGTGTTAAACTGGCCGGTACCAAAAACGGTCAGAGATATTAGGAAGTTCTTGGGGCTTGCCAACTATTATAGGCGGTTTATTAAGAATTTTGTGACATTAGCAAAACCCCTGAACATGCTGACAAGGAAGAAAGAGAAGTGAAAGTGGGAAAAAGCACAGTAGAAGGCATTTGAATAGTTAAAGGAGATCTTCACAACGAGACTATTACTAGTAGCACCCGACTTAGACAAAGAATTCAAGGTTGAGGCAGACGCTTCCAATTTTGCAACAGGAGGAGTCTTGTTGATCAAATGTGATGATAACAAGTGGAGACCAGTGGCTTACATTTCAAAATCTCTAAATGAGACGGAACATAATTATGAGATTCATGACAAGGAAATATTAGCGGTAATTCGATGCCTGGAGGTCTGGAGGCACTTCCTAGAAGGAGCAAAAGGAAAGTTTGAGATTTGGTCAGACCATAAGAACTTAGAATACTTTATGAGCAACCAGAAATTAAATAGGTGACAAGCTAGATGGGCTCTGTATTTATCTAGGTTCAACTTTATCTTAAAACATGTACCTGGACAAAGGATGGGGAAAGTGGATAGATTGAGTAGAAGACCAGATTGGGAGGTGGGAGTAGAAAGAGATAACAAAGAGCAGACATTGGTGAAGAGAGAATGGTTGGAGGCCAAAACAGCACAAGTAACAGAAGTAGTGATTGAAGGAGTGGATATACTAGATAGAATAAGAAAGAGTGAGACAAGGGACAATGAAGTCATAAAGGCAGTAGAAGAAATGAAGTGGGCAGGGGTCAAAGTCCTAAGGGATGAAGAGTGGAGAGAAAGTGATGGATTAATGTTGAAAGAAGGAAAGGTATACGTACCAAAGGACAAAAAGTTGAGAGCAGAGGTAATCAGGCTACACCATGACACACCTGTAGGGGGACATGGAGGATAGTGGAAGACAACAGAATTGGTAACCAGAAACTTCTGGTGGCCGGGAGTGAGTAGGGAGGTGAAACAATATGTAAAAGGATATGACACGTACCAGAAAAACAAGAATCGTATGCAGGCACCTACTGGCAAGTTAATGCCAAATTCAATACCAGAGAAACCATGGAGTCACATATCGGCTGATTTCATTACAAAGCTGTCATTGGTACAAGGATATGACTCGATTCTGGTAGTTGTAGATAGATTAACAAAAATGGCCCATTTTATACCTACTACAGAAAAGACAACAGCAGGGGGATTAGCTAGATTATTCAGAGATAATGTCTGGAAGCTGCATGGCTTGCCAGAAAGTATTATTTTAGATAGAGGGCCACAGTTTGCAGCAGGAGTAATAAGGGAGCTGAATGCAATGTTGGGGATCGATAGCAAATTGTCAACGGCATTCCACCCGCAAACAGATGGACAAACAGAAAGAATGAATCAGGAATTGGAACAGTACCTGAGAATGTTCATCAACTATCAACAAGAGCAGTGGCCGGAATGACTGGGAACAGCAGAATTCATCTATAACAACAAGGTACAGACAAATACAAAAGTGTTACCGTTTAAAGCGAATAATGGATGAGACCCAAGGATGGGATTTGAGTTGAGGAAGAAGGGAAAGTTTGAGGAGGCAAATAAATTTGTGGAAAGAATGCAGGAGATATAAGAGGAGGCAAAGGCAGCACTTGGTAAAGCGCAAGAAGACATGAAGAAGTATGCAGATAGGCATAGGGAAGAAGTGGAGAAATATAAAGTAGGAGATCTAGTGCTGCTCAGCACAAAGGATCTCAAGTATCAGATGGTGGGCAGGAGAACGGAAAAACTTACAGAGAGATTTGTTGGACCTTATAAAGTCAAGTCAATAGTTTTGACAAATGCCATAGAATTAGAACTACCTAGTACAGTAAAAATTCACCTGGTAGTTAATGTAAGTAGAGTACAAAGATACACCAGTCAGGTGGAAGGACAGAAGAAGGAAATGCCACAACCTATGGTAATCAAAGGAGAAAAGGAGTGGGAGGTAGAAAAGATAATGAATAAGAGACAGGTATGAGGGAGAGATAAGTACCTAGTACGATGGAAGGGATGTATGGCAGAGGAAGACACTTGGGAGAGTAGGGAAAATCTTAAGAACACAAGTGATCTTGTAAAAGAGTTTGAAAAGGAATACGGAAGAGAAAAAGAAGAAGAAACAAGACGGCAAGAAAGAGAAGAAGAAAAGAACATGTTCAACAGAGAATTGCCAGGGAAGTACACGGTAAAATTATTATATGGGTGGGGAGAGAAGAAATACGAGCAGGAGTATTGGAAAAGGTTAGAAGAAAATTGGCGGCGATAGAAAAGGAATCCATTCACTAAAGTAAGTCATAATCCGTTCTTACAAATAAAACAACAAGAAGAGGATGAAATGGGGAACATAGGAGATTGGGACAGTGAGTTGTAAAATCCTCAAGGACGAGGAAGCTTGAGAGGGGGGTGGTGTAATAAAATAGCAGGTAAGCTGGGGCATCCATAGCGGTGGATTATTTTATTTCTTTTCCATTTTCTTTTATTACGTAATAGTTTGAAGTGCGTGGGACACTATGACTCAAAAGAAGTCTGTGGGATAATTTGAGTAGACAAATACGAGTAAATACCAATTTGTGTATAAGTAGCTAAATCAATTAGTGAGGACTTTAACGAGTTCTCTTTGTCAACTCCGATAAAGAGTGTGTGCTTAAGTTAACCCTAACTTGAGTTCACTATACTTACCAGACAAGTATCAGGAGTTTGCTGATGTGTTCAACAAACAATGCTCAAGACTCTTCCCAAGGCACTGCCCCTATGACCTGTCAATACAAATCAAAGAGGGGGCAACCCCACCTCTAGGACCTATGTTATAAATCACCCACCTGAACCAAATATAGTATGGCTAGAGGGATAGGAAGAAAAGAGCTATTCTTGGACAGACTAGATGAAGGATTCTAATTATAGAAATGGGAGATAAGATAAGATGAGGTCACATGACAGATCACATGATGGAATCTTCTGGAAGGTTCAGTAGTTACTTAAGTATACACATAGACAAATAAAAAAGGTGTATAAGTAGGTAGCACAATCCACCAAGAGACTCCATTGAGTTTTCTTTGTTTATCTCTAACATTGAGTGTGATAAGACAGACACCATGACTAGCTTGTCATTACATTAGAACTCAATATCCTATTCTTTGCACTGTTTGTCATGAACCTTGCATACTTTCCTCTTACTCCCTCATCGCCCTCAGTACACTGGTCATTGCAACCAGCAACCATAAACACAGCCAGGCCCTAGGCTTACAGGAGACTTGTTAGTCAGTTAGGGACTAATGGTAGAGATGCAGCACCAAGCTCAGGTGTTACGTTCGAGACCTGACCTCTGAATTGAGCGGGCTTGCTATATACTTGTTTCTTTTTTGTATTATCAACCTTGTGCTGGAAGCTCATTGTAGTTCCTATACGCAAAGAAGTGACAGTCTTTTCTTAAGAAGCTGTCTAGTTTAGGGGTTCGCATCTTTGCAGCAATAGTCTAACCCTATTACTAAGGCAGTAGTTAGTAGGGAAGTAGGAGCCTAGCTGGGAGAAGACATGCTCCCCAGTAGGCATAAAAACATTAGTTCAGAAGAAGACAACCATTCCTCTTATGAGAAAACAACTGAAGAAGAAGATGCTTGGAATGAAGACATGTCTCACCAATTATCATCCCAGAGCCAACAGCCCTAACAACAACAACCACAAGGGGAGGCAGTCCTGACAATAGACCAAATCCTTCAATATCTTGCCCAATATATGATGGCAATCGAACAGCTCCTATCTAGGGGGCAGACACAGGGGGAGGTAGCCAAGCCTCCATTGTTTGATGGAGAAAGGGAAAAGGTGGTAGGGTTCATTAATGCCTGCTGCCTGTACATTAGTATGAGGATGAAGGGAACGGGGAAGAAGGAGAAGATATTATGGGTACTGACCTACGTACAAGGAGGAGTAGCGGAGGTATGGAAGGAGAACGTGCTGGAAGAAAGAAGGCAGGGGGTATTAGCAGTGGAAACAGTGGAGGAGTTGTTTACAAAAATGAGGGAAGAGTTCGAGGAGTTCAGTGAAGAGTCGAGGAAGGTAGACGAGCTGAGGTTGTTGGAGCAGAGAGAACAAACGTGCAACAAGTACGTTCAAATTTTCAAAAAGACATCAAGAGGAAGCAGTTATGAGGGACAACCCCTTATAGAAGAATTCAAAAGGGGGTTGAATGGAAACATCAGGAGGAGGTTGGCAGAAGCAGAATCGCCTCCAGTAACAATAAAGGAATGGTGGGAGAGATCGGTGAGATTGGATCAAAACTTAAGGCAGAGCCAAGCAGAGGAGAAGGTGTTGGGGCAAAAGGGAGCAGCGCGGATGGCAAGGCCACCAGAAGCGCAGCCATCTAGAGGGGCTAGGCCCTTCTGGAACAATAAGAACCAGGGGGGTTTCCATGGAGGGCAAAGAGGAGGATTTGGTGGAGATTTGAGGAGGAGAGAAGGGGAACAAGGGGTTCGGGACCCCAATGCAATGGACATGGACAAAGGATGGAAAGGAGATTGGAGGTGTTTTAACTGCGGAATGTTTGGGCACATGGCCCAACATTGCAAGAATAAAAAGGAGGTTAGGGGAGGGACACAGAAAGCGTCAAAAAATTAGGGAGACCAGTAAGCCCTCAACTGGCCTCCCATAATAAATACAGTGTATTATATGGACAAAATACAATGGACATTAGCCATCACACTGAAAGAGAAGTGAGACAGACACTTAAACCATTAAGAGAAGTCTGGCTCAATGTTGGACTAGAAAGAGTAGACACTCATGAAGGGGTGTTAGTAAAGGCACTACTAGATAGTGGAGCAACAGGCCTGTTTATGAGCAAAAAACTAGCAGAAAAACAAGGCTTTAAATTAAAAAGATTGACAAAGCCAATAAAAGTAAGAAATGTAGACAGGAGCGACAACAAGGGAGGATTGATAATTCATGAAGTAGAGGTCAACATGTACTATAAAGGACATGTAAAACGAGTGAGAATGAATGTATGTGAACTAGGGAAGACAGAAGTAATCCTAGAGATGCCATGGCTCGTGGTGCACAACCCAGAAATAAACTGGGAAACAGGAGAAGTGAGGATGACCAGATGTCCACCCCTGTGTGGTCAAACACCTGAGAAGAAAGTAGTAAGGAAGAAGCAGGTAACAGAGGAGGACAAGAAAGACCTGAGATGGACCATGGAAGAAAGAGAAAAGAGGAAGGAAATTAAGGAGTCACATAGAAAGGTGGAGGAGCTGGTGTCCAAACACTTCCATAAGTGGAAGAAGGTGTTTGGAAAAGTCGAGTCTGAGTGAATGCCAACCCAAAAACCATAGGACCATGCCATCAACCTCAGAGAAGACTTCATACCAAAAAAAGAGTGAATCTACCCTCTATCTAGAACAGAGAAGGAGGAAGTACAGGTATTTGTGGAAAGCCAACTAAAGAAGGACTATATTAGACCTTCAAAATCTCCACAAACATCATCAGTACTATTCATACCTAAGAAGGATGGAAAGAGGAGGATGGTATAAGACTATCGCTATGTGAACAAAGGAACAATCAAGAACAGCTACTCCTTACCCCTGATATCAGAACTAATAGATAGTATGGGGACTAAGAAGGTGTTTACAAAGATGGACTTACGATGGGGCTATAATAATGTTTGAATCAAAGAAGGAGATGAATGGAAGGCAGCATTCACAACGCACTTAGGATTGTTTGAGCTGACAGTAATGTACTTTGGACTCACGAACTCACCAGCCACCTTCCAGGCTATAATGAATGATCTCTTTAGGGATATGATCAACAAAGGGGACGTAGCTACCTTCATCAACAATGTGTTAGTGGCAATAGAAACAGAGGAAGGACACAATGAAATAGTCAAGGAAGTATTGAGACGACTAGAGGAAAACAACCTCTATGTAAAACCAGAGAAGTGCATATAGAAAGTTAGAGAGATAGGATTCTTGGGGGTGATAATGGGACCAGAAGGGTTCCGAATGGAGAAGAAAAAAGTAGAGGGGGTCACGAACTGGCCAACACCGCAGTGTATCAAAGATATACAGAAGTTCTTAGGACTAGCAAACTACTACCAACGATTTGTAAAAGACTTTGCTAAAATTGCCAAACCACTTCACCAGTTGGTCAGAAAGGATGGAAAGTGGAAGTGGGAAGAAAAGTAGGAAAAAGCGTTTACTAAGCTAAAAGAAATCTTCATAATGGAACCAGTACTGGCAGCACCAGATCTGGATAAGGAAATGAGGGTTGAGGCAGACGCATCCAACTATGCAACAGGAGGAGTGTTGTTGACGAAAGGGAAAGACAGAAAATAGAGACCAGTGGCCTTCATCTTGAAATCATTAAATGACATAGAAAGGAACTATGAAATTCATGATAAAGAGATACTAGCAGTAATCAGATGCTTAGAAGCGTAAAGACACTTCTTGGAGGGAGCAAAAACCAAGTTTTAAATCTGGACGGATCACAAAAACTTGGAGTACTTTATGACAAACCAAAAGCTGAATAGACAACAAGCAAGATGGGCATTATTCCTATCAAGATTTGACTTTACATTAAAGCATGTCCCAGGAACCAAGATGGGAAAAGCAGATGGACTTAGCAGAAGGCCAGACTGGAGGAGGGGAATAGAAAGGGACAACGAGGATAGAACACTGGTAAAAGCAGTATGGCTGAGAAAGGCAGGAACAGAGGAAGTACTGATCAAAGGAGTAGATCTACTGAAGAAAGTAAGAGAATCAAAGACAAAAGATGACAAGGTCATCAAGGCAGTGGAGGAAATGAAATGAGCAGGAGTAAAGATGCTAAGAGACGAAGAATGGAGAGAGGAAGACAGGCTTATGTTAAAGGAAGGAAAGATGTATGTGCCAAAGAACAAGGAGTTGAGGACAGAAATAATCTGGTTACACCATGATACCCTAGTGGGGGGACATAGAGGGCAGTGGAAGACAGTGGAACTGGTCACAAGAAACTTTTGGTAGCTAGGAATAATGAAGAAAGTAAAGAGATACATGGAGGGATGTGACTCTTGCCAACGAAACAAGAACCAAGTAGCAGCACCAGCAGGGAAACTAATGCCAAATAAAGCCCCTGAGAAGCCTTGGATGCATATAACAGCAGACTTTATAACCAAGTTACCACTAGCCCAAGGATACAATGCAATATTGGTAGTATGCAACCAATTAATGAAGATAGCACACTTTATACCGACAACAAACAAGACATTGGCAGAAGGACTCGCAAGGCTGTTTAGGGACCATGTATGGAAATTGCATGGGTTGCCTGAAAGCATTATCTCAGATAGGGGAGCACAGTTTGTGGCAAACTTGATGAGGGGGTTAAACCAAATACTAGGAATTGAAACGAGGTTGTCAACGGCTTTCCATCCCCAAACAGATAGACAAACAGAGCAAACCAATCAGGAATTGGAACAGTACCTGAGAATATTCATTGATCATCGGCAAGAACAATGGCCAGAATGGCTAGGAACAGCAGAGTTTGCTTATAACAACAAAGTAAACATCTCAACAAATGTATCATCTTTCAAAGCAAACAATGGAAGAGATCCAAGGATGGGTTTTGAAATGAGGAAGTAGAGAAAATCAGAAGGAGCAAAAGAGTTCACGGAGAAAATGAAAAGGATACAGGAAGAAGCACAAGCAGCATTGAAGAAGGCATAAGAAAAAATGAAGAAGCAAGCAGATAGGAAAAGGGGAGAAGTAGAGGAATACCGGAAAGGGAATTTGGTGCTACTAAGCACAAAGGACTTAAAATAGCAGATAGAGGGAAGACAAACAAAGAAATTGACAGAAAGATTTGTGGGACCCTACAAAATAAAAAAGGTCATATCCACCAACGTGATGGAACTAGAATTACCAAGAACAGTCAAGATCCACCCAGTAGTAAACATGAGTAGGATCAGGAGGTACAAGGAGCAAGTTCGAGAACAGAAAAAATAATCGGCCCTTCCAGTAATAATAGAAGAAGAAGAGGAATACGAGATAGAGAAGATGATAAATAAGAGGAAAAGATATGGGAAATGGGAATACCTGGTGAGATGGAAGGGATACACAGCTGAAGAAGACTCATGGGAAAAGGAGATAAATCTGAAGAATGCAAAGGAAGCAATAGAAGAATATGAGAAAAAATACAGAAACAAAGGAAGAAGGATAGAAGAAGAAAAAAGAGAAATGCTAGGAAGATTTACAGCAAAGATATTATATGGGTAGAACAACAGGAAATTCAATTGGGAATACCTAAAAAAGTTGGAAAGAAACTGGAGAAGATAGAAGGGAGCAAAGTTCTTCTGAAGGAAGAACCTTAAAAAGGAGAATAATATCATAAATCGCCCACCTAAACCAAATATAGTATGGCTAGAGTGATGGGAAGAATGAGAGCTATTCTCAGACAGACTAGATGAAGGATCCTAATTATAGAAAAGGAAGATAAGATAAGATAAGATGAGGTCATATGATGGAATCTTCTGGAAGGTTCAGTAGTTACTTAAGCATACACATAGACAAATAGAAAAGATGTATAAGTAGGTAGCACAATCCACCAAGAGACTTCATTGAGTTCTCTTTGTTTATCTCTAACGTTAAGTGTGATAAGACAGATGTCATAACTAGCTTGTCATTACAACCTATATACTCGTTATCAACATTAGAGTTACAGACCCTGAAGGAATTCCTGGATGAGAATCTCAAAACTAGTATCATATGCCCTTTACAGTCCCCTGGTGGCACTCCAGTCCTGTTTGTCAAGAAGAAAAATGGAGTCTTGCGATACTGTGTAGATTATAGAGGGCTGAACTGCATCACCCAAAAGGACAAGTACTCAATCCCATTAATAACAGATCTACTTGATGCCCCAAAAAGAGCCAGAGTCTACTCAAAAATTGACTTGAGGAATGCCTATCACTTAGTACACATTGCAGAGGGCGATGAATGGAAAACCTGTTTTAGAACCCGGTATAGCTCTTTTAAATGGCTAGTGATGCCATTTGGACTATCCAATGCCCCAGCTGTATTTCAACAATTCATGAATGAGATCTTTGCTGACCTACTAAATGTATTCATGGTTGTCTACCTAGACAATATATTAATCTACTTGGATAACCTAGTTAACCATAAGGAACATGTTAAAGAGGTATTAAGGAGGTTATGAACTCACAAACTTTTTGTGCACTAGCAAAATACACCTTTCACCAAAATAGCGTTGAGTTCTTGGAGTTTATACTCAGCCTAGAGGGAGTACAGATGGACAAGCAGAAGGTTGACATCATATGGAACTGGCCTACTCCTCACTGGCTAAAGGACATTCAGGCCTTCCTAGGCTTCTCCAACTTCTATTGCCGATTCATCTATGGGTACTCCAATCTTGTCCTGTCATTGACTCGTCTCACAAAAAAAAAGATATCCTGGAACTGGTCCAAGGATTGTCAAAAAGCATTTGAAACATTGAAGGAGGCATTCATATTTGCACTTATACTGGCACATTAGGATCCAGACTCCAAGATTATAGTGGAGATGGATGCATCTGACCAAGCCCTGGTAGCTATTCTCTCAACATACCTCAATAGAGATGTCTACCCTATTGCCTTCCACTCCAGAACCTTTAGTGATACAGAGTTGAATTATGACGTGCATGACAAGGAATTATTAGCAATATTTGAAGCTTTTAAAAAATGGCAACACTATCTGGAAGGGACCCTTATCCCAGTAGTGTAATAAAACAACAAATGAGCTAGGAAATCTATGGCAGCAGATTATTTTATTTCTTTTTCATTTTCATTTATTATGTAATAATATAAAGTGCGTGGGACACTATGACTCAAAAGGAGTCTGTGAGATAATTTGAGTAAACAAATACTAGTAAACACAGATTCGTGTATAAGTAGCTAAAACAATTAGTGAGGACTCTAACGAGTTCTCTTTGTCAACTTTGACATAGAGTGTGTGCTTGAGTTATCTCCAACTTAAGTTCATTACAAGTAGAAGTGTTCACAGATCATAAAAACCTGACTTACTTCTCAAACTCAAAAATACTTTCCTGGCACCAGGTCAGATGGTCAGAATTCCTATCACAATTCAATCTCCTCATTCAGTTTAGACCTGGAAGGCTAAGGATGAAACCAGATGCACTAACTAGATGGGAGGATGTATACCATAAGGACAGTACTAGTAACAATCATAGTCAACAATCCCTCTTCACCACAGAGCAATTAGCCAACTTACAATCAGAAACAGGCCCCTCTCTAAAGAAACTCCAGGCAGAAACCATCCTCAACATGGAGTCCCTGAACATAGACATCAGAACAGCTACAGCCACCAATCCCGACTGCAGAAAGTTCCTTGATATAGGAGAGTATACTGATGACCCTAAATGGACACGGGATATCGATAGGTATCTATGCTTTGAGGGAAAGATATTTGTACCAAGCTTGGGAGACCTCCACCTAAAAGTACTTAAGACCAAATATAACCACATCCTTGCAGGCCACCTGGGATAGTTGAAAACACTCCAGCTAGTCCGTTGTGAATATATATGGCCCAATCTAAGAGATTTTGTCACTAGTTATGTGAATTCCTGCAACACCTGCTCTTGAAACAAAGCCAGACACCACAAACCTTACAGCACATTGAAATAACTACCTATCCTACTCCATCCTTGGGAATCCCTGTCAATGGATTTCATCAAACAGTTATCCAACTCAGAGGATTATACCAACATACTGGTAATAGTTGACTGACTTACCAAATAATCAGTGTTCATTCCAATCCATAACTCAATCGACTCAGAAGGCCTAGTTAGTCTGTTTATCCAACATATCTTCTCGAAACATAGATTACCAAGCCATATCATGTCTGATAGGGGAATGGAATTCATTTTCAGGTTCTTTAAGGCATTGGTAACAGCCCTTGATATGAAACTACACTTTTCAGCAGGTTACTACCCAGAAGTAGATGGACAGACAGAGAGGACAAACTAGATCCTGGAACAGTACCTGCAAATCTACTGCAATTATCAACAGTCAGACTGGACAAGATTACCACTCCTAGCAGAATTCACTTACAATAACAACCCATCTTCTACAATGGGTATGTCATCATTCTTTACAAACAAAGGGTACCACCCCAGTCTACAAGTACAAACAATGCATGAACTTGCATCTATACCAGCAGAAAAATTTGTAATAGACCTTATGAATACTCACATGAGGCTCAAACAAGCCATTGTAGAGGCACAAGCAAGATACCAAGGCCCAGCAGATGCCAGACGTTCAAAGGCACCCACCTTCTAGCCTGGGGATGCTGTCTTTATCCTAGCAAAATTTGTCAAGACCACCCGACCTTTGAGAGAGCTATTTGAACGCTACCTCAGGCTGTTCAAAGTAGTAGAGAGAGTAGGTATGCACTCGTACCTTATCAGACTCCTGGAACATCTGTGGGTGATCCACCCAGTGTTTCACATCTCCCAACTTGAACCATCAGGCCATTGTACCATCTCCAACCACATAAACCCACCCCCTTCTCCCGTTAAAATCAATGGCAAATTAGAATTCAAAGTGGCAGAGATCTTAGACTCCAAGTGGGATTGCTAATGGAAGGGCCCACTATGGTATTATGTGAGATAGGCGGGTTATGAGGGTATGCCAGAGGAGTACTCCTGGCTCAGCACGCTCGACCTAAAAAATGCCACTAAATTACTATCCGACTACCACTCTCAAAACCCAACTAAACCTAGAACACATGACTCATCAACATCACTTCAAGAACCCCAGAGCCCCAGACCAACCACTGAACTCTTCTAGAACACCAGGTAAACTGCCAAACTTTCTCAGTGACGAATCACAATCTCCAAACATTATGGTCATAAGGGTGTGGCCCTTCAAGGGGGGTACTGTCACAGACCTCTGTAACACCAAGTCATAATCTATTGACAATCATGTGCCTAACTTTACTGAGACCTTCACACTTAAGGAAAATCCCTGTATTTACACCTTAGTTTTGTTCATTCACCAAGTAGAACCACTTCCAATCCAGAAAACATATCTCAGAGTTATCAAGTATCACAAAAGGTCACTTACTGAGTTTGTGATTGAAGAGTTTTGGATTCTCAAGCAAGGTAGAATAAGCAACAAAAGATGTTGTTAAGTCTGAGATCTAATCCTCAGACTATGAAGCCTTATATACAAGAAATGATGGTCTGTGCACCTGGACAGAGCATCACATGTTCTACTGCCTATTGTTCTACATATGGCAGTC
>Ga0153966_100523_pt1 | contig 12989 bp, 18 predicted proteins | sample TSFL050MetaG_FD_104738 | JGI IMG/M metagenome (GOLD analysis project Ga0153966, IMG submission 104738) | Attine ant fungus gardens microbial communities from Florida, USA - TSFL050 MetaG | ecosystem: Host-associated > Fungi > Mycelium > Unclassified | place: USA: Florida, Paynes | collected... | reverse complement strand
CAATTTAATTCATGGGGGTGTTGCCCTCGTCTAAACCATTCGTCTTACCAGCTCTTTTAACTAGTTTCTTGGTTTTAGATTTCATAATCCCTAGTTTTGTGCATTGGGCGAGCTAAATAAATGAGCGTCCTCTTTGCAGCCAGACAGAATATGTTCGTATTCATTCCGAAGTTGAGGCTGTAGGTATTTCTGGGATAGGCGTGCCAGGCTTGAAGAATCTCTTTCGCTTCTCCTCAAGTGATATCCCCGGTGACCCTGCCATCCGACCAGCATAGTCATATCCACCCACAGCGGCCCCAAGAACTAGACAACCACCAAGGGCTGCCGGAATTGAACGTTCTGTCAAGCCGAAACCTTGTAAGTGTCGGATGCATGAAGACAATGTCGTGGAAACGCACTGCGAACACCAGCAAGAAAACCCGCGGCGCAAGCACCCATGGCCCCATTTATTGGATCGTTTTTTTGTCGTAGATTGGCTACGCAGGTTTCCGTAAATGCAAAGGTAAATCCCATCGCAGCTAGTAATGTCAAAACGGATCGTATGAGGGAGCATGGACTGTCAGGTGAGTAGGTCGGTATACCAAGTCAAACATATTTTGCGCACCAAAGAACCCAATGGTTCCGCCTGTCCGCGTCACGAAGCCCATAGCACCTCGTGAATGGCTGCTCAGCGCATTCTGAACGGTGCTTGCAAAAATGCCGACACCAGCAGCCTGAAGACCAACGCGGCTGGCGTATGGGAGTACTTCCTTGGTCTCATAGTTGTTTATGGGGATATCGACCATGAAGATGGAAGGCAATATCTAGTAAAGGATTAGTCGGATGGGATTGGCTAATTCCGAACAACCGTGGTTAGGGTTTCAAGACTTTTTTACAGAGGTATGAGATTGCTTCTCAAGATTGCTTCTCTTGTTTGATAACCTAAGAAACGTAGTTTTCTATGGAAGCAGAACAAACAAAGGTATCACAAGCCCTTCGTTGGTATAAAAATCCCCAGAATCATCAACCATTTCGGCTCTTTAAGAAAATAACGGTGACTGATAATTGATCCTGCCCTACAGCCTGCTGCATAGGTTGACTGTATGAAAAGATAGGCAGTGAAGGCCATTTGCGTACACTCGCTTTGTTTCCTTGGGATGACAAATCATTGGGCACGTTGTGGCAAGGTTCATTAGCCACGGAAGAGAACCTTGCGAAATGGAAGGAAATGCTCAACAGGTTTCGAGATGCTACTGTTGTCTGTGGTGACACAGAGGTCTATATTTTGTGGTTGAAGAGGAGAAAACACCCGCTTAAAATCACGATACCAGAGGTATTTTGCACTTACACTGCTTTCCTGATGACATAGCTAAAAAGTCCTTGCAGATCCAAGACATAGAAATGATACACGCCGATAAAACTCATGCAGCTTGGGTACTGTCGCCAAATGCTATTGAAGAACCTTGTGTCGCATTTTCTAGAGGATCATTATTATGGATTTATAACCCAACTCGTAAAGGTCTATCCAGTTATCTGAGAGGTCATGGTGGGGTGAGGTTTTCGTATTTAATACCCATGATCATGGATGACAGGTCCTGAAGGCCATAACATCTCTCGCGGTCCATCCCGTTGTTCCAAACCTGTTTTGCAGTACCTCAAGGGATCATACAACACGCATTTACGACCTCACTCTGACGCCACACAGAGGATTTAAAGATCGTGATGTGAACCCTCACTGGCCCCCTGGCACATTGCCAAGCAGAGCTGGAGCCCCTCATGGGCTCCATATGAATGAGTTGGAGGGGGAAGGAATTGGACGGTGCATTATTGTCCTTCTAGGCGGAAGGGCTGGCGGTCATCAAGCTGCTGTTCTGAACGCGGCGAGTACCTCTGCACAATCTACATCACTAATAGCTGAACGGCATGATAGAGTTTTCACCCTAGCTACCCGATGATAGCAACTTGTGGCGTAGGTAGAAATTTGATCGCCCGATTTTATCATTGAGGCCCAGCTTCCTCCCTTTTTTCTGTGTTAGATCGACCGTTGTATCAAAATTTGGCATGTTCATCCACGCAACTCTAGGCAAATTACAAGAGAAGACAAACCTCTGTTTAGCAGTAGTAGGATTCACCGATCGCGTGTCCTTTCCGTCCGCTGGTTGAATCACGAAAACCTGATATCACACTCTCCGTCTTCAAATCTACGAACCGATCCACTTGATACCGACAAAACGGATACATGCCTAGCTCCTGGAGAAGTCGTTGTGTGGAAATGGTTAGGGTTGAATAGATTTTTCCCTCCACTTTACGATGAGTTAAAAACCGAAGGAAAATCGCAGAGTGTACTTCGCGGATGTGCATCGGTAAGTCACAGAGTGCTTCCTTGCCGTGGCGGACGATGTTTTCATTTCAACACCTTGGCAGGATTACCAGGAAAGTTGTAAGAGAACTTCTATCTGTCTTGGGTAGGCCTAACCAAAAACATTCTCAGCTTCCTTCACTATACTAGCGAATGGATCGTTCCCCGACTTACGTCTGCAGATGATATCTCCTTCTGTCCATGTCTACGACTCCCCAACACACGATCCTATCGCTACGTGTGTCGTCCCTGCAGGATTACCCTATGTCAAAAATACAATGGGCTCAGGAAAATTGCATGGACATTCTCCGGGAGATTCTGGTCTAGGCAAGACTTCAGTAAGGACTGCGGAGGACACAGAGACAATCCAGGAATCGGGTCAACAGTTATTCCCACCGGACGAACCTTCGCTCCTTACAAAATCCTTGTCTAATGGTCAAATCAGAAGCTTTGCGGGCACTGTGACACTCATGCATGTACCCAGCTTACCTTTGAGGGAACCTCCGAGATTCCCTCTGGACGATCCAATGACAACGGTGGCAGGAACTCCTATGGAAAGAGGTGGTGATGCCAAGCCACAGCTATATGGGTTGGGCACAATACACCCAGGACTCATTGAGCGAAACAACCCTCCACCAATGACTGGCTGGTCGCTAGACGTTCCCCTTGATGATGACGATGCGAAATATGAATCTTGGCCTATAGGCGATGTGATGCAGGTAGACGACTCGGCTGCTAGTAATACTCAGAACACGAAAAACAAAGGGAAGGAGCCGGAGGAATCTATCAAAGTAAGGCTGCAGACTGCGGCGCTTGGTATGGGTGGCAAAGTCATTTTAGTGATTGGGACGAGGGGGAGAATATGGGTTTATCGGATGAAGAGTGGACAGTAGAGTTAATTAATAGGTTACATCGGCAAAATGGATTTTCAGACACATCAAGACGTCAAAATAATTATCAAACTGCTTGAGCAACACATTTGATTAAAAGCGGTGTCTCAAACCCAAGATATGAGTATCACAGACAGTCTTATAAGCACTCTCTAGCAGTGTTGTCTGAAGTATAATTGATCAAATATCTTCTTGAATAAAATTTCTTTTATCATAAAGAAGTAGCTTGCCACTAGAAACCATTGTTATAAATTTATTATTCTATCATTATAATTAACCTGCTACTCTCTTTGATAGGTGGATAGACAAGACTATTGGCAGAAGACAATGATAAGCCACGCTATTTTTGGGGCAACACTTTCTACGTGTACTGCTATGTGTTGAGTTCGAACAATGACACACTTATGGAAATACTCGCTGGAAAGCACTGTATGATGACTCACGACTTTACACGCTACGAAGATGCAGGTCTCTGGCGCTCAGTCAAATAAGCATGTACTAGTAAATATTTAATGAAAAAAGATGATAAAATTGCACATGTTGGCATGGTTAATGGTGTCTAGATATCTGGAGTTTCTCGCTCTTTCTGTCGTGAACTTGAAATGTGAGCCTCATAGTCGATTTTCTATCAGATGTTTCATAGTCATGGATCCAGGCGTAATAGCTTGGCTACCGATTCTGAAACCATCTGAGACTTTCAACTAATACTCTGATAAGAGAGTACTCAGATTGTTGGATATCATCAGGCCATAAACATTGATCCAGAGTGAGAGAAGGTCGAAATGATATCCCTCTACTGACAGCATACGGGTTTTAAACATATCTAATAGTATAGACGGCATCAAAGATGCTGGAGCGATGTCATCAACAGATGATGACAGAGCGAACCCACTTACTGTCTCTAGACAAAATTTAACTCGGGAGGATGAAACGCTGGGAATCAGTTTCTGAGTCATCTGAACGTTAATTTTGGTCAGGCGTGAGTTCAAATGAAGAATTCTTTGTCTGGATGGGGCTGAGTGCTGAATGAAATTGACTGCATCGTGAGAGAGGGCGACAGAACTGCTGGAACCTGAATAAGCTTGCACAATGTACAATGCACATGACTCTCAAGCCTTGTTGTTCCATCGTTGTTCCATCGGGTTACATGAAGTAGTACATGAAGTAGTAGTGTCTAACGGTCTTACCTGTTACTCGATGACCCACTGCCAAACGTCCGTACCCATGAATATTCACGGCAATTGCATCTTTTATCATCCACCTTTAATCTGGTATGTAACTGGTGGTGATAACGTGCCTCCGAATTGGAAGAGCGTTTGAACAGTTGTGACGCAATGGAAGGTTCTATACTGCTAAGATGTAGGTGGTGAGATACATAATGACATGTGACTGATTACACCCGGGTTTCTGAGGTGGTCTCATTAGATACGTGACCCGAGATTTTTTTTCGTTAGACACTTTTATCAGCGATCCACACGAGGGTCATGAAAATTCCCGAAGCTACATGCTTTGGAGCATTTATCATGCCGAAAATGGGCAAGAATTTAACAGAGCCGAACTGTCAATTCAAATGTATTGCCGAGAAGTATCGTTTTTGACGCTTGCCCTGATATTTTTGCTATACTAAAAAAGTACTTTAATAATGTCTACAGTTAAGTTTAAACCATCAAAAACGAGTAGAATATGAAACGTTCAGCCAACAACCACATCTAATGGTGTTTATTATTTTTGCACTTGGACAATCTGAATTGCATATCAATCTAGTTGGCAGAACAAATTCCAGACTGCCACAGAATAACATCATGTCTTGAACCCGCCAGATCCAAACAAAACATCAAAACACTGAAGATATCAATGTAGCAGAGCCGAGAAGACATGTTGCAGTTCAAATCATCATCAGCTAGCTCCTGTCTGATCGCATGGCTAATGACCCTTCGCAACGTGTACTGGCTGAGTATTGATGATCACGCCTGACCGCACTAAAACAACCACCCAACCTTTAGCTCCACATGGACAACATACAAGGCCGCCGGCCCCCAAATTTGTATGTCATGAAGTTATCTTTCATTATTCAAAGCACCACTTGATTAATATTTTACAGCTGTTTCGATTGACGATAGGCCAGGACAAAGGACAAAAACGAGGCCAACGCAGGCCGAATTTTGAACCAAGAATTTGCCGATAGTGAAGTATGTCATGCTACATCAAAAATTATGCACGAAGTTGAGGGCTCAGCATATCAGGGTGCTGCATCGGTTGAGGAGCATGTAAAACGTATGGTGTAATTTGCTTCATGTACGGATGAGAGTGAGAGTTTATGCTTGATTCTCGATCATCTGGTGGAAATCGAGGGAGCACGGATGTAGAGATTGTATTGTTGTGGGGGGTGATGACAGTGACAGGGGAAGGTTTGTATTCATAATTGTCATACAAGAGATCACTGTGCCCGGCGTATGGCTGTGTGCGAAGTAAAGGGCGTGACTGGAAATGAGAGTGAGAACAAGATGGAAAGATGCTTCTTCTGTCCTGACTATGGCAGAGATTATGGTGGTGGGACTGAGGCCGATAGTTGAGGCGCTGGTAACTATGAAACGACTGCTCTTGTAGATTATGGTTGATGAATGTAGAGTCAAGACGGGGAAGAGTCATATTTCTATGGTGTTCTTGATATTGTCCACGCTTTTGATTCGAATCCTCTATCCACGGAATAGAAAAGGCATGGAAGCGAGATCCGCCGTGCCCGGAATTTAAAGGACCTAAAGCTGGAGCCGGAGAAGGCGGAAACGGTGCCGAAGATGGCGAATTCGAAGAAGTCTGACAGGTCGACGTTGGGGTAGATGAGGAATTACTTAGAAGAGTGGCTGGAGGCGTTTGAGGTCGAGCTTTCCGAAGTGACGAACTCTTGCGGTAGATCTCGCGCAGTGACTGGACACATGAGAGGTGTTAGATATATTAACCAATAGAAAGAGCATGATAAAGGGTGTCAAATCAATGAGACTTACATTCATGGGCCTTGTTCCAGCTGAAGAGGGGTACCCTTGTGAGTACGTGTGTATAATAGGGGGAGGAGTGAATGGCGAAGCTTCTGGGGAAGTGTATATAGGTGTCATCAGAGGAGGGGGGTGGTAGGGATGAGAATGAGACACAGCCCGAGCATGGTGATGCCTGGGAGAACTTGATGAAAATCGATTGTCCTTTACTCTGCCTATTGTAGGAGAGATATGTACAGCCATGTGTAGCGGCACTGAAGGAACATATTTTGATGGAGGATGAGGGCGCAAACGACGTGTCTGTGGTGGCGGCATTTGAAGATAAGAGTTTTCAGAGAGCAAAGGAGGTACACGGTGGTATATCGGGGCCGTTGGATAGGACAGTGATTCCTTATGTATCAACGGTTCCTCGATTGAAGGAGACAATTGGCGAGGGGCTGGAGGAATACCCGGAGCACCTGGAGCGGCGGACTCGAATCCTTGCCTGTGTCGTTCAGTATGGTGAACCCAGTTGGTGACACGGTTCTGGGTCTGGATAAAGCGCTCGTAGGCTTCTGGAGAGTAATCATATTCTGTCATTATAGTCGAAAGGAGAAGAAGGTCGTCTGGAAAACGGGTGCACTCAAGATATATAAGGGATTAGGAAGGGACGGACCCCGGAGGTAAGTGACAACTGATTTGGAGGTAATGCGGGAGCCTGTGCCGGTAACCGGTGAATAAGTATTTGAGGAGATTAAAGACCTCGAGCCCCTCCATTTTCCATGCAACCACGGCAACCAATGGAATCCTGTGGGTCCTGTAGTACTCTGTTGTACTATTGAGCAATCAGGCAAGGACTCAGAGAAACCAGAAGTGTACAGGATACAGTAGTAGGCTGCTTTCATTCGCCTTGGTGAAAATTGTTCAGCCGACTTCCGGATCTTTTCTTGATGACCCTAGATTGTCATACGTCCTCCCAGAAGCGGAACTTCTTCGGTGACTTGCAAAATAGCCTCTGCCCCCCGCATCTCACTTCATTCGCTGCCGGGACCGCGAGCGGAGCGTCCCAGCCTAACCTATTATGCGCTCTAGGCACAAAGATTAGCCTGGGAGGAATCCATGTGCTCAGCTGTGTTACCACAGAGCAAATTATACGACAAGTGGGTTAGGGTTGAATGCAAGTTCAAAAGGATGTCTATTTTGGGCACAGTAGTGACGGTGTTACTGTTCGCAACGGAAAGCTCTCATCAGCTAGCTTTCTTGGCCTGAACTCCTTGTACTCCCTGGCAAACTCCAACAGTCTCTCTTTTACTTCTCAACCTCCCGTTTATTTGTCAAAATGACGAGTTATGGCACCTTGAACCAGAGTCAGCAAGGCCTGAATGCTAACCATCCTTATGCTGCGGGAGACCCTTATTATGCAGAATCTACTGGTTTTATCACACCACAACAAGCCGTCAAAAAGCGTGGCATGAGCAACTGGATAAAATTTGGCGTCCCTTTCCTTATCGTCGTCGTTGTTGCGGCAGTATTGGGTGGTGTCCTTGGCAGCAGAAAATCCAACAATGACGTTGCAACCAGTCCCTCTGGCAGTAGTGGTAGTGTAACTCACGGATCAGGTGCAGCTCTCAACCTTGCAGACTCACGATTTGCTACTGCAACGAATAGCAAATATCTCGAACCGCTTTATCCATCAACCGTATGTATATCTTCTCTAATTGATGCGTTGTCTGAGCTCATTCTATTTCACCAAGACTGCTGCTGCTTTTTCTACCCCTACCTTCCGTTCGGCAGGTAATGATGTTCCATCATGGCCTCAGGAGACCTTCCAACCTGCCAATCCATCTCCTACAAACGTTCGTCCGGACCGACCTAGGCTTATTGCCCCTGCCTATAAATGGGTTGCCCTCCCGAGCCTCATCGCTCAGGATCCATACCTCAAAGGATGGAACGATACCATCTTTAACAATGCCACCGATTATTTTAATTCTCCACCTGTTCCGTACTTCATGGACGGTGACAGTGGTATCCTCGATGTTGCCCGTGAAATCAAACAGAGACTCAAGGCATTTGCCTATGTATATCGTCTTACCAATGACACCAAATGGGTTGACCGCGCATGGAGTGAAATCCAGGTGTGTTGGATTCTCGTCTGTCTGTTCATTGCGTCCTGATGTTCTCGGGATAGAACGCAGCCGGGAGCGGTACCAACCAATTTGGCCCATCTAGCGATAGATGGAATTCGAACCATTTCTTAGATACTGCTGAGCTGTCTGCCGCTTTCGGTATTGCCTATGACTGGCTTTATGATATGTGGTCGGACGATCAGAAGACTATGATAAGGGCGACCATGATTCAATACGGTTTAAACCTTGGCCTGGCCGTTTTCACTGACCAAGCTTCCTACGGTTGGTGGAGTAACAACATCACCGGCAACTGGAACTGTGTTTGCAATGGTGGCCTGACACTTGGTGCCCTTGCCATTCTTGGTGATGATACTACCGGAACTGCCAGTCAGCTACTTGGGTATACCATTGCCAATGCCAAGGCGAACTGTGCCAATGGTGTTACTGATGATGGAACATGGACCGAAACAGCCAACTATTGGTACTTTGGCACAACAGGACATGCAGAGATGTCTTCCGCCCTGCTTACTGCAACAGGCTCCCATTACGGCCTTTTCGACGTAAACCCCAATTTCTCAAAGACCGGCGATTTTCATATGTACGTCAATGGACCTGGTACCCTCTTCGACTACGGTGACCATGGTCCAAACAAATACTCCTCTACTGCCAATTGCATGTTTCTTTATGCCACCCAGTATCAAAAACCCCAATATGCCTTGTTCCAACGGGACCAACATGATGCCGCCGAGCCCTGGAGTATGTTTTGGTATGATCCGAGCGTTGCTGGTGCCTTCTGGAATGGTGCTCCCTTGGATCATTTCTTTGACAACGCTCTCGATCAATGGGGATCCATGCGCAGCAGTTGGACAGATAGTCATGCGTCGTTTGTGGCCATCAAGGCGGGTAAGAACCAAGGCCGTCAGACGCATAACGACCTCGATGTGGGTGATTTCGTAGTCGATGCCTTGGGCACTCGTTGGGTTGGTGAATTTGGTTCTGCCAATTATCTTTCCCCTGGGTACTTCAGCAATGATACTCAAGGCTCGGAGAGATGGATGTACTACAGGAAGATGACTGAGGGTCAGAATACCATTCTCATTGATCGTTCCAATCAACTAGTGACAGCTGCACCTACCGTCAAACATGATACCTCTGGAACCACCCAGGACTCGAGCACGGTGTTTGATGTCCCCGCTGACTCGACCGCCTACTGGGTGGCTGACATGACGACTGCCTATGCCAAAGCGTGCGTGCTAAAGGATAAGCAAGAGAAATTACTTCTGATCTGAATTCTGTGAAAATAGGACATCGGTGAAGCGGGGCATCCGATTTTTAAACAAACGTCGTCAGATTCTTTTGCAGGACGAGATTGACTCTCAAGGCACTGTTGATTGGAATATACACACCAACGCGACTGTGACGACCGATGGTGCCTCTGCGACCTTGAAACTTGACGGGCAAACACTAATGCTCACGCTACTGAATCCGCCTACTGGTGCAACATTTACCACTCAAACACCATCAGTGCGATATCCGTCGGATCCCCAGCCTCCTGAGGCGGACCAGCCGAATCCCGACGTGACCACAGTGTCTGTGAGCCTACCTGCTGGACAGTATACGCTAGCCTTCCTGTTCAACCCGCAGTGGCTGGGGATGCAGAGCAGCGACTATGTAACGCCTCCTTCTGTCGCTTTAGATAGCTGGAGTCTGGAGAGCCACAATTGAGTGGACTCACCAAGTAGTGTAGGTATATTCAGAGACGATTTTAATTATAATGGACATGAACTATGAATTGTACGATATACATGAGAATAAATGGAGGAGCGTGAGATCAGCGGTTGAGTTATTTGGATGAGTTTGTGTTTTGTCTCTCGACTGTGAGTGCTTTTCATGTTGCCTGGGATACGGTTGATGAGGATTCTAGTAGATATCCGCTCTGCGTACAACTAACCACTCCTTCATCGTCCAACTCGTATTTGTCTACTTCAAATGCTCTTGTCAATGCGCGACTCCCTCGTCGCCTGTCTTGCTCTTGCTGTCGCAGTCCAAGCCGGTGGCGAGTTTCGGCTTCGACGTGTGCACAGAGCCCACACTGATCTGAACAAGAGGTCCCCTCAAGTTGATTCCCCTTCTGTGACCAGTGCTGGTAACGGCCCCTCCGAAAGTCCATCGTTTTCGCTCCTTCCCCCATCTTCATCCGCTTTTCCCTCTTCCTCTGCACCAGCCACCTCTCAAGTCCAGACTCCCGCACCAGTAGCCTCTAGTCCGGTTGTTGATTCTGGCTCTACCAGTCCTTCCAGTACCTCAAGTCAAAGTGAGGCCGGCCTCCTCGGTGTAAGTGAATTCAATCAAGTTCCTCCATGTCTCGATGCTCACCTGCGCGCAGGCGCTTAATAGTGTTCTAGGTGGCTCATCCAGTTCCTCCAGTAATCCTTCTGGCTCTTCTTCCGCTTCACTTACCTCTTCCACTTCTTCCACTCCCTCTACCTCTTTCTCGTCATCCTTGTCGAGTTCTTCGCCGACGGTTGCCTCTGAAAACCCCACAGTTCATACCTCCCCCGATGGTTCCTCCACTTCCTTGACCCGCAAACCGACCGTGACTGTTGTGGCTACTGAGAACCCAGAGGAAGCAACTTCAGTGCCCGAACCTACCGGTTCTGCTCAGGTTAAGAGTACGACACTGATGGTTCTTATCATTATTGCTTCCTCACTTGGTGGAATTGCTATCCTCTGGACTATCTTCAGGAAATGGAAGCTTGGCCGTTCATCCAAGTTTGATGAGCGCTTGCAACCAATTGATTGGCAACCAACAGAAGCTGATCGGGATGATGCAGCACCCATACCCACACACAGGAGAGCGCCATCGAATGCATCTTCATTCCACTCCTCTTCTGTTCATGGTCATACAAACGGGGGGACTCAGGATCGCACCTCCCCCTTACAACCTATTCCTGACCACGACTTCACTCCTGGTGCAGTGCCTGTCGGTGGATATGCAGATTTGGCCAGGGATCCAAGCCCTCCTATGAGTGAGGTAAATAGAGGACATATGCCAATGGCGAGGGGATATGAGTATGATAATGCTGTTCCACTCCACTACCAGGCCGGTCCAGGAGCATATGGCGCCTATGACTATAATCAAGGCGTTAGGTATTAAATGTCCACCATATAGGAAAGTTACAAGACCATCTCACGATTTCATACTACATATCATGTCTTCATTGGGTGCCTCATACAACAGCCGCTGGCTCAGCTATTTCATATTTGTGGCTATATTGTTTCTCGTTTCTTTTCTAATATATACCTGTTACTCTTCTAACAAGATCTGATTGCGACGACTTCCTGTTCGTTGATTTCGAATTTGATTTTTCTTCATAGCGAGACCTTTGTCATGGCCTTTCAAAAAAATTTCAATTTTTCTCCAGGTTCTCCTTAGGTGTTTGAGTTCCCACTTCGAGTACAATGTCAAAAATGACTTGCAAAAAAACTTGCATAGGCAGTCGAGGAGGTTAGCTTCAGGTTAGCTTCAGTCAATACCAGTACTGCACTCAACGAACAACTGTTGATCTTTCTCATCCTTTACCGTTAAACGTCCGGCACGGTGTTACTTTCAGTGAGGAGTGATGCACAAGCAGAGGGCTGGGATGTGAGGCTCGATATCAGTTGTGGACGTTGCTCTGTAATTGTGATATGAGTCGTAGGCATATATGGAGCTTCGAAATTATGGCCGTTTGCTCCAATTTGAGTTCTCTACGATTCACCAATTTTGAACTCCTAGGTCTCTACCTAGCCCCTGTGAAGCATGAAGCACAAGAAATGGCGGAATTGATTTCTTGGAAACAAATTCTACCAGTATTGAATAGATCATATGATGAGCACAAATAAGGCCTTATCACGACTTTATCTCATTGATCTCCAGGTTGTTTACTCACATCATGCAAAATCCTGTGGGCTCAAAGACCCAGTCTACAGCATGTGGACAAACAAATTCACCATCCTATTGCACAATTACCTCAATGTCTTTACCATCAATCCCCAACTCAGCACACACATCTCTAAACCAGGATTTGATAGAGAGCAGATCACCCAGGCACTCTCTTTTGGTGCATGGTTTGCACCTATCTTGGTTGAACTCAAAACTTCACCAAATCACCATCCTCATGACTCTTCATGTTCTCATTGCAGGCACTGGAGAATGATGGGCAATGATGTGTAGGAGACAGGCAAAGAATTGAATAAAGGTGATGCAAACTGATCAGATTTTTGGTCTGTCTGAATATCACTATTTGCTGACAGAAAATTAGATGACTGGGCAGATGAAAATGATATTATGGTGGAAGATGCTATTCCATCTGATATTTTGGAGGCTGGATCTCAGGGATTGATCATATCTTAATGTTGAAATATGATCAGGGGAGGGTACAAATGGATAGTGAATACAAACTAAGTACACTACTTATATATCTACTTAGAACAATAAGAGATACAAAACAAAGGAATCACATGCATTGTGCAGGCTCACATGAGACCCAAATTCCAACACTTAATTCATGTTCTAATACAAATTTTGCACTTGAAGTTAACTTGTATAATTTTCTAGTCTTTGAATCTTTTCATTTATGATGGATTGCAATTTAACTACTATTAGATTCATAGTATCATATAT
>Ga0153966_100519_pt1 | contig 13116 bp, 20 predicted proteins | sample TSFL050MetaG_FD_104738 | JGI IMG/M metagenome (GOLD analysis project Ga0153966, IMG submission 104738) | Attine ant fungus gardens microbial communities from Florida, USA - TSFL050 MetaG | ecosystem: Host-associated > Fungi > Mycelium > Unclassified | place: USA: Florida, Paynes | collected... | reverse complement strand
TAGTCTGAGGATTAGACCTCAGACTTAACAACATCTTTTGTTGCTAAACTACTTCACATTTTTGAGCCTTTTGAAGACCACTCTTGCAAATCACAAACTAGTAAGTAACCATTTGTGATAAGCAGAGTAGAGAGAGTAAAGTGTAGTGCATATGGAGGCAAAGATGCAGTAGTGGGAGGAAAGGTGAATAAAAACAAAAAGAGAGAGGTGTTCTGTCTGCCCTGTAGAACAAGAAAGAAGGTACCATAGTGGAATTGGGACAGAAAGTCAGAACAATCAATGCCTAGGGCCCAGAAGGGAAGGACTGGAATTACTGATCCAGAGAAGGTGGCAGGAACTGTCAATCAGAAGACAGTGCTGAAGAGGCAAAGAGAAGTCAGAAGGACCTTAAAGAGCCTATGAGAAGTGTGGATGCAAATAGGAGTAGAAAGAGTCAATACTCATAAAGGAATATTCATGAAGGCACTACTAGACAGTGGAGTGACTAGGCTCTTTATGAGTAAAAAGTGCACACAAAGAGGAGGTTTCCAGTTAATGAAATTGGAAAGGTTGATACTAGTAAAGAATGTAGATGGCACCAGAAATAGTAGAGGAGAAATTACTCATGAAGTAAAAGTAAACATATACTTTAAGGGGCATGTAGAGAGAGTAAGAATGAATATATGCAATCTAGTGACAACTGAGGTGATATTGGATATACCTTGGTTACATAACCCCAAGATAGATTGGAAGAAAGGGAAAGTAAAGATGACAAGATGTCCACCCATATGTGGACAATATGTGGGCAAGAGAGAAATGGGCCCAAAAATTAAGAAGAGAAGAAAAAAAAAGAAGGAAATACAAGGGAATAAGATTGAAAGGATTAGGTGGACAGCAGATAAAAAGGAGAATTAAGGAAGAAAGGAGGAGATGGAACTAGACCATAGGAAAGTAGAGACAATAGTGCCTCAAAAGTTCCACAAGTAGCTAAAGGTGTTTGGAAAGGTAGAGTCGGAAAGAATACCAACAAGAAAGATATGGGATTATGCAATAGATCTCAAGGAGGAGTTCAAGGCTAGTAAAGCAAGGGTGTATCCACTCTCTGGGAACAAAAGAGAGGAGGTTTAGTAGTTTGTTCAGGACCACTTAAGAAAAGAATACATAAGGCCTTCAAAGTCACTATAGACTTCTTCAGTTTTCTTTGTGGAAAAGAAGGATAGTGGAAAATGTATGGTCATAGACTATCTGTAATGATAGAGTAGTCGAGACAACCGCCTTATCATACTCAACGTTATGAGAGAACGAAGAGAACTCGATAGAGTCTCTTGATGGATTGTGCTACCTATTTATACACAATTTCTATTTGTCTATATATATACTTAAGTAACTACCAATCCTTCCAGAAGGTTCCATTATGTGACCTATCATATGACCAAGTCATGTGATCTCATCTTATCTTATCTTATCTCCCATTTCTATTATTAGACTCCCTCGTCTAGTCTATCCGAGAATAACTCTTGTTCTTCCCATCCCTCTAGCCATACTATTTTTGGTTCAGGCAGGCAGTTTATAACATTACCCCCCTTTTTAAGATTCTTCCTCCAGAAGAACTTTGCTCCCTTCTATCTTCTCCAGTTTCTTTCCAACTTCTTCAAGTACTCTCAATCGAATTTCCCGTTATTCCATCCATATAACGTTTTTGCCATAAATCTTCCTGGCATTTCTCTGTGTTCCTTTTCCATCCTTTTTTCCTCTCTCTTGTATTCCTTTTCATAATCCTCTACTACTTCCTTTGCATTCTTTAGGTTTTCCTCCCTTTCCCATGAATCTTCTTTGGCCATATATCCCTTTCATCTCATCAGGTATTCCCACTTGCCGTATCTTTTTCTTTTGTTTATTACTTTTTCTACTTTGTATTCTTCTTCTCCTTCTATTATCACTGGGAGGGCCAGTTGCTTTTTTGTTCCAGAACTTGCTTCTTGTATCTCCTGATTCTGCTTACATTTATGACAGGGTGGATTTTGACTGTTCTTGGTAACTCTAATTCCACTGCATTGGTTGATATGACCCTTTTTACTTTGTAGAGTCCCACGAATCTTTCTGTTAATTTTTCTGTCCTTCTTCCTTCCATCTGCTATTTCAAATCTTTTGTGCTTAGCAGCACTAAGTCTCTTGCTCAGTATTCTTCCGCTTCTCCTCTTTTCTTATCTGCTTGCTTCTTCATCTCTCCTTGTGCCCTCTTTAGTGCCACCTGTGCTTCCTCCTGTATCTTTTTCATTCTCTCTGCAAATTCTTTTGCTCCCTCCGATTTCCCCTGCTTTCTCATTTCAAAGCCCATCCTCGGGACTCTCCCACTGTTTGCTCTGAAGGGCAATACTTTTGTTGAGGTGTTTACTTTGTTATTATAGGCAAACTCCACTGTCTCCAACCATTCTGGCCATTGTTCCTGCCGATAATCAATGAACATTCTCAGGTACTGTTCTAGTTCCTGGTTGGTTTGCTCTGTTTGTCCATCTGTTTGTGGATGGAAAGCTATCAATAATCTTGTTTTGATTCCCAGTATCTGATTTAGTTTCTTCATCAGATTTGCTGCAAACTGCGCTCCCCTATCTAAGATAATACTTTCAGGTAATCCATGTAGTTTCCATATATGATCTCTGAACAGTCTTGCGAGTCCTTCTGCCAACGTCTTTTCTGTTGTTGGTATGAAGTGTGCCATCTTTGTCAACCAATCGCATACCACCAATATTGCATCATATCCCTGTGCCAATAGTAGCTTAGTTATAAAGTCTGCTGTTATATGCATCCAAGGCTTTTCAGGGGCTTTATTTGGCATCAGTTTCCCTGCTGGTGCTGCTACTTGGTTTTTATTTTGTTGGCAAGAATCACATCCCTCTATGTATCGCCTTACTTCCTTCGTTATTCCTGGCCACCAAAAGTTTCTTGTGACCAGTTCCACTGTCTTCCACTGTCCTCCATGTCCTCCCACCGGTGTATCATGGTGTAACCAGATTATTTCTATTCTTAGCTCCTTATCCTTTAGCACATACACCTTTCCTTCTTTTAACATAAGCCCGTCTTTCTCTCTCCATTCTTCGTTTCTTAGCATTTTTACTCCTACTTGTTTTATTTCTTCTACTGCCTTGATGACTTCGTCATCTTTTGCCTTTGATTCTCTTACTTTTTTCAGCAGATCTACTCCTTTGATCAGTATCTCCTCTGTTCCTGCTTTCCTCAGCCATTTTGCTTTTACTAGTGTTCTATCTTTGTTGTTCCTTTCTATTCCCCTCCTCCAGTCTGGCCTTCTGCTAAGTCCATTTGCTTTTCCCATCTTGGTTCCTGGGACGTGCTTTAATGTAAAGTTGAATCTTGATAGGAATAATGCCCATCTTGCTTGTTGTCTATTCAGCTTTTGGTTTGTCATAAAGTACTCCAAGTTTTTGTGATCCATCCAGATTTCAAACTTGGTTCTTACTCCCTCCAAGAAGTGTCTCTATGCCTCTAAGCACCTGATTACTGCTAGCATCTCTTTATCGTGAATTTCGTAGTTCCTCTCTATGTCATTTAACAATTTCGAGATGAAGGCCACTGATCTCTATTTCCCATCCTCTCCTTTTACCGACAATACTTCTTCTATTGCATAATCAGATGCATCTGCCTCGACTCTCATTTCCTTGTCTAAGTTTGGTGCTGCCAGTACTGGTTTGGTTGTGAAAATCCTTTTGAGTTTGGTGAACACATCTTTCTACTTGCTTTCCCATTTCTATTTTTCGTCCTTTCTGACCAACTGATATAGCAGTTTGGCAATTTTGGCAAAGTCTTTAACAAATTGCTAGTAGTAGTTTGCTAACTCCAAGAATTTTTGTATGTCCTTAATACACTATAGGGTTGGCCAGTTTGTGACTCCCTCCACCTTTTCCTTTTCCATTTGGAACCCTTCTGGTCTCATTATCACCCCCAAGAATCCTATCTCTCTAACCTTCCATACACACTTCTCTGGTTTTACGTAGAGATTGTTCTTTTCTAGTTGTCTCAATACTTCTTCTACTATTTCATCGTGCCCCTTTTCTGTTTCTGTTACCACTAATAAAGGTAGCTATGTCCCCTTTGTTGATCATATCTCTAAAGAGGTCATTCATCATGGCTTGGAAGGTAGCCGGTGAGTTCATGAGTCCGAAGTACATGACTGTCGGTTCAAACGATCCTAGATGTGTTGTGAACGCTGCCTTCCATTCATCTCCTTCCTTGATTCGGACATTGTTATAACTCCACCTCAGGTCCATCTTAGTGAACACTTTCTTGGTCCCCATACTGTCTATTAGTTCTGATATTAGGGATAAGGGATAGCTGTTCTTGATTGTCTCTTTATTCACATAGCAATAGTTCTGTACCATTCTCCTCTTTCTGTCCTTTTTAGGCACAAATAGTACTGGCAAGGTTTGCAGAGACTTTGAAGGTCTAATGTAGCCCTTCTTTAGTTGGCTTTCCACAAATGTTTGTACTTCCTCCTTTTCTATTCTAGATAGAGGATAAATTTGTCCTTTTCTTGGTACAAAGTCTTTTCTGAGGTCAATGGCATGGTCCCATAGTTTTTGGGTTAGCATTCGCTCGGACTCAACTTTTCCAAACACCTTCTTTCACTTGTGGAAATGTCTGGGCACCAGTTCTTCCACTTTTCTGTGATCCTCCTCAATTTCCTCCCTCTTCTCTCTTTCTTCCATAGTCCACCTTAAATCTTTCTCATTCTCCACTGTCATCTGCTTTCTTTTTATTATTTTCTTTTCAGGTGTTCGACCACACAGGGGTGGGCACCTAGTCATCCTCACTTCACCCGTTTCCTAGTTTATCTCCGGGTTATGTGCCATGAGCTACAGCATTCCCAAGATTACTTCTGTCTTTTCCAGCTCACACACATCCATCCTTACTCATTCTACATATCCTCTGTAGTACAGGTTAACTTCCACCTCATGGATTATCGACTCTCTTTTATTGTCGCTCCCATCTACATTCCTTACTTTTATTGGCTTATCCAATTTTTCTAGCCTTTTGCTCATGAATAGGCCCGTTGCCCCACTGTCTAGCAACGCTCTTACTGACATTCCTTCATGGGTATCTACTCTTTCTAGTCTGACGTTAAGCCAGACTTCTCTCAACAGTTTGAGTGTCCGTCTCACTTCCCTCTCAGTGCAGCAATCAGAGTCCATGTTATTCTATCCATACAATACACTGTATTTATTTTGGGAGGCTGGCCAAGGGCTTACTGGTCTCTCTGATCTTTTGACACCTCCAGCATCCCTCCTCTAACCTCCTTCTGATTTCTGCAGTATCAGGCCATGTACCCAAACATTCCGCAGTTGAAACACCTTCGATCTTCTCCCCATCCTCTGTCTATGTCCATTACATTGGGGTCCCGGACCTCTTGTTCTCCTTCTCTCCTCCTCAAATCTCCACCAAGTCCTCCCCTATGTCCTCCATGGAAACCCCCCTGATTTCCGTTATTCCAGAAGGGTCTAAACCCTCTGGACGGCTATGCTTCTGGTGGCCTGACCACCCATGCCGCTCCCTTGTCCTCCAACACCTTCTCCTCTGCTTGGCTCTGTCTCAAATTCCTATCCAGCCTCACCGTCCTCCCTGCTCCAGCAGTCTTAACTCGTCCACCTTCCTTGATTCTTCGTCAAACTCCCCAAACTCCTCCCTCATTTTTGTGAACAAGTCCTCCACTGTTTCCACTGCTGACATCCTCTGCCTCCTTTCCTCCAGTATGTTCTCCTTCCATACCTCTGCCACTCCTCCTTGCACATATGTGAACACCCATGATATCTTCTCCTCCTCACTACTTCCCTTCATCCTCATGCTGATATACAGGTGGTAGGTATTGATGAACTCTACCACCTTTTTCCTTTCTCTGTCAAACAATGGAGGCTTGGCTGCCTCCCCTTGGGTTTGCTCCCTTGATAGGAGCTGCTCGATCACCATTGTATACTGGGCAAGATATTGGAGGATCTGGTCCATCATTAGGCCAGCTTCCTCCTATTGTGGTTGTTATTGTTGTTGTTGGAGCTGTTGGCCCTAGGATGATTGTTGGTGGGACATATCTTCGTTCCAAGTGTCTTTTTCTTCAGTTGTCTCCTCGTAAGAGGAGCAGTTGTCTTCTTCTGAGCTAATGTTTACACCTACTGGGGAGCATGTCTTCTCCCAGCTAGGCCCCTACTTCCTTACCGACTACTGCCCTAGTAATAGGGTTAGACTACTGCTGCAAAGATGCAAACCCCTAAACTAGACAGCTTCCTAAGGAATGACTATCACTCCTCTGCGTGTAGGAACTACAATGAACTCCCAGCACAAGGTTGATAATGAGAAAGAGAACAAGTACGCTATACAGCCCGCTCAATTTAGAGGTCAGGTCTCGAGTGCAACACCTGAGCTTGGTGCTGTGTCTCTACCGTTAGTCTCTAACTGACTAACAAGTCCCCTTAAGCCTAGGGCTCGGCTATGTCGTAGTGGTCATTGGTTGTGATGACCAGCATACTGAGGGTGATGTGAGAGTAAAGAGAAATGGATGCGTAGGGCTCGTGATGAGTAGTATGGAGTATAGGGTATTGAGTTCTAATGTAATGATAGAGTAGTCGAGACAACCGCCTTATCACACTCAACGTTATGAGAGAACGAAGAGAACTCGATAGAGTCTCTTGATGGATTGTACTACCTACTTATACACAATTTCTATTTGTCTATGTATATGCTTAAGTAACTACCAATCCTTCCAGAAGGTTCCATTATGTGACCTATTATGTGACCAAGTCATGTAATCTCATTTTATCTTATCTTATCTCCCTTTTCTATTATTAGACTCCCTCGTCTAGTATCACAAATGGTTACTTACTAATTTGTGATTGTTGAAGTTATTCTTCAAAAGGCCCAAAAATGTGAAGTAGATAAGCAACAAAAGATGTTGTTAAGTCTGAGGTCTAATCCTTAGACTATGAAGCCTTATATATAGAAAATAATGGTCTGTGTACCTGGACAGAGCATCACATGTTCTACTGCCTATTGTTCTACATATGGCAGTCCTTTTGTGTCCAGAATAGTGATCACTTAACCATATAAGGGGCTGTCCTTGTTTGTGTTCAAGGATTGATGTATATTTATAGGTAATAGATCAGTATTATACCAAACCTTGAGGTCCTTGTATCTCCATAGGATCTTATTGCCCTAAGGTCTATTTATGATCATCAGAAGTGTATTGAAGAGAGCTTCTATGTGCATGTGGAAGCGAACGTCCGCGTTTGGCGGTTCCCAAGATATCTGCTAATTAGTGTCTGGCACTGATTAACTGATATCTCAGTGAGTACTGATCACTTTGACACGTTTTAGGCATCGTTCGAAAGGTCTTTATGAGGGCTTTCCGACGTATCTTAGACCATGGGAATCGTGCAAGTATTGTGGAGTTATTGGCCAAATGAAGTTTGTGACATCTAGTCCATCCGAGAATAACTCTTGTTCTTCCCATCTCTCTAACCATACTATTTTTGGTTCAGGTGGGCAGTTTATAATACTACCGTAGACTCAATAAGCAAACAATGAAAAATAACTATCCATTGCTATTGATTACCAACTTAGTAGATACAATGGGAAACAAGAAATTGTTCACTAAGATGGATTTGTGATGGGGCTATAATAATGTACACATTAAGGAAGGTGATGAGTGGAAAGTGGCCTTCACTACTCATGTAAGGTCGTTCGAACCAGTAGTAATGTTCTTTGGGATGACAAACTTGCCAGCCATATTTCAGAGGATGATAAATGAGATCATAAGAGATTTTATTAATGAAAAAAAGGTGGCAGTCTTTGTGGATGATATGCTGGTAGGCACAGATAGTGAGGAGGGGCATAATGAAATTGTAACAGAAGTACTGAAGAGGTTAGAGGAAAATGACTTATATGTGAAACCAGAGAAGTGTTCATGGAAAGTCAATAAAGTAAACTTTCTGTGAGTAGTAATTGGTCAGGGAAAGATTGAAATGGAGAAGGAGAAGGTAGAAAGCATATTGAACTAGCCAGTACCAAAGACAGTCAGAGATGTCAAAAAATTCTTGGGACTCACTAACTACTATAGGTAGTTTATTAAGAACTTTACAGTACTTGCAAAGCCCTTGAACATGTTGACAAGAAAGGACAAGAAGTTGAGATAGAAGAAGGCCTAGTAAAAGGCATTTAAACAGTTGAAAGGGATCTTCACAACTAGATCATTGTTAGTAGCACTGGATTTAGACAAGGAATTTAGAATTGAAGTGAACACCTCCAACTTTGCAACAGGAGGTGTATTATCCATCAAGTGTGAAGACAATAAGTGGAGACTAGTAGCTTATATCTTGAAATCTCTAAATAAAACAGAATGTAATTATGAGATTCATGATAAAGAAATGTTGGCAGTAATTCGATGCCTAGAGGCACTTTTTGGAAGGTGTTAAGAGAAAGTTCGAGATTTGGTCAGACCATAAAAATCTAGAGTACTTTATAAATAACCAAAAGTTAAATAGATGATAAGCTAGATGGGCACTCTATTTATCTAGATTCGACTTTGTTTTGAAACATATACCCGAGAGTAGAATAGAAAAGGCAGACAGCCTAAGCAGGAGGCCAGATTGGGAGGTAGGGGTGGAAAAGGACAATGAGGAGAAGATGCTAGTAAAGAAAGAATAGTTGGAAGCTAGGGTAGCACAAGTGTTAGGGATAGTGATTGAAGGAGTAAACATTCTGGATAGAATAAGAAAGAGTGAAGTAAAAGATGATAAGGTCATTAAGGCAGTAGAGGAAATAAAACGAGCAGAGGTAAAAGTTTTAAGAGATGAAGAATGAAGAGAGCATAAGAGGCTGATGTTGAAAGAAGGAAAAGTGTACATGTCCAAAGATAAAAGGTTAAGAGCAGAGATTGTTAGGCTACACCACAATATACCTGTAGGGGGACATGGAGGACAGTGGAAGATGACAGAGTTGGTAACGAGAAATTTTTGGTAGCCAGGAGTGAGTAGGGAGGTAAAGTGGTATATGGAAGGATGCGATGCATACCAATGCAACAAAAATCATATACAGACACCTGCTGGCAAGTTAATGCCCAACTCAATACCAGAAAAACTGTGGAGTCATATATTGGCTGATTTCATTACAAAGTTACCATTGGCACAAGGATATGATTCAATTTTGGTAGTAGTAGATAGGTTGACAAAAATGGCTCATTTCATACCTACTACAGAAAAAACAACAGCAAGGAGACTAGCTAGATTATTCAGAAATAATGTCTAGAAGCTACATAGCTTGCCAGAAAGCATTATTTCTGATAGAGGACCACAATTCTCAGCAAAAGTAATGAGAGAGTTGAACACAATGCTGGAAATCGATAGTAAATTGTCAACAGTGTTTCACCCACAGACAGATGGGCAAACTGAAAGGATGAACCAAGAATTAAAACAATACTTACAAATGTTCATTGATCATTGTCAGGAACAGTGGCCGGAATGGTTGGGAACTGTAGAATTTGCCTACAATAATAAGATACAGACAAGTATGAAGGTATTATCTTTTAAGACAAACAGTGGATGAGATCCTCATATGGGATTTGAACTTAGAAAAAAGGGAAAGTTTGAGGAGGCAGGCAAATTTGTAGAAAGAATGCAGGAAATACAAGAAGAGGCAAAAGCAGTATTGGGAAGAGCACAGAAAGATATGAAGAAGTATATGGATAGACATAGAGGAAAAATAAAAGAGTATTGAGTAGGAGATCTAGTGCTACTCAGCGCTAAAAATCTCAAATATCAGATGGTGGGAAAGAGAACAAAAAAACTTACAGAGAGGTTTATCAGACCTTATAAAGTCAAGTCAATAGTCTTGACAAATGCAATAGAATTAGAACTACCTAGCATAGTAAAAATACATCTGGTAGTTAACATAAGTAGAGTAAAAAGGTATACAGGGCAGGTAGAAGAACAAAGGAAAGAGACGCCACAACCTGTAGTGATTGAGGGAGAAAAAAAATGGGAAGTGAAGAAGATAATAAATAAGAGGTGGGTACGGAGAAGAGATAAGTGCCTAGTATGATGAAAGGAGTGCATAGCAGAAGAGGACACTTGGAAAAGCAAGGAAAACCTCAAAAATGCAAGTGATCTAGTAGCAGAGTTTGAAAGAGAATATAGAAGGACAGAAGAAGAAGAGACAAAACAGCAAGAAATAGAAGAAAATAAAAAGGTATTTAACAAAGAATTGCTAGGTGTCATGAACCGCTAAATTCCCCTAAGACAATATTTATTTTCTTTTTCTTTTCTTTTCTTTTAATTAGGTAATATAGTCGGATCAGTAAACAAGGACAAACAATTAAACATGTATAAGTAATGTACGCAATCCAGCGAGGACTCTAACAAGTTCTCTTTGTCAATCTCTGATAAAGAGAGGATTAAGGGTTAGGGTTACTCAACCACGATCCAAGATCTTACACTGGGAAAGTATATGGTGAAGTTATTGTATGGGTGGGGGGAAAGGAAATACAAGCAGGAATATTGAAAGAAGTTAGAAGAAAATTGGCAGTAATGGAAAAAAAATCCATTTGCAAAAGTGAGCCACAATCTGTTCTTACGGATAAAACAATAAGAAGAAGAGGATGAAATGAGAAATATTGGCAATTGGGATAGTGAGTTATAAGAAAGATCCTCGAGAACGAGGAAGCTTGAGAGAGGAGTGGTGTAATAAAATGATAGGTGAACTAGAGGATCTACAGTGGCAGAATATTTTATTTTATTTTCATTTTCATTTATTATGTAATAGTTTGAAGTACATGAGACACTGTGACTCAAAAGGAGTCCATGAGATAATTCAAGTAGACAAATACTAGTAAACATGCATTCATGTATAAGTAGCTAGGCCAATTAGTAAGGACTCTAACTGTTATAAAATGGCAGGCGAGCTAGACGATCCGCGGCGGCGGATTATTTTATTTCTTTTTCTTTTCTAATAATTATGTAATATTAAATGTGTGTGGGACATCATGACTCAAAAGAGATGCACAGGATAAAATAGTTAGGCAAATACTTGTAAACACATATTCATGTATAAGTAGCTGAGCCAATTAGCGGGAACTCTAACGAGTTCTCTTTGTCAACTCTGACTTAGAGTGTGAGCTGAGGTTATCTCTACCAATGTTCACTATACTAGAACTTGTTTATCACTACTAGCTCCTGACCTCCTTGGTCCTGAGCAATCTTACTCTCATAATCTCTCTTGGTGTGTGATCAACTCAGATCACTCCCAACTTCCTTATAGCCAGGCCACAGGCTTAAGTGGACTGACTGGGAAGTTTAGACCCCAGAGGTGGACGGTTAGGACCAAACTCAGGTACTAGCCCAGACCAGACCTTACAATTGAGTGGGCTCCATAGTATACTTGTACATTTTTTGTCGTATCAACTTTGTGCTACTGGTCCATTGTGATCAGTCTACACAGAAGAATAGTAGTCGCTCCTTAAGAGGCTACTTAGAGTAGGGATCTTCTCTGTGAAGTGATAGTCTACCCTAGTATTAGGGCAGTAGTCAGTATGGCAGTAGGCACCTGGCTGGGTGAAGATTGTGCACCCCAGCAGACGTAAAAGTAAGATAGATGAAGAACACAACAAGTCCCTCAAAAATACATAAATTTTTTCTTACCACAACAATAACTTGCCCTTCTAAGTACATCACACAATGTCCTTGGAAGTGTACAACCAAATCATGAGCGACATGCTCAACCAAAGGCATGCCCTCACCAAGTTAAGGGTAAAATTAGAAGGAAGAGAAGGCAGGATTTGTAGGAGGTATGGGAGGTTTGGGCACCTTAAATTTAGTTATATTCCAGTACTTTATATCTCCTTTATAAATAATAGATATCTGATAGTTTAAAAAAAAAACAAAAAACACAAAACAAAAAAAAAAAGCTTTACCTGATTTTGCAGGATTTGTAGGAGGTATGGGAGGTTTGGGCACCTTACCTGGAAGTACAGAGGAAGAGAGGAGGAGAAGAAAGTAGTAAGGGGAAATATATTCAAAGTGTTGAAGAGTAGGGTAATGCAGTGTGGAGTGAGAGAAGTAAGGAGGCAAAAAGTAGTGAGAGAGGCAGTGAAATGTTTTGGATGCAGGCAAGAGGGGCACAAGAAGCGGGAGTGTCTACAAAAAAAAGAAAGAAGAGGACAGGAAGTGGCACCACCATGAGAAGTATGGGAGAAGGTGAAGAAGCACAGTGGAGCAAGAGGATTACCCCCAAGGGGGGCAACAATGTGTATGGAAGAGTGGACAACACCCAGAGAGGTGGTGACTTTTGTAGAGTGTAGAGGATACGACTATAAGGGAATGAAGATGGAAGAAAACAGGGGACAGGGTTTCCTGGGGAAAGTGCAGTTGAGTAATATATGGTGTGGAGGCTGCAAAGAGGCATGGAATTGGAGAGATAGAGAAGCTGAGAGTGGAAGAGCAGAGAGAGTAAAATGCAGTACATGTGGAGGAAAGGATACAGTTATTTGGAAGATGGAGAGAAATGAGAAAGGAAAAATTTTCTGTTTACCTTGTAGGACAGGAAGGAAAACACTGTGGTGGAATTGGAGGGGAGAGGTAGAATGGACAGTACCTAGGGCCCAGAAGGGGGGGGCTGGAATCACTGATCCAAGGAGGATGGCAGAAACTGTCAATCAGAAGGCAGTGCAGAAAGAGGAAGCAAGAGAAGTGAGACAAACTGTCACAAACTTCATTCAGCCATAACTCCACGGATACTTGCATGATCCCCACGGTCTAAGATGTGTTGGAAAGCCCTCAAGAAGACCTTTCTAACGATGCCCAAAACGTGTCAAAGCGATCGGTACTCATTAAGATATCAGTTAATCAGTGCTGGACACTGATTGGAAGATATCTCGGGAACCGCCAAACGCGGACATTTGCTTCCATGTGCACATGGAAGCTCTCTTCAATACACTTCTGACAACCATAAATAGACCTTAGGGCAATAAGATCCTGTGGAGATACAAGGACCTCAAGGTTTGGCATGACACTGATCTATTACCCATAAATGCACATCAATCCTTGAATACAACAAGGACAGCCCCTTATATGGTTAAGTTATCGCTAT
>Ga0153966_100516_pt1 | contig 13305 bp, 17 predicted proteins | sample TSFL050MetaG_FD_104738 | JGI IMG/M metagenome (GOLD analysis project Ga0153966, IMG submission 104738) | Attine ant fungus gardens microbial communities from Florida, USA - TSFL050 MetaG | ecosystem: Host-associated > Fungi > Mycelium > Unclassified | place: USA: Florida, Paynes | collected... | reverse complement strand
GCTTAGTAACTACTGATCTTTCCAGAAGGTTCCATCATGTGACCTATCATGTGACCAGGTCATGTGATCCTGTCTTATCTTATCTTATCTCTCTTTTCTATTTTTAGAAACTCTCATCTAGTCTGTCTGAGAATAACTCTTGTTCTTCCCACCCATCTAATTGTAATAAAATAGCAGGCGAGCTGGAGTATCTGCAGCAGCAGATTATTTTATTTCTTTTTCATTTCCCTTTATTATGTAATAATTTGAAGTGTGCAGGACACTATGACTCAAAAGGAGTCTGTGGGATAATTTGAGTAGACAAATACTAGTAAATACCGATTTGTGTATAAGTAGCTAGACCAATTAGTGAGGACTCTAACGAGTTCTCTTTGTCAACTCTGACTTAGAGTGTGATCTGAGGTTATCTCAACTAAGGATTACTATACTAATCATACTATTTTTTGGTTTGGGTGGGCAATTTATGACAATAAGTAGTGCACAACAATTATTGGGAACTCTAATGAGTTCTCTTTGTCAACTTTGATATAAAGTGGAATTTGATTTAAGGCTACCTCAGTCCAAGTTTGACTTCTTATATTTTTTTCCATTTTTTCACAAATCTTTTTTCTAAACATTTTTGACTTGATATTGATATGAAATCTATCAAGAGATCACATTGTTGACTTTAATATGTACTCACTGTAAATAGACACTTTTTCATTCTCCTATAAGCAAGCTATATAATCTCATGGAAAATTCACTTGAGATTCAATTCAGAGTTATACCATTATCTGATTGCTCTGCTGTCACCTCAAACATTCTTGTCTTATGTGGTGCCCTTAAAATGAATTCAGGGAAAACTTATGATGAATTAGTAGGAGAATTGAAAAAACATATGCAGAGTAGTATTGTTAAAGGATACAATTCAAGGCTAGTTCAGTGTAATGACTCTTAGTTTAGGCTATATAATCTTAACCCAAATCACACTCTAAGCCAGAGTTGACAAAGAGAACTCATTAGAGTCCTTGCTAGTTTTTGTATGCTACTTATACACATTTAACTATTTGTTTGTATTTACTGATCTGATGTTATTACATAATTAATTAAAAGAAAAAGAAAAGAAAAATAAATAATAACCTAGAGAAATTGAGTGGTTCATGACACCACCCTTCTCTCAAGGGTCCTCGTCCCAAGGACTTCTCATAATTCATTGTATGGGTCCCTTAGGTCACCCATATTCTGATTTTCATCTTCCAACTCTTCCACATATTTCCTGTTTTCTTCAATTCTCTGTCAATCTTTCTTGTCCTCTTCTTTGTTCCACTCTTCTATTTTTCCTTTCTTATATTTGTCTTTTTCTTCTTCCATTCTCTTCAGGAACAGATTTTTGCTGTATCTTGAAAATGGATTTCTTTTCCATCTCCTCCAATTCTTCTCCATTTTCTTCCAGTACTCTCAATCATACCTTTTATTTCCCTGTATAGCAGTTTTACTATGTACCTTCCTGGCAGTTCTCTACTAAACACTTTCTTATCTTCTTTGGCCTCTTGTTATCTTACTTCATCTTCCTCTTCCCTTTGATATTCCTTCTTGAATTCTTTAACTAGCTCTATCATATTCTTCAAGTTTTCCTACTTTTCCAAGTATCTTCCTTAGCTGTGCATCCCTTTTATTGTACTAAGTACTTGTTTTTTCCTCTCACTTTCCTCTTATTCATGATTTTCTTGACTTCCCATTCTTCTTCTCTTTTGATTACTACTGGTTGTGGTGCCTCCTTCCTCTATCCTTCTACTTGCAACTTATATCTTTGTACCCTCCTGATGTTGACTACCATGTGTATTCTAACCATACTTGGCAATTCCAATTCTATTGCATTACTTGAAATAATTGCCTTTACTTTGTAAGGTCCTACAAAGTGTTTGGTAAACTTCTCTGTGCGTCTTCCGATTATTTGGTACTTAAGATCTTTAGTGCTGAGCAGCACTAAGTCACCCACTCTGTATTCTTCCGCCTCCCCTCTTTCTCTATCCACATGTTGCTTTATGTTCTCCTGTGCTTTTTGTAGCACTGCTTTTGCTTCCTCCTGCACCTTCTTCATTCTTTCTGCAAATTTTCCTGCTCCTTTGTGCTTCCCCTTCTTTCTCAACTCAAATCCCATTCTGGGGTTTTGTCCATGATTCACTTGGAAAGGTAACACCTTAGTTCCCATGTGCACCTTGTTGTTGTATATGAATTCTGTAGTTCCTAACCATTCTGGCCACTGTTCTTGTCTGTGGTCAATAAACATCCTGAGATACTGTTCTAGCTCCTGATTTATCCTCTCAGTTTGTCCATCTATTTGTGGATGGAATGCAGTTGACAATTTGGTGTCAATCCCCAGCATCTGATTCAACTCCTTTATAATTCCTGCCATGAATTGTGGTTCTCTATCAGAAATTATACTATCTGGTAATCCATGTAATTTCCAGATGTTATCTCTAAATAGCTATGCTAGTCCCTCTGCACTTGTTTTCTCTGTAGTAGGTATAAAGTGTGCCATTTTTGTAAACCTATCTACCACTACTAAGATTGAGTCATATCCTTGTGCTAAGTGTAATTTCATAATGAAATCTACACTTATGTGGGTCCACACTTTCTCAGGAATTGAATTCAGCATAAGTTTTTCTGCCAGTGGTTGTGTTCAATTTTTGTTTCTTTGGCAGGTATTGTATCCCTCCACATACCATTTCACCTCTCTAGTGACCCCAGACCACCAGAAATTCCTTGTCACCAGTTCTGCTGTCTTCCACTATCCTCCATGTCCTCCTATAGGAGTATCATGGTATAGCCTGATTACTTCTGCCCTCAACTTCTTGTCCTTGGGAACATATACCTTCCCTTCTTTTAGCATCAAGCCATTTTCCTGATGCCACTCCTCATCTCTCAGCATTTTCACTCCTGCTCTTTTCATCTCTTCTACTGCTTTCATCACCTTGTCATCTCTTGCCTCACACTTCCTTACTTTATCCAACAAATTCACTTCTTCTATTATCACCTCTGCTATCCTAATCCTTTTTGCCTCCAGCCATTCTTTGTTTACCAATATTTGCTCCTTATTGTCCTTCTCCACTCCTACTTCCCAGTCCAGCCTTCTACTTAGCCTATCTGCCTTCTCCATTTTATTCCCTGAAATATGCTTTAACATGAAGTTGAACCTAGATAGATATAAAGCCCATTGCACTTGTCTGCAATTTAATTTTTGGTTGCTCATGAAATATTCTAAGTTTTTATGGTCTATCTAGACTTTGAATTTGCTCCTTGCACCTTCCAAGAAGTGTCTCTATGTCTCCAGACATCATATCACAGCCAGTATCTCTTTATTGTATATTTCATAATTTCTTTCTGTTTTATTTAACGACTTAGAGATATATGCTACTGGTCTCCATTTACCATCTTTACATTTAATAAACAGTATTGTAATGAAACAACAGGTGAGCTGGGGCATCCACAGCAGCAGATTATTTTATTTCTTTTTCATTTTCTTTTATTATGTAATAATTTGAAGTGCATGGGACACTGTGACTCAAAAGGAGTCTGTGGGATAATTCAAGTAGACAAATACTAGTAAATACCAATTTGTGTATAAGTAGCTAGACCAATTAGCAAGAACTCTAACAAGTTCTCTTTGTCAACTTTGATAAAGAATGTGTGCTTAAGTTAACCCTAGCTTGAGTTCACTACAAGTATCCCTCCTGTGGCAAAGTTAGAAGCATCTGCCTCCACTCTGAGTTCCCTGTCCAAGTCTGGTGCAACTAGTAGCGGTCTGCTCATAAAGACCTGTTTAAGCTGTTCAAATGCTGTCTGTTGGTCTACTCCCAAATTCCACTTCTCTTCCTTCCTTGTCAGATTGTTCAAGGGTCTAGCCAGCTTTGTGAAATCCTTCACAAATCACCTGTAATAATTTGCAAGTCCCAAGAACTTTCTAATATCCCTGACCGTCTTAGATATAGGCCAGTTCAACACTCCCACCACCCTATCCTCTTCCATCTCGACCTTCCCCTGACCCATTTATCACAAATGGTCACTTACTAGATTTGTGATTGATGAGTTTTGATGATTCTCAAGCAAGGTAGTTTAAGCAACAGAAGATGTTGTTAAGTCTGAGGTCTAATCCTCAGACTAGGAAGCCTTATATACAGGAATAGATAGTCTGTGCACCTGGACAGAGCATCACATGTTCTACTGCCTATTGTTCTACATATTGCAGTCCTTTTGTGTCTAGAATAGTGATAACTTAACTATAAAAGGGGCTGTCCTTGTTTGTGTTCAAGGATTGATGTGCATCTATGAATAATAGATCAGTGTCATGCCAAACCTTGAGGTCCTTGTATCTCCACAGGATATTATTGCCCTAAGGTCTATTAATGGTTGTCAGAAGCATATTGAAGAGAGCTTCCATGTTCATATGGAATCAAATGTCCACATTCAGCAGTTCCTGAGATATCTGCTAATCAGTGTCTGGCACTGATTAACTGATATCTTGGTGAGTACTGATTGCTTTGACACATTTGGACATTATTTGAAAGGTCTTCATGAGGGCTTCCAGACACATGTTATACCGTGGGAATTGTGCAAGTATCTGTGGAGTTATGTCTGAATGAAGTTTGTGACACCATTACTACTCCCAGGAAATTCACCTTCTGCACTTTCCAAGCGCATTTCTCTGGTTTCATGTATAGATTGTTTTCCTCCAGCCTCCTCAGTACTTCCTCTACAATTTCATCATGTCTCTCCTCCATCTCTGTTCTTATCAACACATCATTCACAAATGCTACTACTTTCCCTTTATTAATCATGTCTCTCAGAATCTTGTTCATCATGCCTTGGAACATGGCAAGGGAATTTGTCATTCCAAAAAACATTACTACTGGTTTTTATGACCCCACATGAGTAGTGAGGGCCACCTTCCACTTGTCTCCCTTCTTGATCCTTACATTGTTGTAGTCCTACTGGAGATCCATCTTAGTAAACACTCTTTTATTTCCCATAGAGTCTACCAGATCTGTAATTAGCAGCAGAGGGTAATTGTTCTTAACTGTCTGCTTGTTGAGTCTCCTATAGTCCATAACCATATGCTTTTCCCCATCTTTCTTGTCTACAAAGAATACTGGCAAAGTTTGGGGCAACTTTGAAGGTCTGATGTATCCCTTCTTTAAATGCTCATTAACAAACTTTTGTACTTCCTCCTTTTTGTCTCTGGAGAGAGGGTACACTCTCACCTTGCTAGCTTTGAAATTACCATGGAGATCTATTGCATGATCCCATACCTTCCTGACTGGCATCCTTTCCGGTTCTACCTTCCCAAACACTTTCAACCACCTATGGAACCATTTAGGTACCATTTCCTCCATCTTCCTATAATCTGCTTCTATCTCTTTCTCTCTTCCCCAATCCTCTTTCTCATCTACTGCCTACCTAACAATTCTCCTTTCATCCTCTCTTGTTTTCTTCTTCCCTTTTATCTTTATTGCCTTTCCATACAGTGGTGGACATCTTGTTATTCTAACCTCTCCCTTTTCCCAATCTATCTCTGGATTATGGGCTGCCAACCATAGCATGCCCAATATCACATCTGTCTTCCCTAACTTGCAAACATCCATTTGTACTCTTTTTACATGTCCCTTATAGAACATGTTCACTTCTACCTCATGTGTAATTGCACCTCCACTATTACTGGTGCCATCTACATTTCTTACTTGTAAAGGTTGATCTAACTTGATTAACCTATATCCCCCTTTCTGAGCTAAACTTTTGCTCATGAACATTCCTGTTGCTCCACTATTGAGCAACACTTTTACTGTTCTTTCTTCATGCATATCTATCTTCTCAATTCCCACATTCATCCATACTTTTCTTAGAGGCTTAAATGTTTGCCTCACTTCTCTCTCTTTCCCTTTCTTCTGCACTGCCTTTTGATTAACAGTTTCTGCCACTCTCCTCAGATCAGTGATTCCAGCCCTCTCCTTCTGGGCCCTAAGCACTGTCCATTCCAACTTTCCGCCCCAATTCCACCACAGCATTTTCTTTCCTGTCTTACAGGGTGGACAGAAAATTTCTCCTTTCTCATTCCGCTCCATCTTCCAAATAACTGTGCCTTTTCCTCCACACATGCTACACTTTACCCTTTTTGCTCTTCTCTCTTCTGCTTCTCTATCTCTCCAATTCCAGGCCTCCTTGCACCTTCCACACCACATGTTACACCACTGCTCTTTACTAAGAAAGCACTGTCCTTTATTCTCCTCAGGTTTTGTACTCTTGTACTTGCACCCCATGTACTCTACAAAAGTCACTACTTCTTTTGGAGTTATCCACCCCTCTATGCACATCACTGCTCCCCTTGGGGGTAGTCCTCTCACTCCACTATGCTCCTTCACTTTCTTCCACACTTCATGCAGCGGTGCCACCTTCCCTTCTCTCTTTCTCTTCCTATTTTTTGGGCACTCCCATTTCTTGTGCTCTTTTTCCCCACATTTGAAGCATTGTGGTTTTTCCTCCACAGTTTCCTGTTTCCTCACCTCCCTCACTCCACATTACATCACATGGCTCCTCAATGCTTCAAATTTATTTCCCCTTCCCATCTCCTTCTTCTACTCCTCCCCACTTTGACACTTCCAGACAAGGTGCCTGAATCTCCCACACTTCTGACAGATTCTTCCCTCTCTGCCTTCTAATTCTTCCCTTAATTTGGTGAGGGTGCACCTTTCATTGAGCATGTCACTCATGAGTCTATTGTATTGGTCCAGAGACATAGTGTGATGTTCTGGACAGGGTTTGAGTATGTGTGTAAAAAAAAGGTATGTTACCATATATAGTAAAAGGGTCCTCCAACATACAGTTAAGATCATGTGTCCTCCCTTATCTTATCTTATCTCTCAAGTCTATTTTAAATCCTTTATTCAATCTATTAGAGAAGAGTTCCTACTCTTCCCATCTGTCTAGTCATACAATTCTAGGACCTGGTCCATGACACTTATTGAGTACTGATTTTGGACTATTTTTAAAAATAGACTTCAATTAGTACACTCTTTACTAATTTATAAATGATTTAACAGTCTTTGTCTCTTGATCCCAGCTATCTAGCATCTTGAGTGACATAGTGCAATTATGTTCATTCTTATCTCCTTTCTCTGTTGGTGAGCTCTCATCTTCCAGAGAAAAGGAAAGCCAAGTGACTTTTCCAAGATGAAAGCAGAATGTGATACAGTGCACACACTATTTTATGGCAGATCTTAGGTTCTCTGACAAGCTGCAGATACAAGTTCATTTCTACTTCAACTCATGTTCCAGGGATTTCACAGCAATACCAGAGTTGGTCATGATCCAGTGCTTTCCTATTCTTATCTCTTTCTCTGCCAATATGCGAGCATGAGATTGGTTCAAGTCTTACAATGCTAAGGTCTGTTTAACAAATATCTCACATGAGAGATTTTTCTTTCAGAAAAATAAATCACTAAGGGCGCCAGCGTGGGAGAGCCAACTACTCGAGGAAAAATTTAGCCATCACGATATGCTCATCCCATCTCTTCGAAGATTTGGCAGTCTGGGCGGAAATTTTCCCAAGCCAAATCCCTTCCCCATCTTTGATTCCCAGCTGAAAGCTCTTCGCTCAGAGACTCTCCATCTGGTGGAGTCGAGGTTTCCCATTCTTTCCCAAGTTGCTAGATATTACCTCCAGCAACCTTCAAAACATGTACGACCCCTCCTCATATTGCTTTTTTCGCATGCCACGAATGGCCTAGGAAAGAACTGGCAACTCAAACTCTGGGAATCAACTCATCCAGGTGCAGGAGGCCGCGAGGATGAGCTTGATATTCCTTTCTCCCCACCGCATATTCTCTTTGACTACGGTCCTCAACATAAGGAAAGATTCGGGAACACGTTCTCTGTGTTAGGTGAAACTTCAAAATTTCCGGAAGTACTGTCCCTACATAACCGAGAATCACCGCCAATATTTCCGTCATCCACACACGCATTATGCACACCCGCAACTATCCTCCCCACCCAAACCCGCCTCTCAAGAATAATAGAGATTACTCACACTGCATCTTTACTGCACGACGATCTTATAGACAAGTCAACAATTCGGCGAGGTGTGCCCTCGGCACCATTTATATTCTCACGCGAACTTTGTATGTACGGCGGTCACTACTTGGCAGCACTCTCTTCTCGTCTTACTGTACAGTTGAGGAATCCTGAAGTCACAAGAATGATGAGTAAAATATTAACCAATCTTATTGAAGGGGAGATGTTGCAGGCAGAGGGTTCATTTGAAGCGGATGCTAATATCGTGGTGAAGTTGAATGGCATGAAGCGATGTGAACAGTACAATCGTATTTGGAATGCTTATCTACAGAAATCGTATTTGAAAACCGGTGCACTCATAGCTAGGAGTCTACGCGCTACCGTCATGCTCGGTGGATGTGCCCAAGGCGAGATTTGGAGGGAGATTGCGTATGCCTTTGGCAGGAATTTTGGTATTGCCTTTCAGGTGAACTTATGTCCTTGTCGGAGCATGACAGTAACATTGATCATTTTATAGCTTGTAGATGATGTTCTAGATTTTAAATCAAGTAACAACACTTGGGAAACCTTGTAATGCGGACATCAGGCTTGGCCTTGTGACCGCACCGGTACTGTACGGTTTTGAGGAGTTTCCAGAAATGGGTGAACTAATGAAGCGTGGATTCCAGTGTCCAGGGGATGTGGAAAAGGTCAAGGATATTTTTGTCTTCCTTATTGTGTTTTCTGACTGCCTAGTCTTCCAGGCCCTGGACATAGTCCACAGATCGTCTGGAATTAGACGATCAACAGAACTTGCACAGGAATATGCTGATCAAGCGAAAAAAATATTACGGGAGCTTCCTCCTAGTGATGCGCGAGACCACCTGGAAGCACTCACAGACGATGTGCTCTCGAGGGCCCGATAAGACACCTAGGTACCGATGTTTTATAGATTTGATGACATGTCCACTTTCATGCATATTATCGTTACTTCCATCTCCTGCTTGTAGCTACATGTTCTAATTCACTACCTTATCAGCAATTCACATTACCTGACCGTACAATTATTTGCAGCATCAAGTAGCGCACCCCTTCTCTAAGCCAAATTGCTGCCAAACTCTAGCTGTCTCTCAAGCGTTGAGATGTGGAGCCAACAGTAATAACCAAGAGGCTGGAAACATTCAATAGTCTGAAGTCTCAGTACAGAGGTTGTCTTTATCATCACTCAACTAGTACTAGTTGACCAATCCTGGGAGCGGAAGGCACCGTCATTTATTGGCAGTTTAATCATTTGCAGTCTCACACCCCATGATGGATGCATCATACCGAATAAAAGAATCTGAAACGGGACAATGGTTGCGAACTAGTAGATCCAAAAATGCCGCTTGCATCATAGATCAAATTCGTCTATTTTTAATCTTGTTACCAAATTTGGTCTTTGGTTGCCATAGTCGCACATCATCCTAGAAACGCAACGGATTGCCGCGGTTGACCACCGTCTCCTCCTTGCGGGTCCAGTTTCCCTTGTCCTCGAAAAACTGATGGACTGTCCCACTAAACTCCATTCCTTGAACACTGTTAGTGAGTGGGTGACTTCCTGTAGGAGTGTGACCAATTTTAACAATGCAGTGTGTAAAATACCAACCAGAGGAATGAGTTCCCAGACGTAATATAACACTGTATCATGTGCAACAAATGATATATTTCCACCCTGAAGATAAGGCATGTAGACAGTCCGAGAAAATCTGAGGTCACAGTTTTTCTCAGACTGCTCCATGCCGAGATGCCGAGCATGAACTTGAAATTCCAGGGCATCACAGAATTTCCCAGATGCTGTGGTAATCCAAAGGCATTACTGAAGAAAGCAATGTTGGCCTCATTTTCAACAAACTAGAGAGCGGTGTGAGTACAATTTCAAGCACATAAATCAATAAAGACACAATCACATTGCACTCCTTGAAGACTTGGAGAGCTTCAGCCCAACAACCGGGGGTGCCTTCAAACTGAATATTATGATTTGATCAAAAGAACATATGCATTGTAGTGGAAAATTTTTCTGAAAACGTCGTGGGAGACATGGGTCTTAGAAAAGTCATTGGCAGTGTGAACAGTAATCCAACCCAGAAGTTTTCCACAGCTGCTGAGAATATTACTGTCGAGAGTTGCAAAAGTACCACAGGTAAAAGTGAATGCAGGAGTACGATAGTGTGGGAGAAGAGGGTCAGTGTGCTGCAGGAAAGTGATCCAGACAATCCAATGAGTTAGATCATTCGCAAAGGGATTTAGTTGTGCACCAGAGGTATGGGACAACATATAGGGCAAGAGCCACATTGGGAAGCCAAAACAGCTAGTCCGCCAATGAAAAGCGACGCTTTGACATAACAGCATTCGGGTCGAAATTTATTATCGCCGTTGACATCTATCCCGAATGAAGCTCATAAACACTAATAACTACTCACGATTAGTTCCTTCGTGGTAATGAGGCTGACAAACTGTACTATGAATGAGGTAGGCAGGCAAACGACCAAGCTAAAATTTGATTTCATTGACGCATCAATCAGTCAAATCATAATGACAGTAGGACCCACAAGGTAGGAGGCAGAAGTCAAGACGGCACCAACAGGGTAAACACAGTCCCTCCAAAGGATCCTTCATGACTTCTTCTGTGACATGAGAACTAAGGAGGCCCCCTCTGGAAAAGCGAAGAGGCGAGAGACTAGCAAAATAGTTCACGCCAAACTCAGCCGGGATGAACAAACCGACAGAACAGATTGTTTGTGACTTGGGATTTTGGATTTCGAGAAGGCTTGGTGATCGCACTCATGGCCAACGACCTAAAGGCCAGCTCGGAACCGCCAAGGAGCAATAGAGTGACCAAAGTACAATATGGGCAACATGGTAGGCAAAGGGATGGTGTAGATCAACGATAGTGGGATTGATAAAAGTGTCAAGGAAGTTTTCAGCCTTGAAGTAAGTCCACTCAATTACAAAAATGTCCCAAAAACTGATTTTCTCATAAGTAAAGGGGCTCTGCCTTTAGGACTGTCATGACTCACACATAGGAAGAAGAATCAAGTGTAGAACACTTGAAGCAGTAGAGGTCAGCTCTAAAAGGATACTACTGTATGAGCCAAGCGCTCACGGAATGGCTTCCAGGAGCTGTTAGATGGTAATGTAGTCACCCTGGTCGACAGTGAAACCGTTGGATCTTTGTTTCTGGGATATCGCTTAAGCTGTCAAAGTCATTGTCTAAAAATTGAGACGACTGAGGAGGAAGAACGTGACGTCAAGATATGAGGCCTCGGCTAATTTTTTCCATGTCTCAGCAGTTGAGATGATGTTCTGCAACAGACCCCCAGACAGATTCCAATGGCTATACACAGATCCCGGCTCAAGAGGCAATGGACTAGGGAAAGTTCAATATCTTTGGCACTGTGTTAATGAGTCTAGCTGCCCACAGGAATCTTGACATAATTTCATCACGTAACCTTTGTAAGCACGTAGGAAATTGTCAGAAAAATAGATTGAAAGCCTATATTTGTCTCGATTACATGCCATCAAGACAACTCCAGACGTTACTTTGATCCTTCTATCCGTAAAAGGCTAGATGAGATCTAGGCAAGGTCTGGAGGCCTTCCCAGATCACAACATGGAAGGTGTGGGATACCCCTCAAATTAATTTCATACTCAAGCTTGGAAACTCAGAACAGAGCTTTCTGGGGGAATCTGAGTGCCCACATTCCCCCAGATTACCTTTAGGAAGTTATGCAACATTTGCATATAGTATGTGACCTTGATCTGTGATGGAGTGGATATCTATATATGGCGTAACCTCTGATATCTCTAACTGAAAAGGAAAATTGGTATCTAGGGAAGTCTCTTTACGGAGGCCAGCCGTCCCCCTATTTCTATAAATAAAAATTCCCTTGTGGGGACATGTCGCTTCCGGAAATTTCCTCATCGGGTAATTCCCTCAGATCAGTATCGAAATAGTTCACTGCATTTGTGGTATCTGGAGTGTCGTTTGAAGAACAAGGAGTGTTCACGACTGCACCATTCAAGCTCAAATACCGGTGGGCTAAATTTACACTTAAAGATGCCCTCCCTATTCTTTGAGTAACTCCGCAGCCACATCACTTCCCTTCACCTGTGGGTTGCTACTACACTGCTTCCAATCAATTTTGTCGGTAATATAATCCTTCAAAAAATGGTTCTGAATTAATGTCGATAATAAAGAAATTAACATTAATGCACTGTGCATTCTTGCATTGATATCTGCGACATCCACCAGACTCTACTGATGTGCACAAAGCGGCGGATGGATCATTTCCACGTACCGCTATTGATCTTAGTTGCTTGGGTCCTAGCTGATATCCAGTTGAAAAATCTCACTTCAGCAGTTCTGTCCATTATCACAAGATTGACCTCGTCTGAGGGTAAGAGTTTAATTCAAGTGAATCCTACTTGATTTGATCCGGCAACTGTATTTGAAGCACAAAAATGGGTTTTTGGGGCAGTCACCCGCAAGTACAGCATAGCATCGTGTAAAAAACGTTGTATGACCTCGAGTCAAATTTTGAAAGACATATCTAAAGGCATTTGAGAGCGAAGCACGATGTCATGAAAAAAATATGGGTGGTTGGTATAGGGGAGAGGTGGCTCGGGCGAGACTGACAGCTGGACGGGACATTTGCAGAAAGCTGACCTCTATCATGTAAATTTCCAACTCTACTTCAACTTAGAAAACTGTAGAAGACCTATCTACTTCACCACCAACATTCACACCTGATTCGGAATGATTTCGGCAGACCGGCCCTGTAGCTTGGGTGTAGTCAGTAGCGTACCAGTATGTATCTCACCCACCACGTCTTAGCACCTGTTGTGGTAGATAAATACAGAATTTCTCTCTCTCGCACTGGTGGCTGCTAGTTACATCATCATCCCTTCATACGTGGTTCTCCTATGCGTCCTCCATGTCTTGCTCAGTCCATCAGAAGACGATTGGCACGTAGAATATATTCATCTCTCGCAGCTCAAAGTGCACCTGCGTACGAGGAATGTGATGTTGCTATCGTCGGAGGTGGTCCCGTAGGCCTGGCTTTAGCAGGTGCACTCAGTATGCCATATGGACAACTAATGATATTGCGCAGCTGTGCTGACAAAAAAATTTGTAGACTCCTCAGACATTCTGCGTGAAAACTTGCGTATCGCTCTTATTGAAGCCAGTGACCTGGATCACATTCGCAATTGGGAACCAGTTCCCAATAAGTATTCGACTCGTGT
>Ga0153966_100515_pt1 | contig 13312 bp, 24 predicted proteins | sample TSFL050MetaG_FD_104738 | JGI IMG/M metagenome (GOLD analysis project Ga0153966, IMG submission 104738) | Attine ant fungus gardens microbial communities from Florida, USA - TSFL050 MetaG | ecosystem: Host-associated > Fungi > Mycelium > Unclassified | place: USA: Florida, Paynes | collected... | reverse complement strand
TCAGATCAAAAAATACCCACGATCAACAAAATTTATCCCGCCTCCTCATCCATCAGCTATGAGTCGAGGGGGTGGGCATTTTCGTGGAGGTGTGTCTTCGTTGTCATTCCAAATAACTTTTTGTTTACTTAATACTAAAAAGGCAGAGGTTTTCAACAACGTGATGTTGGCCCTCCAGATACAGTCTTAGGTACGTCTCTCTCTCTCAAGTCAAATTTAAACCCCTTTGTGGATTATCATTATTCTAGAACTAGGAACATTCGTCCATGCAGTAGAAGACGAAATGCTCTGTACATCAACCATGGCTAATAAAGTCCCCTACTTCAACGCCCCAATCTACCTACAAAATAAATCCGTCATCGGTAAAGTAGACGAGATCCTGGGACCTATCAATGAAGTGTATTTCTCGGTCAAGATGGGGGAAGGAATGGTCGCTACCAGTTTCAAAAAGGGAGACAAAGTGTATGTCGGTGGTGATAAACTCTTGCCGATCGAACGGTTTTTACCCAAACCCAAAGTCGAAGGTGGTATGTTGTTATTTTTTTTCAATCGTTTCTTGATATTGACCTCGCTCTTTTTCTGTCTAAGGTGTTACAAGTATGCGGTTTGAAATCTTTATTATATGGTTCTTGCTTAATTTCTGTTTCTATAGAACGTGGTCGTGGACGGGGAGGCCCAGCAGGTGGGTTTCAGCGGGGCGGTGGCAGAGGCGGGCGAGGTGGGTTTCAGCGAGGCGGAGGCAGAGGTAGAGGACGGGGAGGTCCTCCAGGGAGAGGAGCGCGAGGAGGATTTGGAGGTAACAGAGGAGGTGGAGGTGGATTCCGTGGTAGTGGGAATCGTGGTCGTGGTGGCTTTAGAGGTTCATGATATACCTTGTTCAACTGTTCAAGTCTTGTTGTGTACGTATTTAATCCTTTCCAAACCTCATTCTACTTGCATAGCACACATCGTTATGAGCTAAACATGGGTGACTTTACGTCGGGTCGTGCTTTACACTCTGGTATCAATGTATCTTTTCCTGGAACAGATGAAGAGTGTTTTCATTTCACTCTTTTGTGGGCTTTCTCCAAGACACAAAGATCTCTGGTTGGATTGCGGACGAAATTAATACGGGGACGGTGGAGGCGACATCTAGTACGCAAGTCCCATCGAACTCTTGGGCTACCCTCCACAAAGGAAAAAGGCGGGCAACTCCGGAGTTGTTTTAATATAGTGAAATAGCGGTTTATCTGTTCTTGCTTTTTTATTAGTGCTTTAGTCGTAACGGTCCCATTTCTAATTCAAATACCTGGTGTATAGATAATATGCGCAAAATTTTTCCTCTACCGAATTTTTACAGGACTTGTCAAGAATTCGATCTCTTTCGCATATATATCTCAGGATGATAACACGAATCTAGGTGAGTCGACTGATTATTAAACATTCTTATTAGGGAGAGTATAAAAATACTGTTACCTATTGTGTAGTGGTACAAGCAGATTTTGACTCTCCTTCCCGCTACTTCAGATTGAACTTATTAGGTACACAGCAGCAGAATTGTTTTGGATTATCTACAGTCATCCGGAATCGGGAGAAGATAATATGGAGAATGACTGTACAGTCTCTTTGTATCATGAACAGTTGTTGATCGAAGACAGAAGAACCAAGCGACGTCGAATTGATGCTTCGCAATGGCTCTAGGAGATCCGGAAACCCAATATTATTTTTCCGCTTTAGACCGACGGAGAGATAGCCATTGGCGCCTCTTGGTAGATGCCTTATAAGGTTTTCCGAGCGCATTCTCAAATACGTTGGAGATGGAGGTCAGAGAGATTCCCAAGTATGGCTTAAACTTTGCCTCGAATTGGTCATAGCTCACCACACCATCCATACCTTCGGAGATCCAATCCACCACACTACCATTCTCAATCAATGGATCCAAGCTTCCTATCATGGGCCTTCAGAAGACCATGGACTCCCGTGATATTGACGACCAGGCTCTCAGGAGTAAAATTCTCGAAGTGGTATGTACTGGTTCTGTTCCCATTTCTGCCGTAGTATGGTTTAGTTAGTAGATTTTTGTTCAAACGGTATAATTTAGTAGGCATTAAAAGCCCTCGGGAGTATACAGCTGGAAATTCCGATTGTAAGTTCCAGAAGCAATCATGGCACCATCGCTTGAGATATCAACCGACATGACTTTACCCGCGTCAGTTGTAAGTGTGCGTAACAACTGCCAATCATCCGCACTCCAAATCTTGACAAGTCCATCATAACCTGCACTGGTGAAGAATAATCCAGAGCGATACCGCCATTCTTCTTCTGTGTACCCCTTTGTTGAGTCTGAATCTTGATCTTTAGGCTCTTCGGAATTAAGTGTATCGCGGGGTCCCAGTTCTTCCTCAACACCGTTCATCTCGGTGTCTTCGTCAGTTGTGGCTGAAGTAAGGGGTTTATAGAAGAGGTCATTGGCATGGAAGAATCGGATATCGGAGACATTTGAGAGATGGGCGGGTATGGTGTAGAGTGCTTTCAGAGATCGTATGTCCCAGAGTCGGATTGTATCATCACCAGAGCCCGTAGCAACTTGATATCTAATTTGTGGAATGATTGAACTGGCACGACGTAGTGTTAAATTGTACTAACCCGTTTGGTGAGAATGCAATTGAATAAATTCCTTGAACATGACCATCAAGTACCATGGCCGTTCTTCCTGTCCGCAAATCCCATACACGGCCAATAGCATCCAGACCACTTGAAAGAAGTCAATTTACTATAGGACTGTCAAATAAGCACTCCGTACCCGGACACAATCAGAGCACCATCATGCTGAAATTCTATGGTGAAAACCTCCTTTGAGTGTCCTTCCTGCAGCAACAGTTCTTTCGAAGAATTTATATCCCACAGACGCCAAGTAGTGTCGAAACTAGCACTGGCAGCATAGTTACCAGATGGGTGAAAGGCAACACGGCCAATACGATCTTTGTGACCTTTGAGGACCGAAAGAGGCTGGTCGCTGAGGAAGCCATGAATCGACAAATCACTTCTTGGGACACCTCAACTTGCCTGTTCATGGACCACAAATTTACATTCCCTTCGACAGCACCACTTGCAAGGTTAACAGTATCGGGGCTTTGGGTAAGGGTAGCCTGAGGGTGCCACGCTACACCACTGACTTTTTCGCTATGACCTGACAACATACTTACGATCATATGGATTTCCTGAAGGGATTATCTTACCTCTCAGAACACGAATTTCCGTGCACGCCGGTACGTTCCATAATTTCACGGTTCCCGACCAACTTCCTGTGGCAAGGATTTCATTATTTGGAGCGAACCGTACTTGTGCAATGGGCCGTTCATCGCCAATCTGCGAGCCTAGATTGGAAAATTTCTACAAGACTACATTATAAACGAAGTCTGGGTTGATACTAGTGGCCACCCACCTTGACCTCGTTGAACACCTTTTTCCGGATGTCGACAATCCTGCCCAAGTCCATTCTGCTGTCGAGACGCTGCTGAGCGACACGTTTCTGAGCTCTGTCAAGGAAAACAAACAAGATACAATTGTAAGCACCTTTTCTGTCTAAGACCTGATGAATCCAACCTGGGCAGCGAAAACTCTGCTATCCGCCGACGGGTTTCCAGCAATTCAAGAGATCCTGGTGTATAAAATTCCTCTTCCTAAAGTGACCATGATTGGAAGTAATGTATCGAGATAAACGGGGAGCCAACATTATCGCTTGCTTCAGAAGACTCTGATTCGACTGGGATGGCATCTTCCCCGCGCGCTGCGTTGATTTGAGATAGAACATATCTGAGACGGTCTCGACGATCAGCAGCCTTGAATTATGTTGAGAAGACATAAGAGGCAACGAGATTGGGACGAACACGCTCGCCGAAGAGGGTTATGGGTTCTCCAATTTCTCTCAACCGTGCTCTGACGCGATTGTCGTCCGTCGGAACAGCCAAAGCACGGGCTTTCTTTTTTCGTTCGAGCTCATCGAGAATGACTTTGTTCTCAAGCCGGGCACGCTCGGAACCTAGATAGTCACCATCGTCCATAAGCGTGTCAAGGGTGAGTTCAGGCATTGGGGTTTTGTATAGCAAGGTTCGAAAATAGAGAAGTAAGGTCACGAGATTACACATGCCGCATTTTCGTCCCTGCATCAACAACCATGCAACATGTATATAATAACCATCTGAACTTGTCACACAACCTCAGCAGCAAAAAGACGCAGGCCATGGAACAGCCCGCCAATTACCGAGCCGATGATTGTACGTTTGAGAATGAGTTGTCGCGCCGTTCTAATGTCATTCCCTAGATGTCTACTTTAACCGGTCAACGCACCAACTCAGCAATGATGCTGTGGCCCGCTCAACGGCTGCCAAGCTGAAGCTGGAATCTTTCTACAAGGTCGCTGTGGATTCGGCGATCGAGAGGAATGCACGGTGTGTTGCGTTAGTATGTGTATCGTTGGTGCGCGGACTTATGGTCGACTGCAGGCGGATAGAACTAGAGACGAAGCTTGTGCAGCTTCATACCCCGGAAGCCAAAGACCGTGAAATCCGTAAATATACAAAGTCTGAGTCACAGCAACTACGTCTCAGAAGAACAAAAATCAAACTGTCCGATTTCCGTACAGTCAAGGTCATTGGCAAGGGTGCCTTTGGGGAGGTCAGAAAATCTGAATTAAATATTTGTGCAGGGGAATATTGATATACATGTATCACAGGTTCGTTTGGTGCAAAAGGTTGACACGGGAAAAGTATATGCCATGAAGAGCTTGCAGAAGGCGGAAATGTTGAAACGAGATCAGGTGGGTGATGGTCCTCCTTCTAGGAACCCTCTCACCCCTCGTTTCAGCTTGCGCATGTTCGCGCTGAACGGGATGTTCTTGCAGAGTCTACTTCTCCCTGGGTGGTTCAGCTCTTCTATTCATTTCAGGACCCTCTATACCTTTACCTGATCATGGAGTTCCTGCCCGGCGGCGATCTGATGACAATGTTGATGAAGTATGATGTATTCTCGGAAGACGTTACAAGGTTTTATATGGCTGAATGTATCCTTGCCATTGAGGCTGTACATAACCTTGGTTATATCCATCGGTGAATCGAGCTTTCGGCTTGTTATTTTCACTTCTCATTCATTTTCATAGTGACATCAAGCCGGACAACGTTCTCATTGATAGAAACGGTCATCTAAAGCTTTCCGACTTCGGCCTGTCGACAGGCCTACACAAGGCATCTGATCCAGAGTACTACAAACGATATATCGAACAAGAAAAAGGGAGGGATGCGCAGCGCAACAGTGTACAAGTTAATCCAATCAACCTTACAATGAGTCGAGAACAGATCGCAACTTGGAAAGCTAACCGAAGAAAACTTGTCAGTCTCCGTTATGGCTCCGAAGAATCACTGACACCCGGTTTCAGGCTTACTCGACTGTTGGAACCCCTGATTATGTACGAGCCCCTTTGCCATGAGACTGGTCGTTGCTAAGGCATTTGCTATTTCTATCAGATCGCACCCGAAGTCTTCATGATGAAGGGGTATGGTAAAGAGTGCGATTGGTGGTCGTTAGGCGCAATCTTTTTCGAGTGTCTAGTTGGGTATGCGCCCTTCTGCTCTGATAACCCAGGGGACACGTATAAGAAGATCATCGACTGGCCCACCTACCTTTACTTTCCCGAAGAGGTATACATCTCGAGGGAAGGCGAAGAACTGATTCGAAGGTGCGCCTTTACTACCCTTCTGGACTTGAATTGACCCGCATCCCATATCAGTATGATGACTTGGGCCGAGTCTCGTCTAAACGTCAATCAAATCAAGGCTCATCCTTTCTTCTATGGTGCCGACTGGACTACTCTTCGCCAGATTGAACCTCCATTCATTCCTCGGCTTCAGTCTATCACGGACACTTCATATTTCCCAACGGATGATCTCGGCAACATGCCTGACCATCTTGAGAAGGTGGAAGGTATTGGTGCTGAAAAAGACTTGGCATTTTTGGGGTATGTTCATTGTCCAAGTCACCGAGATTCATTTATTTATAGCGCCCTCTCTTCCAGCTTTACTTTCAAGCGTTTTACTGGAGGTGTTCATCCTTCCGGCTGAGTGCTTGTCCCTTGCGCCCAGCATAAAGGGTGATCATAATTTTCATAATTCTATCTCTGGAGCTACTCGAGGATATCTGAATTTTTTTTACGGATCCCCATTCCTGTACTCTTACAGCTATCGCACTAATTATAAATTTTGAATTCGGAAACCAATATTTTACCGTAAAACGGAGAGTATCCGGACTGCGGCGGACCGGAGGAAAGCAAGAGGCAAAAGGCCGTGTGATCATGTTTTCGGCTGGGCGGACAAAACATCCTCCTGATAACGGAAGATAAAAGCGGCAATCATGCACTCTACGTCCCACTTCCTGACAACTATCGCAGACTCTCTAGGTTCTTGCTGACGTTTTAATTCTTCGTATTTGGGAACGAATATCTCGAAATGGCCGCAGTTGCTGTCGAAGTGGGCAATGCTCAGATCTATAACCCTCGCAAGACTCTTGAACACCCTGATTTCAGGATTTTGCAGCAAGGAGAGAAACCCAGGCCCGAAGCCAATATTGCGGCTTTCTACAACCCTCAACATGAGATTCACCTTGTGGAAAAGCCCAGGCCCAAGCCTGGACCTGGACAAGTTCTGTTGCATGTGCGTGCTACGGGAATTTGCGGGTGCGTCTTCTTCATGATTAACGACAATAACTGTGTGTCGATGAATTCAAAGGAGTGACGTACATTTCTGGAAACATGGACGTATTGGCGACTCTATGGTTGTTTCTGATGAGGCGAGTGATGGTTTTCAAGGTAATTGCGGCTGATGGGAGCTTGCTTGACAGTGTGGTTCTGGACATGAAAGTGCGGGTGAGGTGGTTGAAGTTGGCGAAGGCGTTACTCAGTGGAAGAAGGGTACGCTGGTCATACCTAACTCTTCATTCTACGGACTCAGATCTTCGGCAGGGGACCGAGTGGCTATTGAGGCTGGAGTTCCATGTTCTCAACCCTCCTGTGATGGTTGTAGGACAGGGAGATATAATGGCTGTCCCGATGTTGTCTTCTTTTCCACCCCACCCTTCCATGGTTCATTGTTTCTATTCCACGAAATTAAAAAATCCGTTGATTGACGAGGATTCGTGATTTTTAGGTACTTTGACAAGGTGGCATTTGCACCCCGCACAATGGCTTCATCGTCTTCCCGATAATGTCTCCTTCGAAGAAGGCTCCCTTTGTGAGCCTTTGGCAGTTGCTCTGGCGGGTATCGAGCGCTCTGGCCTCCGCCTTGGTGATTCTGTTCTCATCTGGTATATCCACCATCTTCATTCCGTAAAATGTATTATTCACGCCCATTGGTATCCTTGAAGTGGTGCTGGACCCATTGGTTTAGTCTCTCTTCTATCAGCCCGCGCAGCAGGCGCTGAACCCATCGTCATCACTGATCTCTTCCAATCTCGTCTTGACTTTGCCAAAAAGCTAGTACCAGGCGTACGCACAGTGCTGATTAAGAGAGGTATAACACCAAAGGAGTCGGCAGAAGAGATTAAACAGGCTGCAAATGGTCCAGTCAAAGTGACATTGGAATGTACAGGTGTGGAGAGCAGTGTCCACACAGCTGCCAACGTACGTATATCATCTTTCGCCATCCCTCATTGATGACGTACTTCTTGAATTAGGCAACACAATTTGGTGGGCAGGTATTTATCATTGGTGTTGGGAAGAACGAACAAGTGGTATGTCACCAAGACGAAAAAGATCTACTTCAATCTCACGATATTTCTTTTTTCTCTCCAGTTCCCATTCATGCATTTCAGCGCCAACGAAATCGACGTCAAGTTCCAATATCGTTATGCTAACCAGTATCCGAAAGCTATCCGTCTTGTTTCAAGTGGGCTCATCAATGTCAAACCTCTTGTCACTCATCGCTTCAAGTTGGAAGACGCTGTCGATGCCTTCCAAGTGGCTGCTGATCCAACTCAAGGTGCAGTCAAAGTTCAGATTCAAGATTAAAAAGAAACTGGAAGACGCTCCATTTTTAACATACTTAAACTTGAGTGTCATAAAATCTGCAATAAACTTGTGCTACCATAATAAGAAAACAAGGATCCGCATATGCATATGTATGATTATTATTACAGTACATATTCTGAAAATCCTTCTTCGTCTTAGTAAAAAGATCATACAAAGAAAAACAAGGCACATTCACGAATCAAAAATCGTGGCCGGAAATGTCTTCCAGGGGAAGAGAATAACAATAATGACTGCAACATCATCATCAGAATAAATTCGAGGGATAATCCCACAACTCAACCCCAGCGACGGCTGGGGCTGTTATTCCCATCATCATGCCTTGGTCGTCTGGGCCACCCAGAGTCAACAGGACGTGGGGTAGCGTTCGCTCCGCCACCTCCACGATGTTTCCCACGTCCTCGTTGATGCCGATCCCTACCACCACGCCAACCACTACGCTCTCCTCTTTCACGATCACCACTTCTTCCGCCACCATGGAAATTAGGTGACGGACCATATGAATCCCTACGATCATTGTTAGATGCACTGTGATGAGGAGGTGGAGGTGGAGGTAGGGGTGGGGGTGGTGAAAATGAATGAGAGTGGGATGGTTGTCCATATATTGTACCTGGAGGAGGATAACTACCCGAAGGCTGAGAGGATGGAGGACCAGTTGGTACCGGAAAACCAGGCCAAGGGTGAGAAGGAAGTGAAGGCGGTCGATGAGGTTGGCCTAGCATTGGAGGAGGCGGAGCAGCAGCAGAAGGTCCGTTGTTACCCGGAATAGGCAAATTGATAGGAAAAGAAAGGTTGGTAGAGAGCGAACGAAGCAAATTTTGTACTTGATCATGTGTAAGCGGCGCTACTTCCGGTGCCATCGTCGGAGCAAATTGAGCCAAAAGACCAGGTTGAGACGGCGCACTGGAGTGAATAGATGGAGGAAGATTTTGTGAAGGCATAGGAACAGATGGAGGTTGAGATTTGGCGGATGCAAGATGTGGTGGTAGAGGAGGAATATTAGGCATAAGTGGAACTGGAATTGTGGGTGTTGCCGGTGTCAATATTGTGGGAGGTGCAGCACTTGTGGGTGTGCTAGTCGAGGCAGAGAGTGGTTCAGGAGGAGGATGGTTAAGCCTCCCTCTGTGCAAAATCCATATCCCAATCAAAAGATCCATTTTACGTGTCCCTGGAATCTTGAGCTCATCCAAAAGTTCAATATACTCCGGTAATGGCTCCTTTGCCCGCAAAGGAACAAGATACATTTCACGCCCAGGGCACGTATCTTTGGGGCGATGGCCCCAGGGAAAGATCAACCCGTGGCGGCTAAACGAATAGTAAAAAGAGGTTAATATCACACAGAAATAGAGTCGAAATGACGAGGCTCACTCCCTATCTTTCAAATACTCGATTAACGCAATGAAATCGCCCTTCATCTCCTCTGTCACAGGCAAGAACGCCACTGCAACCAACTCTTTATGTTGATTCAACCTAGTCTGCGTCAAAAAGTCTTCAGAGCTTTTCGTATTCACACGCCCATCAATCCTCAATTCGTCCGAAGGAAACAATGTCTGCCACCAAAGCGATTGAGATTCCAAAGATCGTCCGCCAACCTGTTTAGCGGACACTATTGTGGTTTGGGGCGCAGCCGTATCGAGTGGCATGAGAATCTGCATGTTATCACAAAAATCAATTGATATAAAAATGGACCATAAGAGTGTGAAACGTACTTTCCCCGTCCAGCACCGTTGGATTGATTCGAATGAGGTTTCGAGATCTTGGAATATATGGGATTCTGCTTCAGACGTAATCTTATCCGATACAGCTGAATTTGCCATGGTGCCCCCATTGCCAGCTGCTGTCTCGTGAGGTCCAGAACGGCCGACCACATCTTTCTCTTCTGCCAAAAACATGTCAAAATCGTCATCATTTGCCACTTCCATTGGTTCAGGTTCCTCTCTGCCGGTTCCCTGCAAGATAAATCTCTTGGTACCTGATGAGAAATCACTGACAGCACTTTCTCCTTCTTTACCTCCAGCGCGCGCAGTGATTCCTTTGTCAGGATCAAGCAACGTCGAAGGTCCTCGTTGTTGGTGCGAAACAGGCGGTGACTTCGGTGCCTGCGAGATATCACTCTCATCCTTGGGTACACTCTGCCAAAGTGAATTCAGATCAAATGACAATCCACGAGGTCGGGGGTTCGAGAACGGTGATACAGCAGAAGGCCTAGAACTCATTGGTATTGTAGTCAAGTGTGCCGATCCGGACATGGCATGATGTACCCCAGGAGGTTTATCAAAAATACTCCCATTGGGTTCGATAGGTTGTCCCAAAGGAGGAAGAACGATACCAGAGGACGTATTATCTGTCGCCGTAGTTGTCGCGTTGACATCGCCAGAAGATTCTAGGGTGCTAGCATCTCCAATACCTGCGACATTACTAATCGTAGAAACATTACTAACGTCCATGCTGTCCTCGTCTATGTTGATCAAATCCGCGAGATTCAACTCGGGTTCCGGAACAGTAGCCATAACCACGTCTGACATCGTGTGCGCAAAAAGCGGTCGGATAGACGAGCCGAGTATATCATCAGTTGGACCTACAATGTCGTGTTGCTGTAGTACGTGCGCAGGCACAGGGGGTGGTGCCCCCCAAGTTTGTTGATCAACCGTGATGGGACTATGACTTGATACCATGGGTGATTCAGGCGGTGCACTAAGAGTACGTTGTTTTTGTTGCTGCTTCTCAACAGCTCTCAACCTCTCCTTACGTTCTCTTTCTCTCCTCTCTTCTTCTTCTTGTTCTCTCTCTCTCTGCCCCTCAGTCTCTCTTGCTCTCGCGAGATCGCCGTTAACGTCCTCGATGTCTTGTAAACCTTTATGAGTAATTTTCGCTCTGGGAACAATAGGTTTTTGTAGGATGGTTTGTTCGAGCGATTCTTTCTCTGCAATTTTGATGTTTTGTTTTGTTTCTTCATCCGCTAGATCAGTAGAGGACATGCGAGAGATTTCCTGCGGGGTGATTGTGCACATGACGATCCGCTGATGAATGGCAATTCTATCGGTTTTGCTCAGGTTGAATTGAAGCGTTCGAAACCGATCCCTGTTTGATAGAAGTTGAAGAAATAGATAAAGAAAGAAAGAAATGACGTACTTATACTTGGCACCAGCGATATCGCCTTCTGAATAATTATCGAACACACACCGCTCCAATTCTGCAGCAAAATTTTTACTATCTTCAATCAGACTCTCCTTCTCCTCTTCGGTCAACTCTTCCAACTTCTTCATCACGATCTCCGAACTCGGAAATTGAGCTTGATCTTCGAATTTCACGTCTCTGGTTTCACCACTTTGACCAGCAACAGACCGTGTATACGGATATCTCAAAAATACTTCCTTGAACACATCTTCGAACTTGCCTAGACAATACTTCCTCACAAGATCGATTGTCACTCCACCTCCGCCAGTGTCTGACCTTTTACGTTTTGGAGGGGGGGCTAAAGTCTCTTTCTCAACTATACTAGCTTTCCTTTTCAACCTTGATAATGTTTTGCTGGAGGTTGAAGTCACTGGTGTAGTAGCACCAGCTAAGGCTGGAGACATGGGTGTTTGTGATCGTGGCGATGAGAATTTATGAAGTTTGTCGGGTAGTCGAACTCGTCTTGATGTCTGTGTTGTTTCTTGAGAGCTGGAGCTGGAGCCCAATGAGGAGATGCGGCGGAGACGACGCTAGTTAGGTAACAGTCAGAACAAGAAGTAATATTGAAGCAACTAAGTCTGATACCTTTCCTTTCGTTTTGGAGGAGTTTTTTGTCTCCTCATCCTCAGCGATATAATCGTCTGCGCTGTCTGCGTCATCCGAATCATCTGAAGGCGTTGGTCGACGTGACTGAGGCGGGAGAGACACAATCACGCTAAGTTTCTTCGGCCTTTGTTTCGCAGTATGAGTGACACTGGTAGTTTTTGAGACAGCTGTATTCTCTTCTTCAGACCCACAGTCCTCCAAGGCATCTATACCCTCCCAAACCACTATAACAAAAGAATTTTGTTAGTCACTTCTTCTCCACATTTGAATAAGAAAAAAGCGGCGACGTATGGGTATGAGTACGACAAAAATTCTTTTCGTTATCGAGGTGTGCTAGTATAGCACGCTTGGCCGATGCGCGTTAGATAAACCACTCAAAATAAACGAGGATCACTTCAATACTCAAGGTGGCAGACACAACCGAGAGCAAGTAACGCGAGAAAATGAATGTGGATTCATCAGCCCGCTAGACACGTATCAACGCTTGTAGGCCCACAATACACTATTGAGGGTTTCAAAGAACCACATGCTTCACATAGCTCAGATTGACGATGCGGATGCAAGACAAATGAGGGGAGGGATTATGTGTCCCATCCAAGATGCCAGCTCCCATCGACAACACTGACAGGATACCCAAAATATCATATGTGTATGTGGGAACAGACGAAGAAAAAGAGGTGATCCAAACGGCCAAAGTTACTCAGGTCACGAGAAACCCAAAATTTTTCTGATTTTTTGACGAAATTGCTTTTTCTTTCTGGCGTACTGGACATACGGAATACCACAAGGGGAGTGTGTCAGAGGCTTTGGTGTACTCACTAGCTGTTCTGCGGCCGGTGGATTGGGAACAGAGAGAACATATATATACATCTATTCGGTTAAGTTGGTGATTGACGACCACAAGAAAGACATGACTCACTTATTTCCTCTGCCTCACGTTCGCTCAAATCAACACAAATGAAGTGGTACCTAAATTATAAGGGTTGAGTCAAAATACAGGGTTGGGGTTGAACCAAGGACCACGCGACACGAATTACGCACCATAGTTTGCATTCGGCACATCGAATCATGGGCGAACCGTCGTCCCCTCGATGGCATGTACAATATGCAATGTTCGCTTTTAGGATAGTTTTCGATTTCGCGCTCGATTGTTTCTTAGTGGTGGTCGACCTGGTTATTGTCGTATTGTGGGCCATTTTTAAATTTTCTTTTGCTGTGTATGGTTCAGCAACAACAATTTGCTGTTGCTTAATGGGAGAAATCGTTGCAGTAGAGTCTTGTTTACCCTTGACCGAAGAAGGCTTTGAGGTTGGTTTGGATGATGCTGCATAGGAAGGAGTGGTGGATGGGGCAATAGGTGAGGCAGTGGCTGCAGCCGCAGCCATGGCGGCTCTTGTGCGTGCACGGGTACTCATCTGGCGCAGGTTGAGGGAAAAAGGCAAGTCGTTATCTTGGCTGAGAAAAGAAAATCACACG
>Ga0153966_100506_pt1 | contig 13730 bp, 20 predicted proteins | sample TSFL050MetaG_FD_104738 | JGI IMG/M metagenome (GOLD analysis project Ga0153966, IMG submission 104738) | Attine ant fungus gardens microbial communities from Florida, USA - TSFL050 MetaG | ecosystem: Host-associated > Fungi > Mycelium > Unclassified | place: USA: Florida, Paynes | collected... | reverse complement strand
GGGCCACAGGCTTAAGTGGACTGACTGGGAAGTTTAGACCCCAGAGGTGGATGGTTAGGACCAAACTCAGGTACTAGCCCAGACCAGACCTTACAATTGAGTGGGCTTTGTAGAATACTTGTACCCTTTTTCGTCATAACAACTTTGTGCTACTGGTCCATTGTGATCAGTCTATGCAGAAGAATAGTAGTCACTCCTTAAGAGGCTACTTAGAGTAGGGATCTTCTCTGTGAAGTGATAGTCTACCCTAGTATTAGGGCAGTAGTCAGTATGGCAGTAGGCACCTAGCTGGGTGAAGATAGTACGCCCCAGCAGACATAAAAGTGAGATAGGTGAAGAACATAACGAGTCCCTCAAAACAACAATACAAATCTTTTACACCAACCTGTCCAGAACATAACACAATATCTCTGGAACAATACAACAAACTCATGAGCAACATGCTCAATGAAAGGCGCACCCTCGCCAAATTAAGGGCAGAATTAGAAGGCAGAGAAGGAAGACTCTGCAGGAAGTGTGGTGGTTTTGGACATCTTGCCTAGAAGTGCAGGAAGGAAAGAAAACAAAAGAAGAAGACAGTGAGGGGTAATAGGTTCGAACCCTTGAGAAGCAGAGTAATGCAGTGTGGAGTGCAAGAAGTGAGGAGACAAGAAAAGGTGGAAGAAGCGGTAAAGTGCTTTGCATGCGGAGGAGAAGGTCACAAGAAGTGGGAGTGTCCTAGGAAGAGAAAAGGTAGAAGGAAGGAAGCGGCACCTCAACGGGAGGTCTGGGAGAAAGTGAAGTTACACTCGTGTGCCAAAGGACTACCCCCAAGGGGAGCCCGAATGAGCATGGAGGGGTGGACGACGCAGAGAGAGGTGGTAACCTTTGTAGAGTGTCGAGGATGTGACTACAAGGGTACCAAAACTCAGGAGAACCAGGGACAAGGGTTCTTGAGTAAAAGGCAACTATTACATATGTGGTGTGAAAGTTGCAAGGAGGCAAAAGAGTGGAGGGAGAGAGAAGCGCAAAGTGGGAGAGCAGAAAGAGTGGTGTGTAGTGCATGCGATATAAGAGATGCGGTGAAAAGAGGAGTGGAAAGAAATAAGAAAGGGGAGACTTTCTGTCCGCCATGTAGGACAGGGAGGAAAACGCCATGGTGGAATTGGGGAGAGGAAGTAGAACGGACAGTGCCTAGGGCCCAGAAGGAGTGGGCTGGAATCACTGATCCGAAGAGAGTGGCAGGAACTGTCAATCAGAAGGCAGTGCAAAAGGAGGAAGCAAGAGAAGTGAGGCGAATGTTTAAGCCTCTAAGAGAAGTATGGATGAATGTGGGTATCGAAAGAGTAGATATGCATGAAGGGAGAATAGTGAGGGCTTTACTGGACAGTGGAGTAACGGGCCTATTCATGAGCAAAGGATTAGCCCAAAAGGGAGGATACAAGTTGATGAAGTTAGACCGACCCCTGCAGGTGAGAAATGTGGATGGCACGGGAAATAGTGGAGGTGCAATAATGCACGAAGTAGAAGTAAACATGTTCTACAAGGGACATGTAGAGAGAGTTCAAATGGATGTCTGTGAATTGGGGAAGACAAATATAATTTTGGGCATGCCATGGTTAGCAGCCCACAATCCAGAAATAGATTGGGAGAAAGGGGAAGTAAGAATGACGAGATGTCCACCACTATGTGGAAGGGTAGTAAGAATAAAGGGGAAGAAAAAGCTAAGGGAAGACGAGAAAAAAATGGTGAGGTGGGTAGTAGACGAAAAGGAAGATTGGGGAAGAGAGGAGGAAATAGAGGCGGATCATAGGAAGGTAGAGGAAATGATACCCAAAAGGTTCCATAAATGGTTGAAAGTGTTTGGAAAGGTGGAATCAGAAAGAATGCCGGTTAGAAAGACATGGGATCATGCGATAGACCTCAATAACGATTTCAAAGCAAGCAAAGCGAGAGTGTACCCTCTCTCTAGAAACGAAAAGGAAGAGGTACAAAAATTTGTCGATGAGCATTTAAAGAAGGGTGACATCAGACCTTCTAAATCGCCCCAGACATCACCAGTGTTCTTTGTGGGCAAGAAAGATGGGGGAAAACGCATGGTTATGGACTATAAGAGACTCAATAAGCAAACAGTTAAAAATAATTACCCTCTGCCATTAATTACAGACTTAGTAGATTCTATGGGCAACAAAAGAATATTTACTAAGATGGATCTCCGGTAGGGCTACAACAATGTGAGAATCAAAGAAGGAGATGAGTGGAAGGCAGCTTTCACTACGCATGTGGGGTCGTATGAACCGGTGGTGATGTTCTTTGGGATGACAAATTCACCTGCCATGTTCCAAGGCATGATGAATGAAATCCTGAGAGATATGATCAACGAAGGGAAGGTGGCGGCGTTTGTGGATGACGTGTTGATAGGAACGGAGACAGAAGAGGGGCATGATGAGCTAGTGGAGGAAGTATTAAAGTGCTTAGAAGAGAATGACCTCTATGTGAAACCAGAAAAGTGTGCTTGGAAGGTACAGAAAATAAACTTTCTGGGAGTAGTAATGGGTCAGGTGTCATGAATCGCCTTCTATCTCTAAGTCAATATTTATTTTATTTTATTTTTCTTTTCTTTTAATTATGTAATATAGTCGGATCAGTAAACAAGGACAAATAATTGGACATGTATAAGTAGTGTACACAATCTAGCGAGGACTCTAACGAGTTCTCTTTGTCAATCTCTGATAAAGAGAGAGTTAAGGGTTAGGGTTACGCAACCTCGATCCAAAGCCTTACATCAGGGAAGAATTGAGATGGAGGAAGATAAAGTGGCGGGAGTATTAAACTGGTCTGTACCCAAAACGGTCAGAGATGTTAGGAAGTTCTTGGACCTTGCAAATTACTATAGGCGATTTGTGAAAGATTTCGCAAAACTAGCTCGGCCATTGAATGACTTGACAAGAAATGGAAATGGGGGAATAAGCAGCAGAAAGCATTTGAGCAGTTGAAGATGGTCTTCACAAGTCGACCTTTACTAGCTGCACCTGATCTAGATAAGGAGTTTAGAGTTGAAGCAGACGCCTCCAACTTTACAATGGGAGGAGTGCTATCAATTAAGTGTGAAGATGGTAAATGGAGACTGGTAGCATATATCTCTAAATCGTTAAATGAAACCAAAAGAAATTATGAAATACATGATAAAGAGATGCTAGCCGTAATACGATGCTTGGAGGCATGGAGGCACTTCCTGGAGGGAGCAAAAAGTAAATTCGAAGTATGGATGGACCACAAAAATCTGGAGTATTTTATGAGCAACCAAAAATTAAATCGGCGACAAGCACGATGGGCTCTATACTTGTCTAGATTCGACTTCGTGTTGAAACACATTTCAGGAAGTAAGATGGGAAAGGCGGATGGATTGAGTAGGAGACCAGATTGGGAGATTGGAGTGGAAAAGGATAACGAGGAGCAGACGTTGGTAAAGAAGGAGTGGCTAGACATAAAAAGAATTAGAATAACAGAGGTGGTCATAGAAGGAGTGGACTTGATGGATAAAGTGAGAAAGTGTGAAGCAAGAGATGATGAAGTAGTAAAAGCAGTAGAGGAAATGAAACGAGCAGGGGTAAAGATGTTAAGAGATGAGGAGTGGCGTCAGGAAGATGGGTTGATGTTGAAGGAAGGGAAGGTGTACGTTCCCAAAGATGAAAAATTAAGGGCAGAAGTGATCAGGCTACACCATGACACGCCTGTAGGAGGACATGGAGGACAGTGGAAAACGGTGGAATTGGTGACGAGGAATTTCTGGTGGCCAGAGGTCACTAGGGAAGTGAAGCGATATGTAGAAGGGTGCAATGCCTGTCAACGAAATAAGAATCGAACACAACCACTGGCAGGAAAGTTAATGCCAAACTTGATTCCAGAGAAAGCTTGGTCGCACATTAGTGCAGACTTCATCACGAAGTTACCTTTAGCGCAGGGATACGATGCCATCTTAGTAGTAGTAGATAGGCTCACAAAAATGGGACATTTTATACCTACTACAGAAAGAACTAGCGCAGAAGAGTTGGCACGATTATTTAGAGATAATGTTTGGAAACTACATGGTCTACCAGATAGCATAATCTCGGACAGAGGACCACAGTTTGCAGCAGGCATTATGAAGGAGTTGAATTGTATGTTGGGGATTGAGACAAAATTGTCAACGGCGTTCCATCCACAAACAGACGGTCAAACGGAGAGAATGAATCAGGAGTTAGAACAATATCTCTGAATGTTCATAGATCACCGACAGGAACAATGGCCAGAATGGTTGGGCACGGCTAAATTTGCCTACAATAACAAGGTGCATACTGGAACCAAAGTGTCGCCCTTTAAGGCAAACAATGGACAAGATCCGAGGATGGGATTCAAGATGAGGAAAAGGGGTAAATACGAAGGAGCAGAAAAGTTTGCAGAAAGAATGAAGAATGTACAGGAGGAAGCAAAGGCGGCGTTACAAAAGGCGCAAGAAGATATGAAGCAATATGCAGATAGGGAGAGAGGAGAGGTGGAGGAATACCAAGTCGGCGACTTAGTACTACTCAGCACTAAAGATCTAAAGTACCAGATGGTCGGGAGACGAATGGAGAAACTCACAGAATGCTTTGTGGGACCTTACAAAGTGAAAGCAATCATTTCTAGCAATGCAATAGAATTGGACCTGCCTAGTACAGTGAGAATACATCCAGTAGTCAACGTTAGTTGAGTACAGAGGTACAAGTCGCAAGTAGAAGGACAGAGGAAAAAAACACCACAACCAGTGGTAATTGAGGGAGAAGAAGAGTAGGAAGTGGAGAAAATCATGAACAAAAGAAAGGTGCGAGGAAAGGAGAAATATTTGGTACGATGGAAGGGATGCATGGCAGAAGAAGACACATGGGAGAGTAGAGAAAATCTGAGGAATGCGATGGAGCTAGTTGAAGAATTCGAGAAAGAATATTGCAAGGAGGAAGAGAAAGAAGTCAGATGGCAAGAGGCTGAAGAAAAGGAAATATTCAACAGAGAGTTACCAGGAAGGTACACGGCAAAATTACTCTATGGATGGGGAAACAAGAAATACGATAGGGAATATTAGAAATAAATGGAGGAAAACTGGAGGCGGTAGAAAAGAAATCCGTTCTCTAGGTATAGTAGGAATCCATTCTTAAAAAAGATGGAAGAAAGGGAAGAATATAAAGGAGAGAAAATAGAAGAATGGGACAAAGAAATGGACGAGGAAGATTGACGGAGGCTTGAAGAAGATAGAAAGTACTTAGAGGAGCTGGGAGATGAAAATCAGGATATGAGAGACCTAAGAGACCCATACAATGAATTATGAAGAAGTCCTCGGGACGAGGACCCTTGAGAGGGGGGTGGTGTCATGAATCGCTTTCTATCTCTAAGTTAATATTTATTTTCTTTTTCTTTTTCTTTTCTTTTAATTATGTAATATAGTTGGATCAGTAAACAAGGACAAATAATCGGACATGTATAAGTAGTGTACACAATCCAGCAAGGACTCTAACGAGTTCTCTTTGTCAATCTCCGATAAAGAGAGGGTTAAAGGTTAGGGTTACTCAACCTCAATCCCAGAAGCCTTACAGGAATCTGTAATAAAACAGCAGGCAAGCTAGGGGATCAGTGTCATGCCAGACAATAAATTTTGGCAATATAAGTGACATTTGGAACCTAATAATCATAATAAACGGCTCTTGAGAGAGAATTGGCTTCCCAGATATAACTACTAGAAGTCCGGTTGTGTACTCAAGAACACTATTCAAGTAGCAGAGTAGTGGCTGCAATCACTACTATTAGTACCTCATAACGCTTTCCAGATGGTCTCATATCATATCTATAAGATAGACTCCCCCCTAGAAGTGCTCTCGAGAGCAAACTTGACCTTAGAAGCATTTCTCTTGATAATAATGTCATCCGATAACTGACCCCTAGTTTATAATAGGAACACCATTAGAGGTCGTGCATCAGTCCTGATCAGCAGTTCAAATATAGAGGTTGGACCAATGTCCAAAGTACTTCTCGAGCACTCTGGAACCCTTAGAACAGGCTCAAGGTTGGCTGATGAGATAAAGAAAATTAGTAGAAAACAGATAGGGAGTACAGAGAGCAGTTGTTACATGATTGGATGCAGACTCGACTCATTCTACCTGTCTTTTTGAGTAATCTGGAGGATTTCTTTCTTATCTTGGTTGTTGCATTCTGGGCTTTGTAATACTAATATAATACTCTAGTAGCAAGAAGAGGAAAAAGAAGAACCTCCATCTTTGCTCTTTATTGTTTTAGAGCTGAAACTCGACTTAAATGATTAAGAGCTCTTTTTCTGTCTTTCTCTTTGATAAAACTTTATAAAACTTCCCTCAAGGGATATCCACTCTAAAGAAGGACTTAGGCATTTGCTTGGACTAGAAGCTGAACTGCTCGCTATGTGTTTTTGGAGTAAGTTGCTAACTGTACAGTCAGTTGAAAGCAAGCTTGCACGAGGACAATGTGAGATCTAGGTAGGACTGCTGTATCGACAGTGAGCCAGTCTACTAGACTAGTACCTTGGACGGTAGTGCTACGGTGTGAGAGGAACACACATCTTTGAGATCTGACCAGTGAGAGTACTTTTGAGTGGAAACTAAAAACATTTCCTTTATTCTAGTGTCTAATAACAAACTTTTACTATCTTGTGAGCCCCTCCCTTTTATATTTGATTACCTCCCCAGTGTCTACTCGATTGCACACAATTGTAGAACGACTTAGAGATTTTGATCCTCTGACTCAGTAGTACCTACTTTTGTAAGGACAGTAAAACACATTTATATTTTTATCCAAAATCCTATTCCCCCCCTACAATTAAAGTCTATACACACACACCTATTCTCAAATCCCCACCTTTACGACCACCTCATCATCGGCGGTAGCAGAATATTTTATTTCTTTTTCATTTTCATTTATTATGTAATAGTATAAAGTGTGTGGGACACTATGACTCAAAAGGAATCCATGAGATAATTTGAATAGACAAATACTAGTAAACACAGATTTGTGTATAAGTAGCTAGGCCAATTAGCAAGAACTCTAATGAGTTCTCTTTGTCAACTCTGACTTAGAGTGTGAGTTAAGATTATCTCAATCAACACTCACTACAGAATTGAGTTTAGCATTAATTTTCCTGCTGGTGATTGCATTTGATTCTTGTTGTGTTGGCAGGCATCACATCTCTCCACATAATACTTTACTTCCCTAGTGATTTCTGGCCACCAGAAATTTCTTGTCACTAACTTCACTGTTTTCCATTGTCCTTTATGTCCTCTTACAGGCATATCATGGTATAGCCTGATCACTTCCACTCTTAATTTCTCGTCCTTGGGAACATATACTTTCTCTTTTTTCAACATCAAACTGTCCTTTTAATACCATTCTTTATCTCTTAGCATTTTCACTCCTACTCATTTTATCTCCTCTACTGTCTTTATTACTTTGTCATCTCTCACCTCACACTTCCTTACTTTATCTAACAGATCTACTCCTTCTATAATTACTTCTGCCACTCTCACTTTTTTCACCTCCAACTATTCCTTTTTCACCAACATTTGCTCTTTGTTGTCTTTCTTCACTCTAACTTTCCAATCCGGCCTCCTATTCAGTCTATATGCCTTGCCCATTTTGCTTCCTGCAATGTGTTTCAACACAAAGTTGAACCTGGACAGGTATAGAGCCTATCACATTTGTCTGTAATTCAGCTTTTGGTTGCTTATAAAATATTCCAGGTTTTTGTGATCTGTATTTACTCCTTGCTCCTTTCAGGAAGTGTCTCTATGCCTCCAGACATCGTATTACAGCCAACATCTCTTTATTGTGTATTTCATAATTCCATTCAGTTTCATTCAACAACTTAGAAATATATACTACCAGTCTCTATTTGCTATCTTTGCATTTAATAGACAGTACTTCTTCCATTACAAAGTTAGAGGTGTCAGCCTCCACTCTGAGCTCCCTGTTCAGCTCAAGTGCCACTAGTAAGGGTCTACTTGTAAAGACCTGCTTAAGCTGTTTAAACGCTGTCTGTTGGTCTACTCCCCAGTTCTATTTCTCTGTCACAAACTTCATTCAGCCATAACTCCACGGATACTTGCACAATTCCCACGGTCTAAGATGCGTCTGAAAGCCCTCATAAAGACCTTTCAAACGATGCCCAAAATGTGTCAAAGCAATCAGTACTCATCGAGATATCAGTTAATTAGTACCAGATACTGATTGGCAGATATCTCAGGAACTGCTGAATGCGGACATTTGCTTCCATATGCACATGAAAGCTCTCCTCAATACACTTCTGATGACTATAAATAGACCTTAGGGCAATAAGATTCTGTGGAGATACAAGGACCTCAAGGTTTGGTATGACACTGATCTATTACTCATAGATGTATATCAATCCTTAAACACAAACAAGGACAGCTCCTTTTATGGTTAAGTTATTGCTATTCTGGACACAAAAGAACTACCATATGTAGAACAATAGGCAGTAGAACATGTGATGCTCTGTCCAGGTACACAGACCATCTATTCATATATATAAGGCTTCCTAGTCTGAGGATTAGACCTTAGACTTAACAACATCTTTCGTTGCTTAAACTATCTTACTTGAGAATCATCAAATCATCAATCACAAATCTAGTAAGTGACCATTTGTGATATTCTCCTTCTTCTTTATTAGATTGTTCAAGGATTGAGCCAACTTTGCGAAATCTTTCATGAATTGTTTGTAGTAATTTGCAAGTCCCAAGAACTTTCTAACATCTCTGACTGTCTTAGGTGTAGGCTAGTTCAGCACTCCTGCCACCTTATTTTCTTTCATTTCAATTTTCTCCTAACCTATTACTACTCCCAGGAAATTTACTTTCTGTACTTTCCAAGCACACTTTTCTGGTTTTATGTATAAGTCATTTTCCTCCAATCTTTTCAACACCTCTTCTACAATCTCATTATGACCTTCCTCCATTGTCATAAATCACCTGCCCAAACCAAAAATAGTATGACTAGAAGGATGGAAAGAATGAGAGCTATTTTCAGATGGACTAGATGAAGGATTCTAATAATAGAAAATGAGATAAGATAAGATAAGACGAGATCACATGACTTGGTCATATAACAGGTCACATGATGGAATCTTCTAGAAAAATTGGTAGTTACTTAAGTGTACATATAGACAAATAGGAATTGTGTATAAGTAGGTAACACAATCTATCAAGAGACTTTATTGAGTTCTCTTTGTTCTCTCATAACATTGAGTGTAATAAGATGGTTGTCTCAACTTATTTGTCATTACATCCATCTTTGTTCCTACTAACATGTTATCCATAAACACCATTACCTTTCCTTCATTGATCATGTTCTTTAGGATTTCATTTATCATGCCCTGAAATGTGGTAGGTAAATTTGTCATCCTAAAAAACATCACCATTGGTTTGTATGACCTTATATGTGTAGTAAAGACTACTTTCTACTCATCTCCCTCTTTGATCCTCACATTGTCATATTTCCATCATAAGTCCATCTTGGTGAACACTCTCTTGTTACCCATACTATTTACTAAGTCTGTAATTAATGGTAGTAGGTAGTTATTCTTTACTGTTTGCTTGTTAAGCCTATGATAGTTTATAACCATGTGTTTCTCTCTATCCTTTTTGCCCACAAAAAATATTGGTGAAGTCTGGGGCGATTTAGAAGGTCTAATGTATCCCTTCATTAAATGCTTGTTGACAAATTTCTGTACCTCTTTCTTTTCATTTCTGGAGAGAGGGTACACTCTTGCTTTACTTGCTTTGAAATTGTTGTTAAGATCTATCATATAATCCCATACTTTTCTAACCAGCATCCTTTTAGACTTTACCTTTCCAAACACCTTCAACTACTTATGGAACCATTTAGGCACCATTTTCTCTACCTTTCTATGATCTGCTTCTATTTCTTCCTCTCTTTCTCAATTCTTTTTTTCATCTACTGCCCATCTAACAATTTTCTTCTCATCTTCTCTTATTTTCTTTTTTTCCTTTATTCTTACTGCTTTTCTACACAGTGGTGGGCATCCTGTCATTCTCACTTCTCCCTTTTCCCAATCTATCTCTGAATTATGGACAGCTAGCTAACCATGGCATATCCAAAATTACATCTGTTTTTTCTAACTCATATATGTTCATTATAACTCTTTCTACATGTCTTTTGTAAAACATGTTTACTTCCACCTCATGAGTTATTGCACCCCTATTGTTTCTAGTGCCATCTACATTTCTTACTTGTAATGGTTGTTCTAATTTGATCAACCTATATTTCCCTTTCTGAGCCAAACTTTTGCTCATAAACATACCTGTTGCTCTACTGTCAAGCAATACCTTTACTGTTCTTCCTTCATGAGTGTTCATTTTTTCTATTCCTACACTTATCCACACTTCTCTCAAAGACTTGAACATTCACCTCACATCTCTTACTTCTTTCTTTTGTACTGCCTTCTGATTAACAGTTCCTGTCATTCTCTTCAGATCAGTGATTCTAGCCCTTCCCTTTTGGGCCCTAAGCACTGTCCATTCTGACTCTCCATCCCAATTCCACCACAGTGTAAGAGGGCAAAAGAAAATGGGAAGTTTTACTGCATCAAGAACAAGAAATATTGAGGCAGCTCTCAATTGTGTTGTTATGCTGGACAATTAATTTTGGCAATATAAGTGACAATCGAAACCTAATAATCATAATAACCAGCTCTCGAGAGAGAATTGGCTCCCCAGACATAACCACTAGAAGTCTGGTCGTGTACTCGAGAACACTATCTGAGTAGTGGAGTAGTAGCCATGATCACCACTATTGGTACCTCATAACACTTTCCAGATGGTCTCATATCATATCTATAAGACGGACTCCCCCTCTAGAAGTGCTCTTGAGAGCGAACTCGACCTTAGAAGCATTTTCCTTGATAATGATATCACCCAATAGCTGACCCCTGGTTTATAATAGGAATACCATCAGAGGTCGTGCATCAGTCCTGATTAGCAGTCCAAATATAGAAGAACAAGACGAGGATATGCCAAACGTCATCAGAAAGGGATAGAAAGAAGAAGGACCTAAGGGACGTGAACAGGAAATAGTAGAGAGAGTAGAGGAAGGTTTAGGAGAGGAATTAGGAGAGTTGGAAGCAAAGAAAAGTGATATCAACGATAAAGATGTGCTCAAGGTGTCATAAATTGCCCGCCTGAACCAAAAATAGTATGACTAGACAGGTGGGAAGAACAAGAGTTATTCTCGGATGGACTAGATGAGGGTTTCTAAAAATAACAAGAGATAAGATAAGATAAGTGGGATCACATGACAGGTTACATGATAGAACCTTCTGGAAAGATCAGTAGTTACTAAGCATACACATAGACAAATAAGAATTGTGTATAAGTAAGTAGCACAATCCACCAAGAGACTCCATCGAGTTCTCTTCGTTCTCTCATAACGTTGAGTGTGATAAGTCAGTCGTCTCGACTAAAGCTTGTTATTACATTAGAACTCGATACCCTACTCTCTGCACCATTCATCACGAACCTTGTATATCTCTCTTACTCTACATTGCTCTTGGTACACTGGTCATCGCAATCAGCAACCACAAACCACAGCTGGGCCCTAAGCTTACAGAGGACTTGTTAGTCAGTTAGGGACTAACGGTAGAGACACAGCACTAAGCTCAGGTACTGCGCTCGAGACCTGACCTCTGAAGTGAGTGAGCTTGTTAAATATACTTGTTCTTTTTCCACACTATAAACCTTGTGCTGGGAGCTCATTGTAGTTCCTACACGTAGAGGAGTGACAGTCTTTCCTTAAGAAGCTATCTAGTTTAGGGGTTCGCATCTTTACAGCAGTAGTCTAACCCTATTACTAGGGCAGTAGTTAGTAGGGAAGTAAGAATCTAGCTGGGAGAAGACGTGCTCTCCAGTAGGTATAAAAATTAGTTCAGAAGAAGACGACTGCTCCTCATACGAGGAAACAACAATAGAAGAAGAAGACGTTTGGGATGACGACATGTCCCACCACCAATCATCCCGGGGCCAACAACCCCAACAACAACAACAACAGCAGCAGCAACCACAATCACAGGACGAGGCCACCCTAACTATGGACCAGATACTCCAGTACCTGACCCAACACACCATGGCCATCGAACAGCTCCTATCAAGGGAGCAAACCCAGGGGGAGGCAGCTAAGCCTCCATTGTTTGACAGGGAAAGAGAAAAGGTAGTAGGATTCATCAACGCCTGCCGCCTGTACATCAGTATAAGGATGAAGGGGACCGGGGAGGAAGAAAAAATATCGTGGGTGCTGACCTACATACAAGAAAGAGTAGCAGAGGTGTGGAAAGAGAACGTGTTGGAGGAAAGGAGGCAGGGGGTATCTGCAGTGGAAACAGTAGAGGAGCTGTTTACAAAGATGAGGGAAGAGTTTGGGGAGTTTGATGAGAAATCAAGGAAGGTAGACGAGTTGAGACTGCTGGAGCAGGAAGGACGGACATGCGACGAATATGTCCAAATTTTCAAAAAGACATCAAGAGGAAGCGGCTATGAGGGACAATTCCTCATAGAAGAATTTAAAAGAGGACTAAACGGAAACATCAGGAGGAGATTGGCAGAGGTGGAATTACCTTCAGTAACGATCAAGGAATGGTGAAAGAGGTCGGTGAGGTTAGACAGGAACTTGAGGCAGAGTAGGGCAGAAGAAAAGGTGTTGGGGAATAAGGGAGTGGCGCGGGTGGCAAGGCCACCAGAAGCGCAGCCGTCTTTAGACCCTCCTGGAACAACGGGAACCAAGGGGGTTTCCGTGGAGGACCAAGGGGAGGACTTGGTGGAGATTTGAGGAGGAGAGAAGGGGGACAAGGGGTCCGGGACCCCAACGCAATGGATGTGGACAGAGGCTGGAGAGGAGATTGCAGGTGCTTTAACTGCGGAATGTTCGTGCATATGGCCCGGCACTGCAGAAATCGAAAGGAGGTCAGAGGATGGACGCAGGAGGCATCAAAAGATCAGAGAGACCAGTAAGCCCTCAGCCGGCCTCCCATAATAGATATAGTGTATTAAAAGGACAAAATGAAACGAACCTTGACCATCACACTGAGAGGGAAGTGAGACGGACACTCAAACCATTAAGAGAAGTCTGGCTCAATGTCAGACTAAAAAAGATAGATACCCATGAAGGAGTATCAGTAAGGGCGTTGCTAGACAGTGGGGCAACAGGCCTATTCATGAGCAAGAAGCTAGCAGAAAGATAGGGCTTTAAGCTGGAAAGACTGAATAAGCCAATAAAAGTAAGAAATGTAGATGGGAGCGACAATAAGGGAGGGTCAATAACTCACGAGGTGGAAGTAAACCTGTACTACAGGGGACACATAGAACGAGTAAGGATGGATGTATGTGAACTGGGGAAGACAGAAGTAATTCTGGGAATGCCATGGCTCACAGCACACAACCCAGAAATAAATTGGAAAACGGGAGAAGCAAGGATAACCAGGTGCCCACCCCTGTGTGGTTGAACACCTGAAAAGAAAATAGTAAAAAGAAAGCAGGCAACGGAGGAAGATAAGAAAGATCTAAGATGGTATTACAAATGGTTACTTACTAGTTTGTGATTTGCAAGAGTGGTCTTCAAAAGGCTCAAAAATGCGAAGTAGTTTAGCAACAAAAGATGTTGTTAAGTCTGAGGTCTAATCCTCAGACTAT
>Ga0153966_100505_pt1 | contig 13749 bp, 17 predicted proteins | sample TSFL050MetaG_FD_104738 | JGI IMG/M metagenome (GOLD analysis project Ga0153966, IMG submission 104738) | Attine ant fungus gardens microbial communities from Florida, USA - TSFL050 MetaG | ecosystem: Host-associated > Fungi > Mycelium > Unclassified | place: USA: Florida, Paynes | collected... | reverse complement strand
GTTCTCCACGACAATGATGTTACCTGTACTGATATCCCTGTGGACCCACCCAGCCAGAAACAACAAAACGAGGGCTGGGCAAATGCTGGTCAGCAGAAGCAGTATCCAGCAAAACGAAGATACCATGTCACCTATGAAGACATCATTAATAGCTTTGAATGCCTTGTCAATCGACTGAACATCATGGAGAGCATAGCCGACCTCAGCATAGACCAGTCGATACTGTGTCTTTGCCATGTACCGACGTTCAGGACAATTTTTCTGTTTCATGTTCATCCGTGCATCACGAGAAGTGCCTGTCGCAGAATTCGATGGTTCGTTCTGAGTAGAAAATGACGGTACGTTCTTGCTAGAGGACACAAAATGCTCTGGGGAAGACAGAATAGTACGATCAGGCCCAGCACTCGCCAAACGCTCTTTACAAGTCACCCCCTCAGCGTCATGGAGGATTCTCATGAATGGTAAGCTATCAGGTATGTTTGCAAGGGCATCATCGACCCGTGTCCGATAGTTGGCATGGATCCACTCGCAGTTCCCTTCCTCTCGAACTTGACGCAGTCTGTCGTATATCAAGTGCTGATTGTCTTTTTCTTTTGGAGAACCCTTGTCAAGCCAAACGTCCTTCAATACAACTTCTTTGTCGCCTTTCTCTTCTGAGCCCTTCGGGCCAGTAACTTGGATTGCCCTCCATACACGCGTCTTCCTCCCGCTGATGCACGCAATGCGCGGGTTGAAGATTGTTTTAGTCGTTCGAAAATATAGTGTTTCACCAGATTCTTTCGGAGTCAATTCATAGACATAACGGATCTTGTCTTCGAACATGACGCGGTGGACGGTAGGATCAAATCCCATCTCCAGATTGGTTGCAAAGAGGAGAGATAAGAGTACAGTGACAAATCTCCTTGGGTCCTGCCGATTATTTAGTCATGTGGTGCACGCAGTGAACCAATAGATACCTGGGTGAAGTCAAAAGGCTTTGACATTACGGAGTGGGAGCGAGAGAAATACCAGACAGCAGTCTTTTCGCCCTCGATAGTTATCTGCATTGAAGTGACCAAAAGCCTTCAGCGCGTAGAGAAACCACCATACTCCGTACATCCACATCCTACGTGGATCATCATTCATGATGTGATTGGCTGCACTGACCAACTTGAGGCGATTCTGAATCCCCATATCAGGATATATCAAGATTCAGGATTTGAGTCGTACATCGTGGAAATCCTTTTTCTTCTTAAACGCTGCTGCAACTGCCACTTGCGACACCATGACCTTCTCGGACTTACACGATGAGGGAGGAGACGTAGGCAAGAAATATGCATCGGTTCGAAATGTGCTTCCTGCAATCTCCCCAACCATCTGTGTATCGCCACAATCCTCATAATCGAAATTGCATTTACGGGGGGCTGTACCATTAGCGTTGAAGTATCTTTGTTTCGCCAAGGCCTTAATAATGGGCTTAAGCTTCTCAAAAACTTGAGCCTCGGTTTTTTCAGATTTGGAAGGAACCCCATCGCTATTTAAATCTCGCCATCCATCTGTCGTTAAAAATTTGCCACGTTTCAATTTTCTGAGCGCACTATCAATCGAGTTGTCGGTTGGGCAAAACGGAGCATAGTGACACAGGAATTCATCAATGCCACAACACAACATTTCGTCAGCCATTTGTTGAGCAATGTCGGACCGGATATGATTCTGGCCGATACTGCCGACATCGCCTCTCGCAGTCCTTGGTGTCTCCTGCGTCAAAGTCAATCAATGACGTTAGTTACTAGATGGATACACTCACGGAAGATTGATGAGTCCCTCTCGGACGGGTAGGAGTGTGTGGTGGTTGTGCGGATCTACAAAGAGATGAAAAAAACCAACTGTCAGGTGCAGAGAAGACAACGCACGAGTCGGTCCGAGTACGTTTCATCTTTTGGATGATAATTTGTTGGCAAGGTTGGGGTGAGATAATGGTAGACATAGAACATTAAGTCACCTGATGGTTGCATGTCAAGGCTGTGTCGAACAGAACAGGGCCACTCCCCTATCATTCTGTCTTAGGTCAATTCCTTAGCTTGTCTCAATTTCATTTTAGGTACAATGGAAAGGATGCATGGCCAAGGAAGATATCTGAGAAAGTAAGAAAAACTTGAAGAATGCAATGGACCTAGTGAACAAGTTCAAAAGAGAGTATGAAAGGGAGGAAGAAGAGGTTAGGTGACAAGAAAACAAGGAAGATAAGGAAATATTCAGTAGAAAGTTGCTGTGAAGGTATATGGCAAAACTAATGTATGGATGGGAAAATAAAAGGTATGAGAGAGAATATTGGAAGTGAATAAAGGAGAATTGGAGACAGTGGAAAAGGAATCTGTTCTCAAGGTACAGAAGAAATCTACTTCTGAAGAAAGTAGAAGAAGAAAGAAGAGGGTACAAAGAAGGAGTGATAAAAGAAGAAGAGGATAAGAAAGACCAACAAAGGATAGAGAAGGATAGAAAATATTTGAAGGGGTTGAAGGATGAAGAAAACAATATGGGTAACTTAAAGGACCCATATGATGAGCTATAAAGAAAAGTCCTTAGGATAAGGACCCTTAAGAGGGGGGTGGTGTTATGAATTGCCTAAGTAATATTTATATTTATATTTATATTTATATTTCTTTATTTTTCAGACATGCAGTGTTATGCCACCAGTGAATTGCAATATGGGATAAGACTTATAACCTCATATTCCTAACCAGAATGCACTCTAGAACCCTTTTACAAGCCCAAGTTGTATTTTGGTCCCAACAAAAGGGTACTCTTACTAGATGATAACTATGCTATCACTTGCTAGAATAGCAATTACCTTAGAAAGAAAGACAGATAAGCTAGTATCAGGTTTCTTAGAGACAGACTATTAATGTGGACTTTTTTGACCTAGAAATTTGGAATGACCTCTGGAATACTATCAGCTTTTGTAAAATGGCCTTAGATACTAAGACAACAGATCAGAAGTTTATCATGTAATGATCTCAGCTTAGGTTGAGTAACGTCAACCTCAATTGCACTCTAAGTCAGAGTTGAGAACTTGTTAGAGTTCCTGATAATTAGTTTATACTACTTATACAAAATATCTATTTGTACACATTAGCTTTCTCTCACATTTCCCTTTTGAGTCACTGTTCCCAATTTGGTAATAAATTCTTGTGCATCCAATAAATAAAATAAAATAAAATAGATATTGACTTTAAAGAAATTGGGTGGTTCATGACACCATCTCTCTCTTAAGGATCCTTATCTCAAGGACTTTTCACAGCTCGTCATATGGATTTTTTAGGTTGTCTATATCCTGTTCTTTATCCCCTTGTTCCTCTAAGTACTTCCTATCTTCTTCAATCCTCTGTCAATCTTCTTTGTTCTTTTTTTATTCCATTTTTCTATTATTCCTCTCTTGTATTCATTCTTTTCATTTTCTATTCTCTTCAGAAATAGGTTTCTGTTGTATCTTGAGAATAGGTTCTTCTTTCATCTCTTCTAATTTTCTTCCATTCTTTTCCAGTACTCCATATTATACTTCTTATTTCCCCATCTGTATAGCAACTTTGCCATATATCTCCCTGATAGTTCTCTACTAAACATTTTCCTATCTTCTTCTGCCTTTTACCATCTTACTTTGTCTTTTTCTTCTCTGTTATACTCCCTTTTGAATTCTTCTACCAACTTCATTGCATTCTTTAGGTTATTCTTGCTCTTCCATGTATCTTCTTCTGCTGTACATCCCTTTCATCATACTAAGTACTTGTTCTTCCTTCATATTTTTCTCTTGTTCATAATCCTTTCTACTTCCTATTTTTTTTCTTCTTTGATCACTACTAGTTGTGGTACTTTCTTTCTTTGTCCTTCCACTTGTGACTTATACCTTTATACCTTACTAACATTAACTACCAGATGTATTTTAACTGTACTTGGCAATTCCAACTCTATTACATTACTAGAAATAATTGTCTTTACTCTGTAAGGTCCTACAAAGTGTTCTATGAATTTCTCTGTATGTCTTCTGGCCATCTGGTATTTAAGGTCTTTAGTGCTGAGTAGCACTAAGTTGCCCACTCTGTATTCTTCCACTTCTCCCCTTTCCTTATCCATATACTGCTTTATATCTTCTTGCACTTTCTGTAGTGCTGCTTTAGCTTCTTCCTGCACACTCCTCATTCTTTCTGCAAACTTTTCCACTCCCTTGTATTTTCCCTTCTTTCTCAACTTGAATCCCATCCTGGGGTTTTGTCTATGATTTGCTTGGAAAGGTAACACCTTAGTTCCAGTGTGTATCTTATTGTTATTGAAAGAATACTAAAAGAATATAACTCAGTCACTCGAAGTTGCATGAGAACTGTATATCCATTTACCTAAAAGAATATAACTAAGTAGAATAAGTAATCAAATATATAGGAATAACAACGAGACTACTAACCTCAGTTACTCAAAGTTGCACGAGAACTGAGGGTATATTCTGGAGACTCGAAGTATAAGTAGGGCTCTTGTTACAGCCACTATTCTTAGTTGAAATGGAATGATGATAGTGTCAATATAAGAATGAAAATGTGACATCCATTCCATACTACTGTCATAAAAGTGTAGTTTGTATTTCTAACAGTTATATGTGAACTCTGCCATTCCCAACTATTCTGGCTACTGTTCTTGTTAATGGTCAATGAACATTTGGAGATATTGTTCCAACTCCTGGTTTATCCTCTCAGTTTGACCATTTGTCTGTAGGTGGAATGTGGTGTAATAACAAGTTAGTTGAGACAATCATCTTATCATACTCAACATTTATGAGAGAATGAAGAAAACTCGATGGAGTTCTTCTGTAGATTTTTCTACCTACTTATATACAATTGCTATTTGTCTATGTGTATGCTTAAGTAATTTCCTATAATCCTTCTAGAAGATTCTATCATGTGATCTGTCATGTGACCAGATCATGTGACTGTTATCTTATCTGATCTTTATCTCTTGTTCTAATTTTAGAACCCTTCATTTAATCCATCAGAGAAGAGTTCCCATTCTTCCCATCTCTCTAATAGTACAATCTTTGGACTGGGCTGGTTCATAATATGCGGTTGATAATTTTGTATCAATCCCTAACATACAATTTAGCTCTTTCATAATTCCTGCCACAAGTTGTGGTCCTCTATCAGAAATAATGCTATCTGGTAATCTATGTAACTTCTAGATATTATCTCTAAAGAGTTGTGCTAGACCTTCTGTGCTTGTTCTTTTTGTAGAGTAAGTATAAAATGTGTTATTTTTGTGAATTTGTCTACTACTACTAAAATCAAGTTATATCCTCACACCAAGAGTAACTTAGTGATAAAATTTGCACTAATATGGGTCCACATCTTTTCTAGAATCAAATTGGGTCTTAACTTTCCTGCTAGTGGTTGTATTTAATTCTTATTGTGTTAGCAGGCATCACACCCTTTTACATATTGCTTCACCTCTTTAGTGACCCCTGGCCACCAGAAGTTCCTTGTTACCAATTCTGCTGTTTTCTACTGTTCTCTGTAAGAACTTAGGTTGCAGTTGAGTAACCTTAACCCAAGTCCACTCTTTATTGGAGTTTGACAAAAAGAACTTGTTAGAGTTCTCACTGGATTGCATACACTACTTATACATGTCTGATTGTTTGTCCTTGTTTACTGATCCGACTATATTACATAATTAAATAAAAGAAAAAGAAAAAGAAAATAAATATTGACTTAGAGGGAATTGGACAATTCATGACATTCTCCATGTCTCCTTACAGGCATATCATGATGTAGTCTAATCACTTCTGCCCTTAATTTCTCATCCTTGTGTAAGGAACGGTCACCTGAGTAACTCAGATAGGTGGCTCCCAACTCTAAGTCAGAGTAGACAAAGAGAACTTGTTAGAGTCTCTGTTAGATTTAAATACACTACTTATACCTATTTTACCTGGTCTGTGCACTACCTTCTCATGGTGATCATGTGACCTCTCTGATTATGTAAGTCTGTTCTAAAAATAGAAAGTGAAAATAGAAAAGAAAAGAAAAAGAAAGAGTTCTTGTGTCATGATTCATGATACTTTGTATCACAAAAGGTTACTTACTAGTTTGTGATTGGAGAAGTAGTTTTTCAAGAGCTCAAAAGGCAGAGTAGTTTAAGCAACAAAAGATGTTGTTAAGTCTGAGGTCTAATCCTCAGACTGGAGAGCCTTATATATATAAATGAGATGGTCTGTGCACCTGAACAAAGCATTACATGTTCTACTGTCTATTGTTCTACATATGGCAGTTCTTTTGTGTTTGAAATAGCGATAACTTAACCATAAAAGGAGCAGTCCTTGTTTGTGTTCAAGGATTGATGTGTATCTATGGATAATAGATCAGTGTTATGCCAAACCTTGAGGTCCTTGTATCTCCATAGGATCCTATCACCCTAAGGTCTATTCATGATTGTCAGGAGCATATTGAAGAGAGCTTCTATGTGCACATGGAAGCAAATGTCTATATTTGGTAGTTCCCAAGATATATGCCAATCAGTGTCCAGCACTGATTAACTGATATCTCGATGAGTACTGATGCTTTGACATATTTTGGGCATTATTTGAAAGGTCTTGTTAAGGGCTTTCAGACACATCTTAGACTGTGGGAATTGTGCAAGTATTTGTGGAGATATAGCCAAATGAAGTTTGTGACATCTTAGGAACATATACTTTTCCCTCCTTCAACATCAAACTGTCCTCCTGTCACCATTCTTCATCTCTCAACATTTTTACCCCTGCCTGTTTCATCTCTTCCACTGCCTTTACTACTTCATTATCTCTTGCTTCATACTTTCTTACTTTATCCAATAAATCTACTTTTTTTACTATTACTTCTACCATCTTGATTCTTTTTGCTTCCAACTACTCTTTTTTCACCAATGTTTGCTCTTTGTTATCCTTTTTTACTCCTACCTCCTAATTGGGCCTCCTACTCAGTCTATTAGCCTTTCCCATTTTGCTTTCTGAAATATGTTTCAATACAAAGTCAAACCTTAACAAATACAGAGCCTATCTTGCTTGTTGTCAATCAAGCTTCTAATTACTCATGCAATATTCTATGTTCTTGTGATCTGTCTATACTTTGAATCTACTCCTAGCTCCTTCCAGGAAGTGTTTATATGCTTCCAAATAGCATATTACAGCTAACATCTCTTTGTCATATATCTTGTTGTCATGAACTACCAAATTCCCCAAAGTCACTATTTATTTTTTATTTTTCTTTTCTCTTATTTAATTATGTAATAACATCAGATCAGTAAACAAGGACAAATAGTTGAACATGTATAAGTAGTATACAATAAACTAGCAAGGACTCTAATGAGTTCTCTTTGTCAAACTCTGATAAAGAGTGGGTTAAGGTTAAGGTTACACAACCAACACCAAGATCCTTACACTAGAACTCATTTCCACTACCAGATACCAATTGCCTCAATCCCTGTTACACTATACTCTAATTGCTCCCTCGGTGTGTGATCAACTCTGATCACTCCCAACCTTCTCATAGCTGGGCCACAAGCTTAAGTGGACTGACCAGGAAGTTTAGACCCTGGAGGTGGACTGTGGGTACTATATCTAAGTGCATACATAGACCAGACCTGATAACAGATGTTGCCTCTTAGTATACTTGTATTCTTTGCTGTATTTACCTTATGCTATTGGTCTATTATAATTAATCTATGCAGAGGAATAGTAGTTGCTCTCTAGGAGGCTACTTAGAGTAGGGATCTTCCCTGTGAAGTGATAGTCTACCCTAGTATTAGGGCAGTAGTAAGTAAGGTAGTAGGCACCTAGCTGGGTGAAGATTTGTGCCCTAGCAGATATAAGTAGTCAGTAGTCGAAGCCAAAGAAGAAGGATCAGTTAACCAGTGCCACAAATACATCTTCATTTTTCAATACCACAATAATCAGCCCTTCTAAGCACAATACACTATGTCCTTAGAAGTGTACAACCAACTCATGAGCGACATACTCAACTAAAGGTAGACCTTTGCCAAATTAAGGGTGGAATTAGAGGAGAGAGAAGGAAGAACATGTAGGAGGTGTGGAAAGTTTGGGTACCTCACCTGGTGTAAGGATCTTAGTTGCGGTTGAGTAACCTTAACCTTAATCCTTCTCTAAGTCAGAGTTGACAAAGAGAACTCGTTAGAGTTCTTGCTGGATTGTGTACACTACTTATACACGTTTAAGTGTTTGTCCTTGTTTACTGATCCGACTATATTACCTAAGAAAAGAAAAAGAAAAGAAAAATAAATATTGCCTTAAGAGAATTTAGCGGTTCATGACACCACCCCCCTCTCAAGGGTCCTTGTCCCAAGGACTTCTTTTAGAGTTCATGGTATGGGTCCCTTAGGTCTCCCATGTCCTGATTTTTATCTCCCAGCTCCTCCAAATATCTTCTGTCTTCTTTGAGCCTCCGTTAATCTTCCTCATCTACTTCTTTATCCCATTCCTCTATCTTTCTTCCCTTATATTCTTCTTTCTCTTCCTCCATTTTCTTCAGAAACAGATTCTTATTGTACCTTGAGAATGGGTTCCTTTTCCATTGTTTCCAATTTTCTTCCATTCTTCTCCAATACTCTTGGTCGTACTTCTTAGTGCCCCATCCATAGAGCAGTTTGGCCGTATATCTTCCTAGTAACTCCCTACTGAATACTTTCTTGTTTTCTTCAGCTTCTTGTTACCTGACTTCTTCCTCTTCCTCCCTGCAATATTCTTTCTTGAATTCTTCAACTAATTCCATCACATTCCTCAGATTTTCTCTGCTCTCCCATGTGTCCTCTTCCGCCGTACATCCCTTCCATCGTACTAAGTATTTATCCTTTCCTTGCACCTTTCTTTTGTTTATGATCTTCTCCACTTCCCACTCTTTTTCTCCTTTGATTACCACTGGTTGTGGCATTTCTTTCCTCTGTCCCTCTACTTGCGACTTGTACCTTCATACTCAGCTAACGTTGACTACTGGATGTATTCTCACTGTACTAGGCAGGTCCAATTCAATTGCATTGCTAGAAATGATTGCTTTCACTTTGTAAGGTCCCACAAAGCATTCCGTGAGCTTCTCTGTTTGTCTTCTGACCATTTGGTACTTTAGATCTTTAGTACTGAGTAGTACTAAGTCGCCGACTCGGTATTCCTCTACCTCTCCTCTCTCCCTATCTGCATATCGCTTTATATCTTTGTGTGCCTTTTGTAGCGCCGCCTTTGCTTCCTCCTGTACATTCTTCAACCTTTCTGCAAACTTCTCTGCTCCTTCATATTTACCCTTCTTCCTCATTTCGAATCCCATCCTAGGATCTTGTCCATTATTTGCCTTAAAGGGTGACACTTTGGTTCCAGTGTGCACCTTGTTATTGTAGGCGAATTTGGCCGTACCCAACCATTCTGGCCATTGTTCCTGTTGGTGATCTATGAACATTCAGAGATATTATTCTAACTCCTGGTTCATTCTCTCCGTTTGACCATCTGTTTGTGGGTGGAAGGCTGTGGACAATTTTGTGTTGATCCCCAGCATGCAATTCAGCTCCTTCATTATTCCTGCTGCGAACTGTGGTCCTCTGTCAGAGACAATACTGTCTGGTAGTCCGTGTAGCTTCCAAACATTGTCTCTAAATAAGCATGCTAGTCCCTCTGCACTTGTCTTCTCTGTAGTTGGTATAAAATGTGCCATCTTTGTGAATCTGTCTACCACTACTAAGATAGAGTCGTATCCTTGTGCTAAGGGTAACTTTGTAATAAAGTCCACACCAATATGGGTCCATGCTTTCTCGGGAATTGAGTTCAGCACCAATTTCTCTGCTGGTGGTTGTGTTCGATTCTTATTGCACTAGCAAGCATCACACCCCTCCACATATCTCTTCACTTCCCTAGTGACCCCTGGCCACCAGAAGTTCCTTGTCACTAATTCTGCTGTCTTTCACTGTCCCCATGTCCTCCTACAGGCGTATCATGGTGTAGCCTGATTACTTCTGCTCTCAACTTTTCGTCTTTGGGAACATATACCTTCCCTTCCTTCAACATCAAACTGTCTTCCTGACGCCACTCTTCATCTCTTAGCATCTTTACTCCTGCTCGTTTCATCTTTTCTACTGCTTTTATCACTTCATCATCTCTCGCTTCACATTTCCTTACTTTGTTTAGTAAGTCCACTCCTTCTATGATCACTTCTGCCATTCTAACTCTCTTCTCCTCTAGCCATTCTTTTTTGACCAACGTTTGCTCCTCATTATCCTTTTCTACTCCTACTTCCCAATCCGGCCTCCTACTCAGTCCATCTGCCTCTTCCATTTTGCTTCCCGAGATATGTTTCAACACGAAGTCAAATCTAGACAGATATAGAGCCCATCGCACTTGTCAACGATTTAGTTTTTGGTTGCTCATGAAGTATTCCAGATTTTTATGGTCCATCCAGACTTCGAATTTACTCCTAGTTCCTTCCAGGAAGTGCCTCCACGCTTCCAAGCATTGTATTACAGCTAGTATCTCTTTGTCGTGTATTTCATAATTTCTTTCAGTTTCATTTAACAACTTAGAGATGTATGCTACTGGTCTCCATTTACTATCTTCACATTTAATTGATAGTACTCCTCCCATTGCAAAGTTGGAGGCATCTGTCTCAACTCTAAACTCCTTATCCAGATCAGGTGCAACTAGTAGAGGTCGACTTGTGAAGACCGTCTTCAACTGCTCAAATGCTTTCTGCTGCTGCTCTTTCCACTTCCACCTCTCATCTTTCCTCGTTAAATTGTTCAGGGGTCTGGCCAACTTTGCAAAATCTTTCATGAATTGTCTATAGTAGTTTGCAAGTCCCAAGAACTTTCTAATATCTCTGACCGTCTTAGGCACTGGCTAGTTCAACACTCCTGCCACCTTATCTTCTTCCATTTCGATTTTCCCTTGACCCATTACTACTCCCAGAAAGTTCACTTTCTGCACCTTCCAAGCACATTTTTCTGGTTTCACGTATAAGTCATTCTCTTCGAGTCTTCTCAACACCTCTTCTACAATCTCATTATGACCTTCCTCTGTTTCTGTTCCTATCAACACATCATCCACAAATGCTACCACCTTTCCCTCATTAATCATATCTCTCAGAATTTCATTCATCATGCCTTGGAACGTGGCAGGTGAATTTGTCATCCCAAAAAACATAACTACTGGTTCATATGACCCTACATGAGTAGTGAAGGCTGCCTTCCACTCATCTCCTTCCTTTATTCTCACATTGTTATAGCCCCACCGGAGATCCATCTTAGTAAACACTCTTTTGTTGCCCATAGAATCTACTAGATCTGTGATTAATAGCAGAGGATAATTGTTCTTAACCGTCTGCTTATTGAGTCTCCTATAGTCCATAACCATATGCTTCCCCCCATCCTTCTTGCCCACAAATAACACCAGCAATGTCTGGGGTGATTTAGAAGGTCTGATGTAACCCTTCTTCAAATGCTCGTTGACAAATTTCTGTACCTCTTCCTTTTCATTCCTGGAGAGAGGATACACTCTCGCTTTGCTTGCTTTAAAATCATCGTTGAGATCTATTGCATAATCCCATACCTTTCTAACCAGCATTCTTTCAGACTCCACCTTCCCAAACACCTTTAGCCACCTATGGAACCTTTTAGGTACCATTTCTTCCACCTTCCTATGATCCACCTCTATCTCCTCTTCTTTTCCCTAGTCTTCTTTCTCATCCACAGCCTGTCTTACGATCTTCCTTTTGTCCTCTCTGGCTTCCTTCTTTCCTTTTATTCTCACTATCCTTCCATACAGTGGTGGGAATCTTGTCATTCTCACCTCCCCCTTCTCCCAATCTATTTCCGGATTATAGGCTGCTAACTATGGCATGCCCAATATCACATCTGTCTTCCCCAATTCACATACATCCATTCTAACTCTCTCCATATGTCCTTTGTAGAACATATTGACTTCTACCTCATGCATGATTGCACCCCCACTGTTTCCGGTACCGTCCACATTTCTTACTTGCAGAGGTTGGTCCAACTTCATCAACTTGTACCCTCCTTTCTGAGCTAATCTTTTGCTCATGAACAAGCCCATTGTGTAAGGCCTTGGGTCGCGGTTGAGTAACCCTAACCCTTAACCCTCTCTTTATTGGAGATTGACAAAGAGAACTCATTAGAGTCCTCACTAGATTGTGTATACTACTTATACATGTCCAATTATTTGTTCTTGTTTACTGATCCGACTATATTACATAATTAAAGAAAAGAAAAGGAAAAAAGAAAATAGATATTGACTTAGAGACAGAAGGTGATTCATGATACGTTGCTCCACAGTCGAGCAATGCTCTTACTGTTCTTCCTTCGTGCGTATCCACTTTCTTGATACCCACATTCATCCACACTTCTCTTAGAGGCTTAAACATTTGCCTCACTTCTCTTGCTTCTATCTTCTGCACCGCCTTCTGATTGACAGTTTCTGCCATCCTTCTCAGATCAGTAATTCCAGCCCTCCTCTTCTGGGCCCTAGGCACTGTCCATTCCACTTCTCCACCCCAGTTCCACCACAGCATTTTTCTTCCTGTCCTACAAGGTGGACAGAAGATCTCCCCTTTCTCGTTTCTCTCTATCTTTTCCTTCACCGCATCTCTCACTTCATACGCACTACACGTTACTCTTTCTGCTCTCCCATTTTGCGCTTCTCTTTCTCTCCACTCCTTTGCCTCCCTGCAACTTTCACACCACATGTGCAGTAGTTGCTTTTTACTCAGGAATCCTTGTCCCTGGTTTTCCTGAGTTTTGGTACCCTTGTAGTTGCATCCTCGACACTCCACAAAGGTCACCACTTCTCTCCCTGTTACCCATCCCTCCATGCTCATTTTGGCTCCTCATGGGGGTAGTCCTTTTGCACTGGAGTGCAATTTTACTCTCTCCCAGATCTCCCTTGGAGGTGTCGCCTCCTCACTTTTACTCCTCTCTTTCTTTCTAGGACACGCCCACTTTTTGTGTCCTTCCTTTCCACATTCAAAGCACTTTACCACCTCCCTCACTGTTTCTTGCCTCCTCACCTCTCTTACTCCACACTGCATTACCCGACTCCTCAACACTTCAAATCTGTTTTCTGCCACCTTCACTTTCTTTTGTTCCTTCCCACTTCCACAGTTCTGGGTGAGATGCCTGAACCTCCCACATTGTCTATACAGTTTTCCTTCCCTTCCCTCCAATTCTGCCCTTAATTTGGCGAGGGCACACCTTTGATTGAGCATATCGCTCATAAGGTTGTTGTATTGTTCCAGAGACATTGTGTTATGTTCTGGATGGGTGAGATGGTTTGTTTTGTAAAAAAAAGTTTTTATATTATTTGAGGGTGCATCGTCTTCTTCAAAGGGCTCACAGTATGTCTGCTGGGCTTCTCCCAGCCAGGTGCCTACTGCCTTACTGACTACTGCCCTAATAATACTTTGGCTATCACTCCACGGAGGAGATCCCTACTCTAATTGCCTTCTTAAGGATGCGGTGATATTCCTCTGCGTAGACTGATCACAATGGACCAGTAGCACGAAGTATGTAAGATGAAAACAAGTACAAGTATACTAATGAGCACTGTAAGGCTTTGGATCGAGGTTGAGTAATCCTAACCCTTAACCCTCTCTTTATCGGAGATTGACAAAGAGAACTCGTTAGAGTTCTCGCTGGATTGTGTACACTACTTATACATGTCCGATTATTTGTCCTTGTTTACTGATCCGACTATAT
>Ga0153966_100504_pt1 | contig 13795 bp, 12 predicted proteins | sample TSFL050MetaG_FD_104738 | JGI IMG/M metagenome (GOLD analysis project Ga0153966, IMG submission 104738) | Attine ant fungus gardens microbial communities from Florida, USA - TSFL050 MetaG | ecosystem: Host-associated > Fungi > Mycelium > Unclassified | place: USA: Florida, Paynes | collected... | reverse complement strand
TTCCCAGCCATTTTTCTACGTCACCGTTTGGAGTCGATGATCCACGAAAGGTGCCTGTGTGCAAGTGGATGTCCAAGTTCTGAGCTGTGCTTGTGCTGAGGCTCAGTAAGAGGGTAGAGAGCCTAAGAAAACACCGGGAAATCATGATCAATTATCTGAGAAAGAACCGTTCACCGGGATTTGCTTCAGAAGAGCGCCCATATATTGGCAGATGGTGAGAAATAGAAGCAAATATGAAAAAGCATTATTCCTCATAAGACATGATGAGAGTCTAAATGTACAAATGTATAAGAATAACTCAAGGATCTTTGAAATCTTCTGGGAAAACAGGTACCAACCTTATCTTCTAATGCAGGAACCAAACTTGTTCAATAACATATAAGTGGGCAGTGATTCCCAGGGGACCTAAGGTGTCTGGAGAGTAATGTTACCAACTTGGAATCTGTAAGATTATTGGTTATTACTTTTATTTTCTTCCACTTTCCTTCCCTTCCTGCTTTCCAGAACCACGAAGACTGGGAAAGAGAGAACAGAAGGAAGGTGGGAGCGAATAAGAAGCAATCAACAATAATCTTTGAACAGATCACAAATTGATGACATGCTTATGATACTCTAATCTACTCTTTTGTCCAATTAACCTTGCTTCTATCCCCTATTGATCTAGTCTACAAATCAGCTCTGATCCCTTGTATAGAAGGCTTGTGTCATTTACCATTTTATTATTGTCTTTGATCTATGCTCAATATCTGAGGTGGTGACCTCAAACAGCAATCATGCCTTTGATTCTATTGGAGTGGCTGATGGCACCAGATAAGAGAAAGGTTTCAGGGTTTCTTGGTGAAACCTTCAGTATTTGACAAGACAAGAAGATTGAGGATCATGCTGGAGATAAAGAATATTTTGAGATGTTTGATCACGTGGAGTTGATTTCCTGTTTCATAATAAACCGCCAAGAAATACCAGGACTCAAGTGCCGCTCCTGAAAGATGATCGCGTCAAAGGATAAATCCGGGAAGGCCCAGAAAGAATTGGACGTCAAAAACTTAGTCTTCTCTCATAAGCCTCGTCTATTGCTACGGGAAATTACCAGAGTAAAGACGTCTGCGACTTTAGTAGCATGGATGTCTATTGGCTTGAAGTACGTAAGGAGGACAGAGTCGCTGCTAGCGAATCATGCATACAACTCCGAGTTATCCAAGTTGACGCTGTCTACCTCAGTGAAACGGACAAGAGACAATGTTTCGGACTCCACAACATTGACATCTTTCTCTCACTTCAAGGGGTCTTTGGTCCCTAGTCTTCATTCGAATGCACCAAGTTTGAGCTCCTTCAGCGACCGGATGTTTTTGAGCGTGAGCTTCTAGTCTTCTGAGTTTGTAACTTTGGCGTTCTGCTCGGTAGCTGAAAGATAAAAGCCTTCTCGTTAAATGCCGCAATCAGTTATGTACATGTTTTGCGAGGTCTACTTTATCATCGGGGGATCAATATTTCTCGTTGCTGGTGAAGGTGCAATTTTGGAGGTGGATATATTTTTCAAAAGTATAGTATGCCCGATTCCGTGTGACTGGTAGCTTTCTGCCTCTGTTTTCTAAAGCCATTTTTTCAATGCTCAGAAATTTGAAGTGAGAATATTAATCAAATGCTGATCCTATGATATTTCATTGATAACTCCTTTTATCTAACAGTACATACTGCTTGAAATATTGTATGAGTATCCGGATTTCCATGGACACGGGTGGGCTGGGTTACGGACTGTATGAACTCCCCAATTTCTTCATCACCATTCTTTGCGGCAGCCTCAAGACATTGGCAATCATGACATTGAAAATCAAGAAAAAAATTTGCATCATTTTTTCAGAAAGTCCTCCATCTCTGTCTGGGTTGATTAGAATCTGTGTCCAGAGGATTCAGTGACTCCTCCAGATCTACATGACCTACTTGTATTAAACTATGTGATTGAAAGAAAAGACGCCACTGTGTTGAAGGGTGCAATTCGAGGCTGGTTCGGATTTCCTTCATTAGCCGGCACTGCGGCTAGTTCCTGTTTCACCTCCATTCCATTGTGAAAATTTACTATTAGTCATAGAATTTTTTTTTAGGCCATATATAAATGCACTCACCATTTTACTGAAGTTCGACTCATTTTGTTCAGACTTCAGGTGTGTAATCTTGACAGTTTTATTGTTAATTAATATATTGACTCATTTTGTTCGGACTTCAGACATTGTCCTGTTGATTGTTGAGATTCATACGCACACATTCTTTCCCCTGCTTATACCTCTTTAGACACTGGCAGTGATAGTTCATTAGATAAGATGCATACCGGGGCATTGGAACAATGGGTTTCCTTACAGGAGATCTGGGGGAAATTTTCTTGCTAGAGAAACAATTGACTTCCCACAATGGAATTAAGAGTCGCAGAAAATCAGTCCAATTACCGTTGATGAAGGTGTTGTGACTACAGGTGCATCGGATTCTTGTTCTGGAACTATGTTAGGTTTGGAGGAACCTGGCAATCAGGACATTTTGTCAGTATGCCTTCAACATGCGCCAAAATTAATCACTTAGATCATTTGGGCACTGTCCAAAGTTCTAATTTCATCTTACAGTACGTTGAGACAATTCACTTATTGATTGATTGATCAGAAGACAACATTTGCATTTAGCTGCTATCTGACCACAGTAGAATCGGGGGATTGGCCGCGTTTCAGTCCTTGACGTATCCTTCATGCCTTTCCATTGTAGGATCACCAGAGGCCTTGTCTGTGACGTATTAAATTAATATTCAACATTTCAACCTCTAATATTCATATTTTGCATGTTTTGCAGTTTATGTACGCGTAGTTGCTCAGGATCGTCACACCTAAGCAGTTCCTGAACTACTATGTGGTCCAATTGTGTAGACATCACACAGAGAGGCGAAAGGTCTTGTCCTCTAACAAGTCTTGAAGTGAATCAATTACGTGTTTTCTCTCTCCATAAGTTGTAGCTGTGGTGTCTCTATCGCTTCTTACGCACCTACCCAGTATAGCTCTCCCAAGTCAGTATAAGCAACCTATTAAATATTCGTTAGAAACCGCTCTCTAGTGCAAGTCAGATATGAGCATGATCATGGAAAGGTTTACAGATATCGTAGCTGGCTTGACCGTCCTTGAAAATCATTTCGGAGGCTAGTGGCCCGAGAATCGGTGCTAGAAGAAGGGCGGCTTGAGTGCGGACCCGTTGAGGTAACGTAACGTAACGTTGATTCTTAAGCGCCCTTGCTTCCCTAGTTCCTCTGAGACGAAATTCCAAGTCCTGATCCGTTGTGAAGCCAAGGATAGTGTCCAAAATTGGCGGTCTCGATCTTTTTGCAGGTGACCAGTATTGGACTGGAAGGTGATATCATATCTAGTATGATATGGCACGAGTTTTGGGTGACTGGCGGTCCGCTAATTTAGAATTTGTGACCCGCGTAATTTCGACGGTTGAGGATGGGTGAGACCCTAAGTTTTCTCAGTCATACTTTGTTGGGACTGGACGAAGCAAGTATGGTAGAAGATCCAGGTTGTCCTAACTCATACTCATTGTCGATGGCAGATAGCATTTTTGGTTCCTAATTGACATTAAAGCAGCTCCAAGCGCGGTACGAAAAGGGGATACGCCAACGAGTCACGTAAATTCATCTACTTCGGCGGGGAAAAAGAAGGCACTCTTTCCTGTCGTATAAAGTGCACCCAAATGGGATCTATGCTTGTTTTCCCCCATTAAAGGTATACTGCTGCACACACTGTCCCTTTCCCTGTGAATGACTGATACTATTCTATCTAACGCTCAACCGGGTCAAGAGGTTGAGCACGAGCACCTGACCATACAAAGTGGATACACCAAGTTACCGGACGCTAAGGACCAACCACGGACACCATTACCTATATTTCAGCTCTTCCTCGTTTTCCTCATCCAATTCTCAGAACCCATTGCTGCGTCCGTTATCTATCCATTTGTCAATCAGTTTGTGCGGGATACCGGAATCACCCGAGGGGATGACAGAAAAACCGGTTATTATGCTGGGGTCATTGTCAGTGTTCTAACCTTCACTTAGGAGGCAGTGTGCAGACTGAGTGTTTGTTTTTCTAATGCACCTGCCAGGAATCAGCTTTCTTTTTTGCGGAAGCTGCAACGGTCTTCCAATGGGGATGGTTATCTGACCGCTTTGGGAGAAGACCAATTCTACTGCTTGGGCCTCTGGGCCTTACTTTCGCTATGTTGAGGTTTGGGTATTCAACATCCTTCTGGCCAATGGTATTGTCGCGGTGTCTGCAAGGCATCTTCAACGGAAACATCGGTTGGTTTTCCAAGTCCATAGGAAACACTCACTGAGAACATGTGCCTAGGCGTTTCAAAAACTGTCATGATTGAGGTGAAGTAGCTGTCACTTCATTCCCTTCTGGTCGGCTTCTCACCATAGACTCCAGATTACTGACTCAACTAACATTGGTGACGCCTTTGCGCTGTTTCCTCTCATGTGGGGTGGTGGAATTACGGCGGGGTATGTGCAATCACCCAAATTATAGTTTAATCAGTATCAAAATTCTTCGAAGTCCAGTGATAGGTGGCGTTTTTAGTAATCCATCTACTAGATGGCCTGAGGTCTTCGGAAAAATTGCCCTCCTAAAAGTGCATCCGTATCTCCTGCCCTGCATGGTCGCCGGAGGTATTGCCTTCTTCACATTTGTCATTGGTTTCCTAGGATTGAAAGAGGCGAGCAGCAAACATCCCATTGAACATCGATATGACCTCATTGCTGATATCTATTTCTAAACAGACACACCTCACTCGAACTGGAAACTCGAATCGCGATACTGAACATAGGCAAGATTTAGAAGCCTCAAATGCCACCTTAACAGATAACCTCTTGGGATACAATGATGCACCAGACTATGGGACAACGTCCACATCAACTCCCTACCGTTCATCTTCCCCCTCAGAGAGTTCCGCAGACCGAGCATCTTCGAATCTAAACCCAGACTCTGTCACTCTACGCACAGTGCTGAAGTCGAGAAGGATGCAGCTCGTTATCATCAACTACTTTTTCGTTTGCTTTACAGAGATGTGCTATGTGGTCCTTTTGCCTCTGATCTATTCCACATCCATCGAAACTGGTGGACTTGGCCTGAACCCGTATCAAATTGGTTTGACCATGGGTATTTGGGGCTTGTTCAATGCCATTATCCAAATCAATGTTGTTGGAAAAGTTATCAGGAAGTATGGAGGAGCTTCGGTATACAAGTTTGCATACCTCTCGTACTTTATGGGTTTCTTGACATTCCCTTTCTCAACTCATCTCGCAAGGCGTCAGGGAAGCGTTGGAATTGGATCATACATAGTGATCGGTTTTCAGCTGTTCTTCATCATTTTTGCATACATGAGCTACGGTTCGTATTCACCACTATATTCTGATTAAATTCGTGCTGATTTAGTTACGTGATGAAGCGTCGATTCAAGTCGTTGTCGCGGAAGCTGCTCCCAAACATCTGATGGGATCCGTGAACGGCATCGTACAGATGGCGGGCTGTATCATGCGCACTCTCGCTCCAACTATTGCGTCTTCTTTGTTTTCGTTTTCTATCCGAGAGCAGATCCTTGGAGGTAACTTAGTCTATGTGGTGCTTTATATCATTTTCCTGTTTGGCATCTACTTCAGCAGGGCCTTAGTCGACATTACTCAAGAAGGAAGATCCAGATAGTTTATCTTATCACAATTGTTCCGATCTGTGGAATAAGTGTTCCGCCTGTCATAGCTACCCTCATTGTTATTGTGCTCTTGTTGGTAACTCGACTTTACTTGACCCCTGCTCCCCTAAATGCCTCCAGGATCGCAGGTTTTACTCCCTCCAGCTAATAACTTCATAAGTCATGTACTTTTCTGGTAACGAAGGCACCCTAATACATAGAAAACCCTTTGGATGCTGAGAGATAAGATATAGAATCCCAGTCACATCAACGTCCTTCGAGTTGACTTTGGGAACTATCATCCAACTACTGACCGTATGGGAAAACCTGAGGGCAGTCAATGGAATCAATGAATTCGTACAAAAAGTTCAGATTCCTGTTCAACGCCTCTCTTAATACCCCTGTCGGGCTGGGGTACAGGCCTTTGATTGTCTTGTTTACGAAGTTAGTATAAAGTAAACACACTGAGGAGAAATCGGCGGAAGTGGGGTCAGGCGTGTAATTATTTAGGGCCCCATTGTTGCCACCAGGTGGAATTGGATGAGCAGCAGCCACGGTCGCAAATCCCTCACCTCCCGATGGCTGTCCAGTACGGAAGAAATCGTCCGGAAATTTCATGTCACGGAAAAAACCAAGAGCATCTGTCAGATCCAATTGTTGATCGGTCTGGCGGCCATCAATGAAGAAGTTCAGAGGGAAAACGGATTCGGCATAAGCAGTGAAGTAGCGCGGTGCGACGAAGGAAAAGTTTGGGTTGGTGGCTATTGAATCCTGAATTCGGCGGATGCGTAATTCTCCAGCAACTGTCAGATTGTATTTTCCGGCCCCAAACTGGTTACTCAGTTCTACAAACTAAAGCCTTTCAGATCAGATTTATGGAAAGAATGCTAAGGCAACATACTTCGTCCCACAGCGTTTGATTGAAACTGTGATTATCTCCGAAAAATGCATCGCCACGGGTCATGCTTGCATCACCTGTCAATAACGATTGTAATTGTCATTTGAGATATCAAATGAAGAAAACTGACCCTCAAATACAGCATGCGTATCCAAACCACCAACAATTGCGGGTGAGGGAGGGTCTTGACCAGTCAGAGAACTCTTGCCTCCAATACTCATGAGGTTGGTGACAGGATTCCCATCGACTAACAGCGCCGCATAAGTGACAAATTTAGCAATACCATTTTCCATGTTGAATCCTGAGAAGAGATTTACATTAGTTCAGACTCGTTGCTTGGATTGAATTCAAGACTTACCCTCCATTGCAGCAGTGATAATCTGGGCTGGAGTAGCAATTCCATCTCGGGGGAGATACTAATCGGTCCATGACCAAACAATGGAAGAAGGAGAGAGGGCAAATAGCTTACCCCGTGAGATGCGAGAGTATTGAGACCTGGACAAGGTCCTCGCATATCATTTGGCGCTGGGGACCTCCAAGGATGAGCAGCATCGTTTACCAGTTTCGCAGACGTATCGTTAAGCGGGCCTGGAGGATTTTCAGGAGGAGCAACTGAAAATTTCGGAAGAATCATATCCAGTTGCTCAGGAGAGAGCCCAGCGAGTGAGCGGTGAGCTGGAAAAGAGGAAACCGGGAAAGCTGTAATTTCAAAGGCCACCGCAAGGACAAGGACTGCGAGTATCATCGGATGAGGCATAGACGTGTTTGGACTTGGGTCTTGAGATTAGATTTTTGTGAGGAGCCATAAGGATGTTTATAGGGTTCTGAGAGCATTGTTATTGCTAAGGTGCCTCTAACAACTTATGACCAATTATATCTTTCCCTCACAGAGTCCGCTTCAAGCCAATGGGAAGGAGAGCATTTAGTCATCAACCGCTACCACATCCATATGACTGGAGAATTAAGTTTAACTTTTGTCATTCCGGGGATCAGAACCGATCAGATTCGCACGGTGTGATCATTCCCTTTAGGTCGCCTCCAAAAGCTTGTCGAAATTTATGTGAAAATAGAGGGATTCTTGTATGATAACAATGACTGCAGAACATCGGAAGCAGTGTGAGTCCTAATTTTCATTATAACTCAGTGAAGTTGTGCCAGGTCAGCTGTCGAGAAGAATTTTATATTTCTTCACATCGATGCCAAAGCGTGAGGGGCGCCCTGGGATTATAGATGGTACCGTTTCTTATGACTCAGCACCAATGTATCATCCGGCTCCGACTTTTTTCATGAAGCAGGTCTTAATATCTTTTACTTTCTAAGAAAGTCAGGAATTTGCATACTGATGCCAGATTGCAGTCTGATTGTGATATAATTTAAAATTTTTGATATCTGGCATTCAGATAATCCAGTATTGTCAACTTAAAGACCATATAAATCATATCACCTATGATAACAGCTAATTATTATTGTGTTGTATTGTGTGCAACTGTTAAAAAAAGGAATGGATGTGTTTGTGCAAACACCAGTAGTCAACCAGTATTCACACTATTTGGTGTATACTACTTATACATGTCCAATTATTTGCCCTTACTTACTGATGTGAATTGTACAACTTTAATTAAAGGAAAAGGAAAAGAAAAGAAATATAAATATTGACTTGGAGAGAAAAAGTGATTTATAATACCATCCCCCTCTTAAGGGTCCTCATCCTGAGAACTTTTTCTTTTTACAGCTCCCCATATGAGTCCCTTAGGTTGCCCATTTCTTCTTTTTCATCTTCTAATTCTGCCAAATATTTTCTATCTTCTTCTATCCTCCATCAATCTTTCTTGTCCTCTTCTTCATTTTACTCTTCTGTTACTCCTCTTTTGTACTTGTTCTTTTTTTCTTCTATTTTCTGCAGGAATAGATTTCTGTTGTATCTCAAGAATGGATTTTTCTTTTATTATCTCTAGTTTTCTTCTATCCTTTTCTAGTACTTTCTATCATACCTCTTATTTTCCCATTTATATACTAACTTTGCCATATATTTCCTTAGTAATTCTCTGCTGAATATTCCTTTATTCTTTTCCACTTCTTGTTATTTTACTTCTTCTTTTTTCTCTCTATTATATTCTCTCTTGAATTCTTTTATAAGCTCCATTGCATTTTTTAAGTTCTTCTTACTCTTTTAGATGTCCTCTTTTGTAGTATATCCTTTCTATCTCACTAAATACTTATCTCTTTCCCTTACCTTTTTCTTGTTTATAATTTTCTCAACCTCTTATTCTTTCTCTCTCTTAATCACTATTTGTAACTATTGAAGCTCTGGTTGAGTAACCCTAACCTCACTCATACTCTAAGTCAGAGTTGATAAAGAGAACTCATTAGAGTCCTCACTAGATTTGTGTACACTACTTATACACATTCAATTGTTTGTTCTTATTTACTAATCCAATGGTATTACATAATCAAAAGAAAAGAAAAGAAAAAGAAAATAAATATTAACTTAGAGGAAAAGGTAATTCATGATATTATTTTCCTTTCAAGGGTCCTTATTCCAAGGACTTCTTCATAGTTTGTTATATGGGTCCCTTAGGTCACCCATATCTTGATTTTCATTCTCCAACTCCTCCAAGTATTTCTTGTCTTCCTTGATTCTCTGTCAGTTTTCCTCGTTCTCTTCTCTGTTTCACTCTTCTATCTTACCTCCCTTATATTTGTCTTTCTCTTCTTCTATTCTTTTCAAGAATGGATTCTTGTTATATCTTGAAAACAGATTTCTTTTCCATTTTCTCCAATTCTCCTCCATTGTCTTCCAATACTCTCAATCATATCTTTGATTTCTCTATCTATATAGCAGCTTTGCTATGTACCTTCCTAGTAACTTTTTTCTAAACATTTTACTATCCTCTTCTTTCTCTTGTTGCCTTACTTCTTCTTCTTCTTCCCTATGGTATTCCTTTTTGAATTCCTCGACCAACTTCATTGTGTTTTTCAAATTTTCTCTGCTCTCCCAAGTGTCCTTCTCAGTGTCACAAACTTCATTTGGCCATAACTCCACAGATACTTTTATGATTCCCACTGTCTAAAATGCATCTAAAAGCCCTCATGAAGACCTTTCAAACAATGCCAAAAACATATCAAAGCAATCAGTACTCATCGAGATATCAGTTAATCAGTGCCAGACACTGATTGGCAGATATCTTGGGGACCACCAAACATGGACATTTGCTTCCATGTGCACATGGAAGCTCTCTTCAATACACTTCTGACAACTATAAATAGACCTTAGGGCAATACAATCCTGTGGAGATACAAGGACCTCAAGGTTTGGCATGACACTGATCTATTACCTATAGATGCACATCAATTCTTGAACACAAACAAGGACAGCCCCTTTTATGGTTAAGTTATTGCTATTCTGGACACAAAAGGACTGCCATATGTAGAACAATAGGCAGTAGAGCATATGATGCTCTGTCCAGGTGCACAGACCATCTATTGTATATAAGGCTTCCTAGTCTGAGAACCTTAGACTTAACAACATCTTTTGTTGCTTATTCTACCTTGCTTTAAGAAACAAGAACTCTTCAATTACAAACTTAGTAAGTGACTATTTGTGATACTCAGTCATGCATCCTTTTTACTGTACTAGATACTTATCTCTCCCTCATACTTTCCTCTTATTCATGATCTTCTCTATTTCCCATTCTTCTTCTCCCTTAATCACCACTGGTTGTGGTATGTAATGACAAGTTGGTTGCAACAACTAACTTATCACACTCAACATTAGAGAGAAACAAAGAGAACTCAATAGAGTTCCTCTGTGGATTGTTCTACCTACTTATACACAATTTCTATTTGCCTATGTGTATGCTTAAGTAATTTCCTGCAATCCTTCCAGAATGTTCTATCATGTGACCTGTTATATGACCAGGTCATGTTATCCTTATCTTATCTTATCTTATCTCTTGTTCTATTTCTAGAATCCTTCATTTAGTCCATCTGAGAATAGGTCCCTTTCTTTTCATCTCTCTAGTTGTACAATTTTAGGTTTGGGCAGGTTTATGACATAGTGTTTCTTTCTTTTGTTTTTCTACTTGTGACTTATACTTTTATATTTTACTGACATTGATTACCAGGTATATTTTAACTGTACTTGGCAATTCCAATTCTATTACATTACTAGAAATAATTGCCTTCACTTTATAAGGTCCTACAAAGTGTTTGGTAAACTTGTCTATGTATCTTCTGGCCATCTGGTATTTCAAGTCTTTAGTGCTGAGTAGCACTAAGTCACCCACTCTATACTTCTCCACTTCCTCTCTTTCTCTGTCTACATACCGCTTCATGTCTTTCTGTGCCTTTTGCAGTGCTGCCTTAGCTTTCTCCTACACACTCTTTATTCTGTGAACTTTTTTGCCCCTTCATGTTTCCCTCTCTTTCTCATTTCGAATCCCATTCTTGGATCTTGTCTATTATTTGTCTTAAAGGATGACACCTTAGTTTCTATATGTACCTTATTGTTATAGGCAAATTCTGCCATACCCAGCTATTCTGGCCACTACTCTTGTTAATAATCTATGAACATATAGAGATACTGTTCTAACTCCTGGTTCATTCGTTCTATCTGGTCATCTGTCTGTGGATGGAATGCTGTAAACAGTTTTGTTTTGATCCTTAACATGTGATTTAGCTCCCTCATAATACCTGCCACAAACTGTGGTCCTCTATCAAAAATAATACTATCTGGTAGTCTATATAACTTCCAAATGTTATCTCTAAATAATCATACTAGTCCTTTTGTGCTCATTCTTTCTGTAGTAGGCACAAAATGTGCCATCTTAGTAAATCTATCTACTACTACCAGAATCAAATCGTATTCTTGAGCCAAAGGCAACTTTGTAATGAAGTTTACACTAATATGAGTCCATGCATTTTCTGTAATTGAATTTGGTATTAACTTTCCTGCCAGTAGTTATATTTGATTTTTGTTGTATTGGCAGGCATCACACTCCTCCACATACTGCTTTACTTCTCTAGTGACCCCTGGCCACCAGAAATTCCTTGTTACCAGTTCAGCTATCTTCCACTGTCCTCCATGTCCTCCCACAGATGTATCATGGTATAGCCTGATTACTTCTGCTCTTAGCTTCTCATCTTTAGAAACATATACCTTTCCCTTTTTTAACATCAAACTGTCCTCTTGGCACTACTCCTCATCTCTCAATATCTTTATGCCTACTCACTTCATCTCTTCTACTGCCTTAACCACTTCATTATCTCTTGCTTTGCACTTTCTTACTTTATCTAATAGGTCCACTCCTTCTATGATCACTTCTATTACTCTAATCCTTTTTGCCTCTAGCCATTCTTTCTTCACCAGCATCTGTTCTTCATTGTCCTTCTCTACTCTGACCTCCCAATCAAGTCTCTTACTTAATCCATCTGCTTTCTCCATCTTACTTCCTGAAATGTGTTTTAACATAAAGTCAAACCTAGATAGATATAAAGCCCATCTTGCTTGTCTATGATTAAGCTTCTAATTACTCATGAAATATTCTAGGTTTTTATGATCTGTCCACACTTTGAATTTCCTCTTAGATTCTTTCAAGAAGTGTCTCCATGCTTTCAAGCAGCGTATTATAGCTAATATCTCTTTATTGTGTATTTCATAATTTCTTTCAGTTTCATTCAATGATTTTGAGATGTATACTACTGGTCTCCATTTATTATCTTCACATTTCATTGATAACATCCCTTCTGTTGCGAAGTTAGAAGCATCTGCTTTCACTCTAAACTCCTTGTCTATGTCCAGTGCAATTAGTAAGGGTCTGCTTATGAAAATCTGTTTAAGCTATTCAAATACTCTTTGCTGCTCGTTTCCCCATCTCTACTTCTTCTCCTTTCTCATTAGATTATTTAGGGGTCAGGCTATTTTGGCAAAGTCCTTTATAAATCACCTATAGTAATTGGCAAGTCCTAAGAATTTTCTAACATCTCTGACTATCTTAGGTACAGGCCAGTTCAACACTCCTACCACCTTATCTGTAGTAATCCTTAGTTAGGATAACCTCAGATCACACTCTAAGTCAGAGTTGACAAAGAAAACTCATTAGAGTCCTTACTAATTGTTTTAGCTACTTATACACGAATCGGTATTTACTCATATTTGTCTACTCGAATTATCCTGCAGACTCCTTTTGAGTCATAGTGTCCCACGCACTGCAAATTATTACATAATAAAAGAAAATGGAAAAGAAATAAAATAATCTGCCACCGCGGATGCCCCAGCTCGCCTGCCATTTTATTACACCACCCCCCTCTCAAGCTTCCTCGTCCTCGAGGATTTTACAACTCGCTGTCTCAATCTCCTATGTTCCCCATTTCATCTTCTTCTTGTTGTTTTATCCGTAAGAATGGATTATGGCTTATTTTAGCAAATGGATTCCTTTCCATCGCTGCCAATTTTCTTCTAACCTTTTCTAATACTCCTGCTCATATTTCTTCTCTCCCCACCCCTATAATAGTTTTGCCGTATACTTCCCCAGCAATTCTTTATTGAACACATTCTTTTCTTCCTCTATTTCTTGCCGCCTTGTTTCTTTTTCTTTCTCTCTTCCATATTCCTTCTCAAACTCTTCTACAAGATCACTTGCATTTTTAAGATTCTTCCTACTTTCCCAAGTGTCTTCCTCTGCTGTACACCCCTTCCATCATACTAAGTACTTATCTTTCCCTCGTACCCGTCTCTTATTCATTATCTTTTCCACCTCCCACTCCTCTTCTTCTTTGATTACCACGGGTTGTGGCATTTCTTTCTTCTGTCCTTCCACCTGACTGGTGTATCTTTGTACTCTACTTACATTGACTACCAGATGAATCCTTATTGTACTAGGTAGTTCTAATTCTATAGTGTTCATCGAGACTATTGACTTGACTTTGTAAGGTCCGACGAATCTTTTTGTAAGTTTTTCTGTTCTCCTGCCCACCATTTGATACTTGAGATCCTTGGTACTGAGTAGCACTAGATCTCCCACTCTATACTCTTCTGCCTCTCCTCTATGCCTATCTGCATATTTCTTCATGTCCTCTTGTACTTTACTGAGTGTTACTTTTGCCTCTCCTTGTATCTCCTGCATCCTTTCCACAAATTTGTTGGCCTCCTCAAACTTTCCCTTCTTCCTCAACTCGAATCCCATT